>Ga0209635_10003327_pt1 | contig 12510 bp, 11 predicted proteins | sample DeeMarSWOR230_32_FD_187463 | JGI IMG/M metagenome (GOLD analysis project Ga0209635, IMG submission 187463) | Marine sediment microbial communities from White Oak River estuary, North Carolina - WOR-2-30_32 (SPAdes) (version 2) | ecosystem: Environmental > Aquatic > Marine > Intertidal zone >...
CCTTCATTTTTAGCTCACCTTATCGTCTATTTTTAGACTACCTCAAGCACCCCGCCCCCGTCTATGATTTTGGTCACAGCCCGGGGCTAAGGACGGCTTAATTCCAGTAACTGTTCGCGACCGGTAATAATTATCTGGTTGTTCTTCATAGCAATAGCTCCCATCGCCTCCAGCTCCCGCAGCGAGCGAGAGACTATCTCCCGGACCGTCCCGATCATGGCCGCCATCTCCTGCTGGGTAATGCGGACATTCTCCGCCCCACTGAGGGCCAGCTTCTCCCTTTCCAAGAGCAGGCGGGCCAACCGGCCGGTGACATTCTTGAAGACCAGCTCCGTAGCCAGCTGGACAAGATAGCGCTGCCGGGCAGACAGGACCTGGGCGATATTCAGACTGACCAGCGGGTAATCGCGCAGAATCTTGGCCAAATCTGGTTTGCGCAATCCATAAAGCACCACCGGACTCAGCGTCATAGCACTCAACTTGCTCGGCTCTATCTCAAAGGTGGCATCATCATTGATGGAGTCCCCGCCATAGACAATGCGGACGATAAACTCCCGCCCCTCGGCTGAGGTCGCGAAGAGCTTCAGCTGCCCGCTGATGACAAAATAGATAGCTTCATCCTCCTCCCCCTCCCACAGGACAACCTCGCCCGCCGGGACCTGCTTGACAAATATAAAACGGCTCACCGCCTGCAGAGAGGCCTCATCCAGCTTGGTAAAGTAACCAGCCGTCTTCAATAATTCTATCTTTACCGTCATAACCTATCCTGCCCTGATTCGTTAACATAATAGCGAAAAGTTTGCCTCGGGGCAATTGCCAGTTGCGACCAAAGTCACAGACAAGCATTACTTTCTGGCCTAAAATACTTGATACTGAGGCTAACAAGTGAGGTAAAAGATGGCAAAGTGGAAACTAAAGGGCTGCCCCAAATGCGGGGGTGACGTCTTTTTGGATAGCCTGGAACACCGATGGTTTGAGCAGTGCCTTCAGTGCAGCTATATGCGCGAAATAGAGGACCTGACTGAGTTCTACCGGCCCGCATTAGAGAAGGAACCAGCACTGGTCAGGAAAAAGAAGCCAGCCTGGTGATAGCTAATCTGAAAATGGTCGGGGTGAGAGGACTTGAACCTCCGACCTCAGCGTCCCAAACGCTGCGCGCTACCCAACTGCGCTACACCCCGCGGTTAGAGTATAACAAGGCGCTGACTCAAGGGTCAACCTAGTCCCGGCAGTCGGGGCAGGTAGCAAAGAGCTCCGGCTCCAGGTGCCACTTCTCGATAATGTAGTCCAGCTGTTTCTCCGGAGCCCAGTACTTACCACAGACCTGACACTGCTTCAGCTTGAACTCCAGCTTGCCACTGGGCGTGTTTATCGTCCGGGTATCACCGATATCAGTCACCGTTATTGACTCGGTGGGACAGACATAGGCACAGGCATCACAGCCGATGCACTTATCCAGCGAATGCACCACCGTCGGCTCAGCCACATCCCGGTCTTTCCCCTGAGCCACAAAGGTAATCGCCTCCACATCGACAAGCTCCCGGCAGGTTCGGACACACAGCTGGCATAGAATACACTCCTGCTCCGCCAGGACAAAGCGGGGCTCTTTAACGCCCAGCTTGCGGGCCAGCTCCTGGAGCCGGGATGAGTGGGGGCGCTGGGCAAGCAACAGCTCCACCGCCAGCCGGCGGGCTTCAATTACCTTCTCGGAAGTGGTGCTGACTTTAAGCCCGGCCTCTACCGGATAGTCGCAGGCCGTGGTCAGGCTCTTGGTGCCGTTGGTGGCTATTTCCACAGTGCATACCCGGCAGGCGCCCGCCGGGCGGAGTGACTCATGAGAGCAGAGAGTGGGGATACGGATGCCGGCCTGCTTGGCCGCCTCCAGAATCGTCCAGCCCTCTTCGGCTTCAACTTCCTTATCATCTATAATTAGCTTAATCATCAGCCTTCACTCAATAGATTACTTCCTGCCGTCCACCGCCAGCAGCATCACCCGGTAGCAGCGCAGGCAACGCTCCGCCTCTTTAGCCGCCATCTCCAGGCTCAGGCACTGCTCCACCTCAGCAAAACCACGCTTTCTTTTCGCCACCGGAAGCTGCTTCGGAGACTGGCGTTCTCTCTTGGCAACGATATTTCCGTCACGCTGGTGGTTCAGGGCGACATCGTGGAGCCAGTCCTCAACCACCTGTTCCTCGGGTGGGGTTACCCTGCCCGATTTCAGGTACCGGTCAATACCCCGGGCGGCTTTATTGCCGGCGGCAATCGCCTCCACCAGAGTCGCCGGGCCGGAAACACAATCACCGCCGGCGAAAACGCCGGGCAGACTGGTCTGGCCGGTAGGGGCGTCAACCACGATGGTGCCCCATTTGGTAGTATCAATTGATTTGCCTTCAATTAAAGACAGGTCCGGCTTCTCGCCGATGGCGGGGATTATCATATCGGTGCCGACGGTAAATTCGGAGCCCTCTATCGGGATGGGGCGTCGGCGCCCGCTATCATCCGGCTCGCCCAGCTTCATCCGGATGCACTCAACGCCGTTAACTTTACCGCCCTCAGTCAACGCCTTAACCGGCGCCGCCAGATAATGAATCTTGACTCCTTCTGCCTCGGCAGCCTGAATCTCTTCTTCTCTAGCCGGCATTTCCGCCCGCGAGCGCCGGTAGAGTATGGTTACTTCTTTGAAGCCCAGCCTCAAGCAGGTGCGGGCACAGTCAATGGCGACATTGCCCCCGCCAACGATAATCACCCTTCTCTTAACGGCTACTTTCTGGCCCATATTGACATCACGCAGAAACTCCACCCCGTCAACCACTCCCCCACCCTCAACCTCAATGCCCAGCTTCCGGCCGGCGTGGGCGCCGGTAGCGATAAATACCGCCTTAAAGCCATGCTTTAGGAGCTGCTCCAGGGTTATATCCTTACCCACCCGGGTATTAAGCCTGAAATCTATGCCCAGCTTTTTTATTATGTCAACTTCCCTGCCCAGGACATTGCGGGGCAAACGAAAGGCAGGGATGCCCACCCAGGCCATACCCCCGACTGAGGGCTGCTCATCATAGATGGTAACCCGGTAGCCCTTCAGCGCCAGATTGTAGCTGGCGGCCAGCCCGGCGGGGCCAGCCCCGATGACGGCTACTTTATCCCCGCCAGCTTTCTTTGCCTTAGCCTCAGGCTCCAAAGCAGTGCTCACTTCATAGTCAGCCGGAACCCGCTTCAGGGCTCTGATTGAGATTGGCTTATCAATATCCCCCCGCGTGCAGTTTTCCTCACAGAAGGCAAAACAGGCCCGTCCCATGGTGCCGGGGAGGCAATTTGTCTGTCTGATTAACGCCAGCGCCTCTTCATATCTGCGGTTGCTGATTAGCTCAATGTAGCCGGGGGCATCCTGATGAGCGGGGCAGGCTTCTATACAGGGAGCGGTGATTCTAGTGAGGTAAACTGGCTTGGCCCCCCTTCCCTTGGCGGCACCTGATTTGGTATATTCGCTTTCGTAATACTTCAGGCTATCCAGAACCGGGGTCAGCGCCAGGGCACAGAAATCGCACTTGGTGTTGGCTTTAATGCTGTTGCCCAGCCAGCGCAGCAAAGCGATATCTTCTTTTGTCCCCTTCTCGTCCCGAATCCGGGTCAGGGTATCCAGCATAACCCTTATGCCGAGATAGCCAACGCTACACTCGCCACAGCTTAATTTCTGCACTTCTTTCAGGTAGGTATGAGCCATATCGGCGACATTAATCTTGGCATCAATCACCACCAGCCCCCGCCACGACATAAAGGCTCTTACCCGGTGACCGTTATGCTCAAGGGGGAACTCCAGATTTTCAACCGGGGTGTATCCCGCCGTCTTCTGACGGTTATCGACAATATTACCCCCCCAGCTGCTAAAGACAACTCTATCCATTAAAACCTCAGCTTCCAGCTGCCATTTTCTTTAATTTCTGGTATTCCTCGGTGACCCTGGTCTGAATCTTTTTTATCTCATCCGGGGAAAGGTGCTTGAACCGGCCCTGCGACTTGAGGTAGCCATCAACCGGTCTGAGCTTGGGAAAATCAAAGCTCAGCTTATACTGACCATTTTCCACTTCGTACAGCGGGAATATCCCCGTCTCCACTGCCAGGCGCCCGATTCGGACGCTTAACTCGGGCAGGCAGCGCCAGCCAGTGGGACAGACGGAGAGGATATGAACATAAGCCGGGCCGTTGGTTTCCAGCCCCTTCTTAACTTTATCCATCAGGTCAAAGGGATAGCTGGGGCAGGCAGTAGCCACATAGGGAGCATTGTGGGCAACGACAATCGCCGGCACATTCTTCTTCCAGGCAAACTGACCGATGCTCGCCTTGCCCGCCGGGGAAGTAGTCGTGGAGGCACCATAGGGAGTCGCCGAAGAACGCTGTATCCCGGTATTCATGTAGGCTTCATTGTCAAAGCACAGGAAGAGGAAGTCGTGCCCCCTCTCCAGAGCCCCCGACAGTGCCTGAAGCCCGATATCGCTGGTGCCGCCGTCGCCGGCTATTGCCACCACCTTGGCTTCCACCGCCAGGCCCCTCCCCTTTCTGGTCATCGCCTTCAAGCCGGCTTCTATCCCGGAAGCGACTGCGGCTGTGTTTTCAAACAGGGTATGCATCCAGGGCAGACGCCACGAGGTATAGGGAAGCTGGGAGGAGATTATTTCGATGCAGCCGGTGGCATTGGTGATGATGACATCATCGCCCAGCGCCTTACAGGCAAGCCGCACCGCCAGCGCCTCACCGCAACCGATACAGGCCCGGTGCCCGGGGGCAAAGTTTTCTTTTTTGGTGATTAGCTTGGGGACATAAACGGCAAACTTTTCCATCTACTCTCTCACCCCGAATATCTCAAACTCGTTGCGGCTCCCCTTCTCGGCGACTTCAATGCCCCGGTTGATTATCTCCTCAAATCCAGCCACGGTAATATCGCGACCGCCCAGACCACCCACGATACTGACCACCTTCGGCTGCTTAGCCTGACCGTAAAGGGCAGACCTGATTTCAGAGCAGACCGGCCCTACCGGTCCGCCAACAGACAGGGCTCTATCCAGCACAATGAGAACCCTGGCCTGGCTTAGCTTCTGGCGCAACTCGGCAAAGGGGAAGGGGCGCCACAAGCGGAGCCTGACCAGCCCGATATTCTTACCTGCCGCCCTGACCTTGTCTATGGCCGCGGCTGCCGTCTCACTATAGCTACCCATAGTCAACAGCAAAACATCAGCCCCCTCACTCCGGTATTCTTCGACCGGGGAATAGTGGCGCTGAAATTGCTTGCCGAACTCTTGCCAGCACTCAACAACGACATCCTTCGCCTCTCTCAGGTTTACCTCCTGCGCCCACTTGGCTTCAGAGTAGATAAAGGGCGGGCCGAAGTCGCCCATGCTGACCGGTCTAAGCGGGTCGAGGGGGAAGGGGTACTTGAGAGGCGGGATAAATCGTTTTACCGCCTCCGCTTCGGGGAGGAGGATAGGCTCAATCATATGGGACAGGTGAAACCCGTCCAGGTGGACCATCACCGGCAGCAGTACCCGCTGGTCCTCAGCAATGCGGAAAGCACAGAGCACATTATCGACTACTTCCTGACCGTTTTCGGTAAAGAGCTGAATCCAGCCGGTATCACGGACGGCCATAGCATCAGAGTGGTCTCCCCAGACACTTAACGGTGCCGACAACGCCCGGTTAGCTACCGTCATGACGATGGGTAAACGCATTGACGAGGCAACATAGAGCACTTCATGCATTAATTCCAGGCCCTGCCCGGCGGTAGCGGTAAAGGTGCGCGCCCCGGCGGCGGAAGCACCCAGACAGGCGCTCATTGCCGAGTGCTCGGATTCGACCGGGATATACTCGGCATCCAGTTCGCCATCGGCAACCAGCTCGGCGAGGTGCTCTACAATATGGGTCTGCGGCGTAATCGGATAGGCCGCCACCACATCAACATCAGCTATCTTGGCGGCTTCGCCAATGGCTACCGAGACTTCCATGCCCACTCTCTTGGCCATCATTCTGCCTCCACCATGGTTATCACCTTGGTCCAGCACTCACGAGCACAGATACCACACCCCTTGCAGTAATACAAATCAGCCTCAAAATGGCCGTCAGAGTTCGGCTCAATGCAACCATCAGGGCAAAAGAGCTGGCAGAGACCGCACTTTATGCACCGGTCAAAATCATAGGTCGGCTTCTGTGAGCGCCAGTCACCAGTCTGGTATTGGCTGGCATTACCCGGCTCGGTGACTATGCCCCCAATTTCCAGGTCTCGCCAGGTAAGTTCATTTTCACTTTTCTTCGGCAATCGGTTCACCCCTTGACTGAAGTCTCCTGATAGGCCCTTTTCATGGCGGCAATATTTCTCTCGGCGAGGCGGCCGAACCGCTCTTTCAGTGGTTCCTCCAAGGACTCCAGCTTAACAATTCCGGTGGCTTTAACCAAGGCACCCAGCATAGTGGTATTGGTTATCGGAATTCCCAGGACTGCCCGGGCAATAGCAGTGGCATCAACAGTCGCCAGTGGGCAGTTGATGCCGAACTCCCGTCTCAGCTCTGGCACCGGTTTCCGGGTATTGATGACCACTATCCCGTCAGCTTTGAGTCCGGCAGTAATCTTGGTGATGGCTAAAAGGGTGGTGTCAAGCACCACCACTACATCTGGCTCCTGGATACCGGCTCTGGTCCTGATGGGCTGCTGGCTATCTACCCTGACGAAAGACAAGACCGGAGCGCCCCGCCTCTCCGGGCCAAAGCTGGGGAAGGCCTGGGCATACTTGCCCTCGTCTATGGCCGCCCGGGCCAGTAACTCGGCCGAGGTAACGGCTCCCTGCCCACCACGACCATGCCACCTTATCTCAACTAGCTGGTTTATATCGACCATGTTTATCCCTATCGGCGATAAAAAGCGCCCCTGGAGCGACTTGAACGCTCGCACCCAGCTCCGGAGGCTGGTGCTCTATCCGCCTGAGCTACAGGGGCTGACTTTTTTATCTTACCCCATCGTCAATGACAACGCAATAATAGTGAGTTTGGCTAGCTTCATAACCATGCCATGGGATTAGCCATTCAGGACATCACCGGTGGGGCTGACTTCTCCTGCTCTTTCCTCTCCAGATGTCGGAAAATGGCTTTGGTTCCCTCAATGACCGGGAAGACAGAGGCGGAGACCAGGAGGACGCAAATCCATTCCTGGAGATCCAGGGCTACGGTATGGAACAATGGCTGGAAGAAAGGCACATAGAAAATAACGAACATCAGCAGTACCTGGGAACCTACGGCTATATTCAGCCACTTATTCTTGAAGAAACCAATCTGGAGCAGGGAGTGTTTATCAGAACGAAAGTTGTAGGCGTTGAAGAACTGGATAAGAATCAGGCTGAGAAAACAAACCCCCTGTGCTTCAGCCATGCTTCGGCCAATATCCAGTGCCCAGCGAAATGACCACAGGGTTACCACGCCTATCCATATTCCGCCGATGAGCATAAGGATTACTACCGGTCTGGTAAAGACACCCTGTCCCCGCGGGCGCGGCTTGCGCTCCATAAGGTCGGGGGCCGGCGGGTCTATGGACAAAGCGATTGCCGGTAGACCGTCGGTGACCAGATTGACAAACAGAATCTGCACAGCAATGAGGGGTATTGCTCCGTAGGGAAGCCCAAGCAGCGGGCCGATAAGAATGGCGCCCGCCATCACCAGGATTTCCCCGATATTACAGGAAAGCAGGTACATCAGGTACTTCTTGATATTGTCAAAGATGCCTCTCCCCTCCTCCACCGCCGCCACAATAGAAGCAAAGTTATCATCGGTAAGCACCATATCAGCGGCTTCTTTGGTAACATCGGTGCCGGTGATACCCATCGCTACCCCGATATCAGCCTTTTTCAGGGCAGGGGCATCGTTGACGCCGTCCCCGGTCATCGCCACCACATGCCCCTTCTTGGCCAGGGCTTCAACGACACGCAGCTTATGGGCGGGGGAGACCCGGGCATAGACCTCTATTTTTTCCACCAGGTCTTCGAACTCTTTAGCGCTTAAAGCATCCAGCTCAGCCCCGCTAAAGCCAACTCCCTGCTTGTAAATACCCAGCTCCTTGGCAATGGCAATCGCGGTCAGTTTATGGTCACCGGTTATCATCACCGACTTTATGCCGGCACGGTCACACAGCTTTACCGCCTCTTTAACCTCTTCCCGTGGCGGGTCAATCATCCCGGCCAGACCAATAAAGACCATGTCCTGCTCTATAGCCTCGTCAATACAGACATTAGCGGCACACTTTCGGTAGGCTACACCCAGAACACGCAGGGCATGAGTCGCCATATTCTGGGCGACGCCCAGAATACCCTCTTTGTCTTTTGCGGTTAGTGCTTTTTCCTGGCCATCACGATAAACGTAGCGGCAGGAGTTCAATATTACCTCAGGCGCACCTTTGGAATAGGCTACCTTGCCATCAGCGGTTTGATGGACGGTGGTCATTCTTTTTGTCTCTGAGGAAAAGGGGATTTCACCGACACGAGGTGACTGCTTGCTGAGTTCTTCCTGCTGCAAACCGCCTTTGGCGGCCGCCACGACCAGGGCGCCTTCGGTAGGGTCGCCTTTAATATCCCAGGCTCCATCAACCGAAATGAGACAGGTATCATTGCAGAGACTACTTGCCTTGAGCAGTATTTCTAAAGCCGAATCCTTGCCTGGCGCAATGGTTTTGCCATTACAACAAAATTCCCCTTTAGGCTCATAACCAGTCCCGGTGACTTCCATTATCTTACCGTCAACATAAAGGGCACGGATGGTCATCTGGTCTTGAGTGAGGGTACCTGTCTTATCCGAGCAGATAAAGGTGGTTGAGCCCAGAGTCTCCACCGCCGGCAGCCTTCTCATCAGGGCGTTGCGCTTCACCATACGCCTCACCCCGAGAGCCAGACTGATAACCACCACCGCCGGTAGCGCTTCGGGCACAGCGGCTACCGCCAGGGCAATCCCCCAGATGAACATCTCTAGTATCTCGTGCCCGCGCAGAATGCCGATACCGGCTAGGACAAAACACAGTATTAAGGCAGCGATGCCGATATAGCGGCCCACCCGGTCCAGGTTAACCTGGAGCGGAGTCTTTTCTTTCTCAACTTCCTGGAGCATACCGGCAATCCTGCCGAATTCAGTAGCCATGCCGGTAGCGGTAACAATTGCCTTGGCCCGGCCATAGACCGCCGCCGTCCCCATAAAGACCATGTTTCGCCGGTCACCCACTTCCGCATCACCTTCCAGGGGCTCATCGGTCTTCTCAATAGGCACCGACTCCCCAGTGAGGGAGGCTTCATCTGTCCTCAAATTAACCGCTTCCACAAGGCGGGCGTCAGCTGGCATTCGGTCACCAGTCACCAGAAGAATAATGTCGCCAGGGACAAGCTCCCTGGCTGCTATCTCGATTTCTTGGCCATCCCGCAATACTGAGGCGGTAGGTGCCGCCATCTTTTTTAGGGCTTCCATGGCCCGCTCTGCCCGGTATTCTTGGACAAAGCCTAAACCAGCGGCGAATATGACAATGATGGCAATAAGAACGGCGTCAGCTACTTCGCCCACGATAGCAGAGAGAACGACGGCAATAAGGAGGATAATAATGAGGAAGCTCTTAAATTGTTCGAGGAAGATTACCCAGGGAGAGATCTTTTCTTTCTTTATCAGTTCGTTGGGGCCGAACTCAGCCAGTCTTTTCTGAACCTCGTCTTGGCTCAAGCCGTTGGCATCCGACTTAAGGGCACCTATCGCTTCAACTGCTTTCAGGTTATACCATTTGCTGGTAAGAGCTTCCTTGAGCATTTCAGACCACGAAAGGATTTTAGGGCCAACCTATTATAGTTAACCAAACCACTTTGTGCAAGCCGAATCAGGGCTACCTAAAATTTTAGCTAAAAATCTCTACCGGATTTAAATTACATTGGCCAGCCCTAATCTTGCCCTGGGATAAGGTTTAAGTTAGAATTTGAAAGATGGGAGCAGGTGAGTTGAGGAATAAGCGCCAATACTTACCGGTGAGTCGGATTGGTGTTGTAGGCACCGGATTTCTAGCCAAGGGACTGGTCATCGCACTCGAAGGAAAGCAAGACCTTGAAGTCTCAAGGGTGCTAACCCGCACGAACATCTTGGAGCGTACTGATTTTCCAAGGCAAGACATATTAACAAACTCAATTGACGATTTGATTGGCAATTCCGACTTGGTTGTTGAATGTAGTGGCGATGTGATTCACGGGACAAATGTCATAGATAAGGTTGTGTCAGCTTCACTCCCGGTAGTTACAATGGATTCTGAACTGCAAGTAACAACTGGCTCTTATTTTGCTCGAAGAGGGTTCATTACCGAGGCTGAAGGAGACCAACCAGGTTGTTTAGCCGCTCTACGAGAGAACGTAATTCAGATGGGGTTTAATCCATTAGTTTATGGAAATATTAAAGGGTTTCTTAATCATTTTCCGACAAGGGATGAAATGGAGTTCTGGGCAAAGAAACAAAACATTAGCCTAGATAAGGTAATCTCTTTTACCGATGGCACCAAAATTCAATTTGAGCAGGCACTAGTTGCAAATGGTTTAGGTGCCGGGATAGCTGCACCAGGGTTACTGGGCATTGCCTCCGAAGATGTTAATACTGGCGCCAAAGCCTTAGCCGAGCAAGCAAAAACTCTTGGTTACTCCATAAGTGACTATATACTATCTCCAGAATCACCCCGAGGAGTATTCATCGTTGCTGAACATGATGAACGGCAAAAAATGTACTTGAGAAACTATAAATTAGGCGAAGGCCCTTACTACGTACTGCTGCAAGACTTTCACCTTTGCCACTTGGAGATCGCAAAAACAATCAGAAAAGTGCTTGATAGTTACGGAGTACTCCTAAACAACAGTAAAGCGCCTACCATCAGCGTTGCTGCGATTACCAAGAGACCTTTGGTTCCTGGGGATATTATTGGACAGGGGATTGGAAGTTTTAACGTACGGGGCATTGCGATCAGGATTGCAGATAACAGAGATCATGTTCCGATAGGCCTGTTAGCCAATGCCGTAGTCACCAGACACATTGAACCAGGAGAGCAAATAAGTTTTGCCGATGTGGAGCTTCCGGAAAGCCTGGCATTAAAAGCCTGGCGAGAAATTGAACAAACTGTATAGGGACCCTAGTATTCTATTGCTATCTTGCCAGTCTAAAACCATCATGGATTGGTTTGATTCGTAGTGTTACCCGCCTAGAGCCTCTGTTTCGGCTTCTGCAGAATGAACGCAGCGAAATCGGAAAAGAACCTGCGTAGCATATTTCTGTCCCTATACTTGGCCAAGTATAGTAATGCCCACCTAGACATGAGAGCGGGCAACAATAAAAGATGATAGAGGTATATATAAAATGGGAAGTTCTGTTTAATAAAGTGGTAGTAGGATGCAGGATCTGCATAGGTTATATGAGCCTTTTTAGCAGATGCTCCTACCTTATGCCAGACTTTAGCAGTCGGCACATAAACAATTCTGAAGCCATGCCTCCTGACCCTTAGACTGTAATCCTGGTCCACGTAGCCAAAGAAGTACCAAGGGTCAAGAAGACCGGCTTTTTTAGCTACCGCACTCTTCAATAGCAATACCGCTCCGTTTATCCAGTCAACAGTGGTTAAATTTTGATACTTTGGCAAGTCATCATCATTTTCGCCAATCGAGTGGCTAATCTTCACTGACCATAGTCGTATCCTACCACCGGCAGACCAGATTACATCCTTTCTGCCATTATAGTCGTAATAATAAATCTTGGGTCCTACCATGCCGATTTGCTCATCGTCTTCCGCCACTCTCACCAGCTCATCCAGAAAGTCAGGAGCGACCACCAGGTCATTATTCATTATCATGATATAATCTGGCCGGGAATTCTCCAGGGCATATATTATGCCCACGTTAAACCCTTTGGCACATCCCAGGTTTTCATCATTTTGAATCAGGTGGATGTAATCAGCAAATTTCTTTCTCAGCACCTGAACATCGTTCCCCTCGGAGCCATTATCAACCACGATAACTTCGTAATTGAGATAGGTCACCTTCTTCAAGGACTCCAGGCATTCAATGGTATCCTCAAGTCCATTCCAGTTGACAATTACAACTGAAACTTTGGGGTGATTCATCAATCTGCTCCTCAAACTATGCTTCTCAAAATGCTATGGTTTATTCCTGATAGAGTATACTATAATATACAAGTGTCACGTATCCATACTATGGCTGCATTCCAACTGCAACCAAAGGGTAAATCACCCCTGGGATGGGTTTTACCCACCTCACAAATAAAGGACAAGGAACAGAAAATGGGCAGGAAGGTCTTGGTGACTGGTGGCTGCGGATATATCGGCAGTGTCCTGGTACCTATGCTACTCAAGCGTGGATATGAAGTGCGTGTTTTTGACAAGCTTTACTTCGGCGATGAGTCCTTAATCAACGTGAGGGATAGGATAGAGCTTATCCCGGGAGACATCAGGAAGCTGAAGCCTTCTGTT
>Ga0209635_10003329_pt1 | contig 12506 bp, 6 predicted proteins | sample DeeMarSWOR230_32_FD_187463 | JGI IMG/M metagenome (GOLD analysis project Ga0209635, IMG submission 187463) | Marine sediment microbial communities from White Oak River estuary, North Carolina - WOR-2-30_32 (SPAdes) (version 2) | ecosystem: Environmental > Aquatic > Marine > Intertidal zone >...
GTTAGCCATAACAGGAAGAATCGCCACACCAGGTTTATTCGAGATAATGGAGTTAATAGGTAAAGAAACTGTATTAAATCGTCTTAGAAAATTTCTCAGTCAAAAGAGTTATTTTCAACAAATTATTACAGATGAGAGGATTTAATAGATGCAGAAGTGGAAAATTTTGGTCGTAGATGACGAATCTGAAATCATTACAAATTTAGTGAATATACTCTCTGAACAGGGATATAATGTCTCAACAGCTCTAAATTTCAACGAAGGTCATTTTATGATCGAGCATTATCATTTCGATATTGCCATTATTGATCTTTTCCTTCCAGATGGAAACGGGATTGATTTATATCGCTTTGTTAAAACAAAAAATGAGAATATCTACACTATTGTTATTACAGGAAATGCAACCATAGAAAATGCTATTACTGCACTTAATGAAGGAGTAAATGCTTATCTCATCAAACCTTTCACAGAAAAACAACTCAAAGCCAGCTTAAGACAAGCAGAAAAAACATTATCACTTAGAGCTGAGAACCAAGCCCTTTTTCAAGAGATCCAACACAACAGACAATTCTATGAAAACCTTCTTGATTCTACCAGTGAGGCAATCATAGTAATAGACCTTGAATACCGAATACAGTATTGTAATAATGCTGCAAGACAATTTCTTCTACTTGAAAACGATCATGTTAAAAAGCAACCGATTTACCTGTATATCGAAGATGGTTATAAAGTTTTATCCCATATTTATCAACAGCTTGTACAGGGGAAATCTGTTGCTGGATTCCGAGTTAATATTATACCCTCTAAGGGCAAATCTTTTGATGCACACCTATCTGCAGATATTCTCCGCAATAATAATAATCATATTGAGGGATTCATCATTAATCTAACAAATCCGCTCATTAATGATGAAATATTCAATCGGATGTTGAGAAAAGAGAAACTATCGACAATAATCAATTTAGCAAATATTTTAAATCATGAGATACGGAATCCTGTTAATATTCTTTCAGGACGTATCCAACTATTAACCGAGGAGATGGAGAATGAGAATATCAATAATGCCTTAAAGACGATGGAAAGACAAATTGATCGAATATTGGAAGTCACAGATTTGTTAAACAAATTCAGCTTAAGCCGGGAAGATTCTGTACCACAACATTGTAATGTTACAGAAATTCTGAAAGACGTTCTTAAGGAAAAGAAACAACAAATTAAAAATGAAAAAATTAAAATTAAGGTTTCCTTGAATGGAACACAGAATAAGATTGTGGAAGGAAACCGCTCGCAATTTACAGATGCTTTTCGTTATTTAATAGATGCTATCATCGAATTAGTACCTAAAAATGAGGATATTGAAATACTTTGCAAGGTTATTAAAAACTATACTTCCTCCCCCTGGCAAGAATTGCAGTTTGTTCTTCCTCATGTCAAAGTTAATATTGAGCAATTATTCAACTCAAATCAATCAATAGATATAGAACTAAACAGCCTGATAATTCTAGGTATGACAATAATGTTTATCATATTTAATAATTATGGTGCTAAAATCGAATCTTTTAATAAAAATGGTGATCAAACGATTATTCGTATTCAATTTCCATTAATAAGCGAGAAATCTTCTCACTCGGTGAATGTTTCTTGAATAAAAAAGCTCATATATAAAATGGAGAATTATTATTTTGAAAACAAGAATTATGATAGTTGATGATGAAATGGATGCTTTGGACCTCATGGAAGAGCTTTTTATAAAAAACGGATATGAAACAGTTACAGCTCGGAATGGCTTAGAGGCACTTAGTTTTATTCACGAACAAGAACCAGATATATTGATATCAGATATGGTCATGCCTGAAATGGATGGAATAAAGCTTCTTGATATTGTAACAAAGAAATATCCGGACATTTCTGTTATAATGATCACAGCCCATGGAACAATAGAGACCGCGGTTGAAACTATGAAAAAGGGGGCAAAAGACTATATCCTTAAACCACTTCGGTTAGACGAGATCCTTGCTAAAGTCGAAACCATCTCCCAACTTAAATCCTTAATGAAAGAAAATCAGTACCTTAGGGAAAAACTATCGCAGAAGTACAATTTCAATAACATAATTGGCAAAAATCGAAAAATGTTAGAGTTATTCGATCTCATAAAAGATATCGCAAAAACAAATTCTACGGTATTAATCACAGGGGAAAGTGGAACAGGAAAAGAATTAATTGCCAATGCAATTCATTTTAACAGTGAACGAATAAAAAAACCATTTGTAAAAGTTAATTGTGGGGTATTAGCAGAAAATCTTCTTGAGAGTGAATTATTCGGTCATGTAAAAGGTTCATTTACTGGTGCAATTCGTGATAAATTGGGACGCTTTGAAATTGCTAACGGCGGCACCATATTTTTAGACGAAATAGGTGATATCTCCCCCAATATGCAGTTAAAGCTTTTAAGAGTATTGCAGGAAGGAGAATTTGAAAGGGTTGGTGGAACGGAAACAATAAAGGTGGATGTGAGAATTATTGCAGCAACAAATCGCGATCTAAAGAGCATGATGATGAATGGTGAATTTCGTCAAGATTTGTACTATCGCCTCAATGTAATACCTTTAGAAGTACCAACTTTGAGAGAGCGGAGGGATGATATTCCATTATTGATAACACATTTTCTAGAAAAATATAATAAACAATTTGATAAAAAAATTGAGAGCATAGAAGACAATGTAATGAAGTGTCTTCAAAACTATTCATGGCAAGGAAATATTAGAGAATTAGAAAATCTCTTAGAAAGGGCTGTGGTATTGAATAAATCAGGTCGTTTAACTGTTAAGGATTTCCCATTATATGTCATCCAGCAACAAACTGATATTGAAAGTGAAATGAATACTGATGGCTCCCTAATAGATATCGTAGATTCATATGAAAAACAAATAATCTTAAAAGCGCTGAAAGAGAATAATTTTAATAAATTAAGAACCGCAGAAAAATTAGGAATTCATAGAAGTACCTTTATGTCAAAATTAAAAAAATATAATATTAATTAATTCCAACAATTTGATATTATTATATATATAAATTGACATTATTAACTGATAAATAATCATTAACACTTTCATTTCTCCTTTGCGTCAATTTTCTTGGTGATTATTCGATATATTTGAGAAAATAGAAAAGCTATAATACCGATGGCGGCAAAATAATACCATATATAATGAGCATGATCATAATATCGTATGAATTGTTCATTAGTCAAAAGTGACTGAGGATCCAATCCCTCCATTTTTGCCTGTAATAACTGTCCTGATGTAAGAATTTTCCTTGGATCAGGACAATATTTATCCAACAAATATCCACTCATTCCAAAACCGAAAAACCATGCAAAAAAGGTATGAATATGAGCGTATCCTAAATATAGACCCTCCTGGCCTTTAGGTGCCTGCTTTGATGCAAATTCATAGTACCGTGGAGAGAGAAAACATTCTGCAAAACCCTGTAAGGCAATTCCAACAACCATCATAATCGTTATAGGATGTAGACTAAAAACACCAAAAAACTCTATTGATTGACCAGTGAATTTTTCTAAAACTGGGCTTAGTGATATTACCAAAGCAGATAGAGGAATTAGGGCTAAAGAAATACCAATAGCATTTATTGGTTTATATTTTCTCACTAGATGAGTAATTGGAATGACGAAAAGCACAACAACCAAAGGATTTACATTAGCATACCATTCTGGTGCAGCATGTGAACCTACTAATCGCAAAGTATATTTAGGCATTGTGGCATAAAGTTGACCTTGGATGAGCCAAAATCCAGCAACAATCAAGATTAAAATCATAAAACGAAAATTGGTAAGTACCTTTTGAAATCCTGCTATAATCTCTGCCAAGCTTTTTCCTTTACCTATAGTATCTTCCTGCTTGTAAAAGAAGAAAACAATTAGAAAGGCAGCAATTGCCACAATTGCTGCATAAAAATTGATATATTCTAATCCCAACTCAGTTCTTAGAGGTTTGGCAATTGTTTTACCACCAAAAGCCCCGATATTAACCATTTGATAAAAGATGGAGTATCCCCGAGCTCGATTTATATCATCAGTTGTTTTCGCGACTGTACCTGATATAACCGGTTTAACAAATGAACCGCCAGCAACAATAAAAATGAGAGAAACAATTGAGAAAAGCTTTTCAGGTACTGCGCCCAGGAATGCATAACCAATAGTCATAAGTAAAAACGCGAGAAGAAGAGCATTCCGGAATCCTATTTTATCCGAGATTGCACCACAAAAAATTGGACCTAGATATAGGAGAGCCGCGAAAACACCACCAATCCATCCAGCCTCAACATCAGTGAATCCTACAATATCAGTTAAAAACACTACAAGAGTTATAAACATTCCATAATAAGCAGCGCGTTCGAATAGTTCTATAATATTTGCTATCCAAAAAACATTTGGAAACTTCCAGGTCATACGACCTTCATTCATTAAATTGCCTCCAATTTAAGTTATTCTGATAATATTTTTCTTAGGGAGTTTATTAGCAGGGGGGATAAAGATTTGAATATCCTATTTATTTCAGAGTATCATTCAATTATTTTATTTCACCCAATATTTTTATTTTCTTTTCCAATGCTTGAATAGCCTTTTCCAACTTTGCTTGATCTTTACCGCCAGCCGTAGCAAGGTGTGGACGGCCACCTCCTCCCCCACCTGTTATTTTAGCAACTTCTCTTACAAGTTCAGCAGCATTTACTCCTTCTTTAATAAGATTTTCGGTTATCGCACAAACAAAATTTATTTTATCGTCCAGAATTGAAATTAACAAAATAATTCCGCTATCTACTTTATTCCTAAATTGATCAGCAACCTGTTTAAGCAGATCAAGATCTACATGTTCATACCTTTGCACGGCAAAAATATGCTTACCTATTCTCCTTGAATTTTGCACAATTGTATCAATTTGATTTAAAATTTGGGAAGTTTGGACCTTGTTCCATTTTTTTTCATATTCTCTTACTTGATCATTTAAATTTCTAACTTTCTCTGAAATTTCATCGAGTGGTACATTTAATTCCTGACTTACCTTAGACAATATTTTTCTTGAATTCTGTAAAAATATTATAGCATTTGGACCTGTTACTGCTTCAATCCGACGAATACCACTGGAAATACTAGACTCGTGAGTAATAAAAAACGCACCAATTTGTCCAGTAGATTCCACATGCGTTCCACCACATAATTCCTCACTGAAATTTTCTATACTAACTACCCGAACTTCTTCGCCATATTTTTCTCCGAATAAAGCTATTGCTCCCATTTTTCGAGCCTGATTATAGTTCGTATAAAGAAATTTTAAGGATTTGTTTGCCCGAATTTGTTCATTAACCAATCTTTCAATTTCTAGAAGTTCTTCCTGCTCAATTTTCTTAAAATGGGTAAAATCAAATCTTAATCTTTCAGGTTCAACTAGGGAACCTGCTTGCTGAACATGTGAACCTAATACTTTTCGCAAAGCCGAATGGAGGAGATGGGTGGCAGTGTGGTTATACATTGTAGGAAGTCGTAAATTCCTATCCACCTTAGCAATAACATTGGAATGTACAATTTCCAAATCTTTTGGACCTTTACAAATATGAATGATTTCCCCTGATTCTCTTTGAACATCAATGACTTTCAACTCAAAATTGTCCATTAAAATTATACCTTTATCTGATACCTGTCCTCCACTCTCAGGATAAAATGGTGTTTCAGTTAAAACAATTTGAACATTACCATTGGAACGGGCAAACTTACATATGTGGGTTTCCGATTCTAATTTTTCATAGCCTACAAAACGAGAATTTGTTGGACAATGCTTTAAGACTCTCCAATTATCCATATGATTGAATTGAGTCGCAAATTTGCCAGAATTTCTTGCTCTTTCTCGCTGAATTTCCATTTCTCTATCAAATCCTTCTTCATCAATTAAAAGTCCCTTTTCACTCGCCATAACACGGGTAAGATCGAGAGGAAAACCAAAAGTATCATACAACTTAAATATTTCTTCTCCAGGAATGGATTTTTCTTTTTGTGTTTTTATTCTATTGGCAATGCTTTCAAAAATATCTATCCCTCTATCTAAAGTTTTATTAAAATTAACCTCTTCTGCTTTAATCACCTCCATAATGTGCTCTTTACGTTCTTTTATTTCAGTATAGGTATCGCCCATAATATCAACTAAAACAGGGACTAATTTATAGATGAATGGTTCGTGTAAATCCAATTTTCTTCCATATCGAGCTGCTCTTCGCAATATTCTTCGCAAAACATAACCCCTCCCCTCATTTGTAGGAAACGCTCCATCTCCTATCGCAAAGGTAAGCATACGAAGATGATCCGCAATTACCTGATATGCAGCACTTATCGTTTCATCTTTTTCATTATATCTATATTTAGATATATTTTCTATGCTTTCAATGATGGGGATGAATAAATCAGTTTTATAATTTGATGGAACCTTTTGTAGAACAGAAACAATTCTTTCAAAACCCATCCCAGTATCAATGTGTTTCTGGGGCAAAGTATGAAGTTGTCTATTTTCATCTCTGTTATACTGAATAAAGACTAAATTCCAAAGTTCGATAAACCTCCGGCAACCACCATTCACACCACAAACATGGTTTTTCACATTTTTTTTATCACAAAAAGTAGACCCTAAATCAATATGTATTTCTGAAGAAGGGCCACAAGGACCTGTTTCGGCCATTTCCCAAAAATTATCCTTTTCATCAAATCGTAGGATGTGATCTTTCTCGATATCAGTTTCGTTTTGCCAAAAAGTTTCTGCTTCATCGTCCTCTCTGAAAACTGTAGCCCACAACTCTTTACGGGGAAGGTTCCAAACTTTTGTCAATAGTTCCCAAGCCCATTGTATCGTCTCCTTTTTATAATAATCACCGAAAGACCAATTACCCAGCATCTCAAAAAATGTATGATGATAGGTATCATGACCAACCTCTTCCAAATCGTTGTGTTTGCCGCTTACTCTGATACATTTCTGGGAATTAACCGCCCTCGAATAAGGACGATTACCGATTCCAAGAAAAACATCTTTAAATTGGTTCATTCCAGCATTTATAAAGAGAAGCGTGGGATCTTCAAAAGGAATAACCGGCGAACTTGGAACAAAACTATGATCTTTATTTTCAAAAAATCTAATAAATTCTTCCCGTATTTGTTTTGAAGTTTTCATTTTCATTCACCAAGACAAAATTACCATGTTGAATTTTTCATTCTATGTACCAAAGTTATTGTAATATCAAATTTTTAACCAACTAATATAACACAATAAAATATTTTAATGTCGCGAAAATATAGACAGCATGGCAATTTAAGGCAAGGAATTATTATTATATGACATGGAGACAAATAATACGAGGAAGCTTTAACTTAAAATTTGGCGGACTTTTAATGTTAATTCACCTAGGCGATAAGGTTTGTGTAATAATCCATCTATCTGCATATCCTCAGGAATAATATTTTCACGTTCAATGTGGCCACTAGATAAAATTATTTTAATATGATCATCTATTTCCTTGATTCGTTTGATTGTATCAATTCCATTCAATTTTGGCATTGATAAATCTATTATTGCCAAATTAAATTGACTCTTTTTTTGTTTTACTTCTTTTATCGCCTCATCGCCACTTGCCGCTTCAGTAACCAAATATCCCAAAGATTCGAGAATGTCTCGTACTGATTCCCTTATCATTTTCTCATCATCCACAATAAGAATCTTTACGTTTTTATCTATACTTCCCACATCATACAAATATTCAAATTTCTTATTCGTTTTTCGACAGGGTGGGAAGTATAAAAATAAAGTTGTCCCTTCATTAATCTCACTCTCAACTTCTACATATCCTTTATGACTTTGCATGATTCCATAAACAACCGAAAGACCTAGACCTGTACCTTTACCAACTGATTTAGTCGTAAAAAATGGATCAAATATTTTATCAATATCGTCTTGCTTTATTCCAAAACCAGAATCTGTCATACTAATACATACATAGTCAGATTCTGGAAAATTGTCATTTGTTTTAGGTTTGTATTTGCTCATACTTGTTCTTATGGCAATTTCCCCACCTCCAGGCATTGCATCTCGCGCATTTAAAGCCAAATTAATTAATACTTGCGAGAGGCGATTTTCATCGCCCTCAATTTCTGCGATGTCTGGATCTAAATCGAGTAGTATATCATATTCTTTACCGAGAGTACGTTCGAACATTTCAGATAAACGTGTGACTAATTGGTTTGGTGAAATCGTTTTTACTTGTATATCTTGATGGCGTGAAAACATAAGTAGTTGTTTCGTCAGGTCTGCTGCTCTCTGGGTTGCTTCAATGATAATGTTTAACCTTCTCATAAGCGACTGATTATCCTTTAATTCAGATCTAATTAAGTCGGTGTTTGGTAGGATAATACCCAAAATATTATTAAAATCATGTGCAATACCACCTACCAGCGTACCAAGGCTTTCCATTTTTTGTAATTGAATAACCTGTTGTTGAGATCTCTGAAGTTCACCATAAGCATTTTCTAAACTTTGTGCTTTCTCTTCAAGAGCATTAACTAAATGTCTATTATCCAATAATATTGCTGCTTGATTTGCCAAATTGCTTATCAGGTGTAATTCTTCCACCCGAATGACTGGTGGTTTGATCTTTAAGAGTACAATAACACCTAAACGGTAATCTTTCTCACTAATAGGAACTGAAACAATTGAAAAAGTATCTTTTATTGAAAGACCAATTATACTGAGATCAGTACTACTCAATTTCTTTGAATTGACAATAATTGATTCATTACTGTCAAATGTTTTCCAAATAAAATTTTTCCCAACAGGTATTTCCGATAATATTCGGTCTAATACATAATTAGGACTGGCAAAATACGGTGTTAATTTTTCACTTTTTGTACTCCAGAGAAATATAATACTTTCGTCAGCTCCCAATAGTTTTCGGCTACTATTAAGCATTGTTAGTAGAATGTCATCTGAATTGATAAAGCGCATCATTTTATGACTTATATTTATTAACTCTGCAAGATTTGCAGCATTCTGTTTATTTAAATCACTTAATTTTTCAAGTTCATGAGTCTTACGAATTAACTCATCATTAATGCGCTGTTGTTTTGTTTGGTTATTAAGTATCTCTCTTTGTATTTGAATTTTCTCTGTAATATCAATTATGGCAATTATAATATTTTTAACATAATTATTTTCTTCCTGATGACTTGCCACATTTAGTTCAACAACTTTCTTTGTCTCATCTAGCATTTTCAAGGTACAGGTGTACCCTCGAATATCTTCTTTTTCTTGAATGATTTTATTAAACATATTATTTAAATCTTCTGCTTGAATGAATTCGTCGAGATTCATGTTCACTAATTGATGATGATCCATTCCAAAAAAGTAGCACGCACTGTCATTCACCTTTTCTATCTGACCTACAGTATCAGCTATAATTATAGAAATAGGACTTAACTGGAAAATTGCTCCAAGATATCTTTTAGATCTATTGAGTTCTAATATGTTGGAATCGAGATTATCTGCAAGGTGATTTAAAGCTTTGGCAAGATGTGCAAATTCATCTTTTCCTCTTATCGGTAGACGCAGAGTAAGCGAACCGTCTTTATTTGTATAATCTTTTATAATTGATATTGCCTCTGATAACGGCTTAGAGATAGTTTTTGTTAGGTAAGTCACCATCAAAATTATAAGCAATAGGAAACAAATACTTAATATTAGAGCATTTCTTCGGTGTTTATTCATATTTTCATTTATCCAGTCCAGAGTAAATCCCATTATAACATAACCCTGGAATTGGTCTTGAAAGAAAATATTTTGTTTAATTACTAGCAAATCTTCCAAGTAATTATAGATCTTTGTTTGCTGAGCAAATTCATTGATTACATTCAAATAATCTGATGTTTTATATCCATATTTTTCAATTCCAACGGGATTTTTTACACTAATAAATAAAAGATCTGGATCATTTTCAAAACCTATCAAATGATTTTTAATAAATATGCTATCACTATAGTATAATCCTGGACCAAGATTAAAAGCAGCCGATTGAATCGAAATTGTTCCTTTTTTTAAAAGGTCCACTTTAAACTGTTTTCCCATAGTTAAAGTGAAATATAAATAAAATGAGATGACAAATATCGCTAGAGTGCTAGTGATCAATATAAAAAGTTTTTTTGATATAGAAAATTTTGAAAGCAAAACAATGTCCTGCAATCTGCTAAATGTGAATAATTTATCAAAAATTAAATATTATATTTAAAATAGCTAAGAACTTAAATTTTCAAGACCATTCAAATTTTTTTATATCATTCAATTCAGATAATAAATGAAACCAAAAAAACAATATTACCTTTGGGGCATTTATTAATATAAATTTTATTGCAAATCAATTTAACAAGAAAATTCTGATAGGAACTAAGGGCACTATTTCCTAAAATGTAGTAACACTCTGGAAAGTATTCCAAAAAAACGAAAGGGAATCTTAGAAAAACGAGGTTTTTAAGAAACTCATTTTTGTTCATTCATAAAAATTTCTTTTAAAGATCTTGAAACTTGTTTAATACTATATGGTTTTTTCAGAAATCCTATTACTCCTGGGATTTTCTCTTCAGGAAATGGATGATCATCATATCCACTGGTGAATATTATTTTTACATTCGGATTTATTTGAGATAATTCCCTAGCAACTATACGTCCGTCCATTTCTGGCATTTTTAAATCTATAATGGCATAATTAATCTGAGAAGAGTACTTTTTAAAATATTTCAAGGTAGATTGACCACTGTTAAATTTTACCACATCATATCCTAAATATTCCAAAGTATCTGCCAAAATGTTGAGTACATAGTCTTCGTCGTCAACAATAATGAGTTTCAAATTTTGTTTATCTTTCGGAAATATTTTCTCACCCGATTCAATTTCATCATCTCGATAATCTATGGGAAAATATAAGTCAAATTTTGTTCCTTTATTGACCTCACTCGATACATCTATATGGCCTCCCATACTTTTTACAATTCCATATACTACTGACAGTCCTAAGCCAGTTCCTTTACCTATATCTTTTGTGGTAAAAAATGGATCAAAAATTTTCGACAACACATTTAAGGGGATACCTGATCCAGTATCCCTTATTCTAAGTTTAATATAATCACCTGGATCTAATGCTCCAATTTGATAATGTTGATCAATATGAAAATTCTCAGTGTTTAAATATATCATGCCACCATTAGTCATGGCATCAATAGAGTTTAGAACAATATTCATAATAATTTGTTGCACCTGTGCCGTATCTCCAAAAATATATTTTAGTCTTGGTTGATAGTTTTTTTCTATTCTAATATTGTCTGTTAATCGGTGTTCAATTAGTTCAAGGCTATCATCGATCACACGATTCAGATCAATCACTTCATTATTTTGATGCTCTCCTTGTCTTGTGAACGTGAGAAGACGTTGAGCAATCTCAGAAGCTCTATGAGCCGATTTTTCGATAATTTCTGCTCTTTTATAGTTTGGATTTCCAGGTTTTGTTGAGATTTTAATTAGCTCTGAATTAGGAATAATAGCTGCAAGAATATTATTAAAATCATGAGCAATGCCTGAAGCCATTAAACCGATACTTTCTAATTTTTGGCTTTGAAGTAGCTGTTGTTGAATTTTTTTCAATTCAGAGACATCTTTGAATAGGAAAAGATAACCAAATATTTCTTGACGAAAATCACCAATTAAATTAATTGTTAATATAACATCTATAGATTCATTGCTATAAGTTTTCAACTGAAGTTCAAAATTTCTAACAAAACCTTGTTGTTCTAACTGCTCCCTCAAAAATTTTTCTTTATCTAAATCTTTTATAAAGGTAGTGAAAAAATTAAAATCCGCGATATCGGATCCTTGCTCTATATTTAAAAGAAAATAAGCAGCTTTATTGAGGTAAATTAATTCACCATTTGCATTTGAGATACAAACGCCATCTTGCAGGATTTCTATCAGTTCATTGAGTTGAAATTTTCTTTTATAAGGTTTTTTCTTTAATTTAAATAACTCTAACATTATTATTTTTTATTTTTTTTAAGAAACATATCAAATTGGTCGTGCCAGTCTCTTTTTATACTGCTAAAACTAAAAAACAGAGCAAGTAAGATAATCAAGAGAATAAAAATCGTATTTAGCAACAAGTAGAATGAAATCTTTTTAATTAGATATAGAACAACTAATCCTATAGTTAAACCCACAATAATAACGAGGGTGCTATATAGTGGGAATTTTGAAAACAGTTGAGAAAACCATGTCTTTCTTGGTTTTGAAACAATGCCATTCAAGTATTGAAAATTCATAAGATATCGTTCATTTTCATTCGCAATATCGCTATTCAGATAGACTAGTCTTCCATACCATAGACCAATCATGAGTATATTCATGAAAGAAAGAAATAAT
>Ga0209635_10003335_pt1 | contig 12498 bp, 5 predicted proteins | sample DeeMarSWOR230_32_FD_187463 | JGI IMG/M metagenome (GOLD analysis project Ga0209635, IMG submission 187463) | Marine sediment microbial communities from White Oak River estuary, North Carolina - WOR-2-30_32 (SPAdes) (version 2) | ecosystem: Environmental > Aquatic > Marine > Intertidal zone >...
GCCAGCGGCGCACTTATCGTTCATCAAAAACGAGGTGACTCTGCCCGTTTCATCGCAGCGAATTGCTTTTATGTCTTGACCGCCAACATCCAGCACGGTTCTGACGCTGGGTCCCCAAATGTAATTTGCACCTTTTGCGTGGCAAGCAATTTCCGTAATAGCCTTGTTAGCCATGGGAACGTTTACTCGTCCGTAGCCTGTTCCAACTATGTACTTAAGGTCATCAAGCCTGAGCCCGGTTTCTTCCATTGCCCAATTCAAAACTTTTTTAGCGCTGTCAGGGCTGTTCGATCCAGTTCGCATTACACCCCAAGAGTAAACTTCGCCGTCAATCATTATGGCCGCTTTTGAGCCGACTGAACCCACATCAACACCTGCGGTGATTATGTCTTTGCTTTTCCACTTCTTTTCCGAAAAGATCCTGCGGTACTCTTCCCATCTCCAATATTCCGCATTTTCTCTTTTCGGGGTTTCTTTCATTTTTACGCCTTCTTAACGCGGTTGACGGCAACGAGAGCCGCGCCCAAAGCGCCAGCATACTCTGGATACTCAGGTATTAAAACGTCAACACCTAGCTTCCTTTTTAAAGATGCAACAAAACCAACATCTTTTGCGACACCGCCCACTAGCACGACATCAGGGTTTACTCCCAGCCTATATACCATTGATGAGACACGGTCAGCCATGGCGTCAAATATAGCCCGAGCGATTTCAGGTTTTGTTTCTTGGCGGTGAATCAAAGTCACCACATCTGACTCTCCGAAGATGACACAGGTTGCGTTTATCGAGCTTGCGCGTTCAGCTTTAAGCGAAAGCGGACCCATCTCTTCTATCGTCACCTCTAAAGCTCTTGCCATGGCTTCAATGAAGGCGCCAGCGCCAGCCGCACATCGTTCATTAACAACAAAGTCCACCATGATCCCCTTATCGTCGCATTTCACTGCTCTTGCTTCTTCTGCGCCGACGTCGATTATTGTTCTGGCTTTGGGAAAGAGGTAGACTCCTGCTTTTGCGTCAGCGCCCATCATGCTTATGGTGCTGTTGGAATGAGGCGCCATGTCCATACCTGAACCAGTGGCAGTAACGTGATCCACATCAGATAATGATAATTTAGCTTTTTTTAACGCTTCGTCAACAGCTTGCTCAGCGGCTTTGGTTGGATCAAATCCGGAAAAAGATTTACCGCGAGATATAACCTCGCCGTCTTTCAAGATTACTGCTTTCACGCTTTGAGTGCCTAAGTCTATTCCAGCTGTTATCATCAACTTAACCTCTAAATGTCAATCCTCGCTGTAAGCATTTCCAAGAAGGCTTCAACTCTTGTCTTCATTTGCCCCACATCTTCCCGGGTATACTCAGTATCCAAATAGTATACAGGAACGTTCATGCGATCTAAGACTTTTTTGACTCGAGTGTATTCCATAGCGTAGAGCATGCAACCGCGAACCACATAATAGATTACGCCTTGAATATTCCACTCTTTAATCTTGTTTAACAGCCAGTTGATTCTGTCTTCGTTTCCGTCTTCAGAGGTGAAGCAGGAACAAGTGGACGCCATTAAGTACCGTTCACCTATAGCGTTAAGCATGTCTTTCATTGACCACTCATCTACGCCCACAGGATCATATAGAAGTCTCTCACTTGAACAGAGTTCGTCAGCGACAAGGACGCCTTGAGGGTTAGCTTCCTCAATTAATGTAGGAACTTTCCAATTGTCAGGCCATATCATCGGCGTGCCCGTAACCATCACTCTCGGAGTATCTGGAGGACAAGCCCAGATTTTCTGGCGAACTCTTTTTTCAAGCTCGTCACATAACGCTTCGGTTTTCTCAGTCCACCGCTTTATGTCATCCCACATGTATGTTTGATTAACTAACATAGCGTCTCTTCCCATTATGACTGGAGCCCCTTTTCTTAGTTCCTGCAGTCTGCGAAAAGCTTTCGTTGCCTTCTGAGTGAGCTCTATGGCAGATTTCAATTGCTTTTGTTTTATTTTATTGCCAGTTAGCGCTTCAATTTGTCCCTTCACAGCCTTAATTTCTTCGCTCCACAAACGCAGTGATTGTGTGGTATCTTTAACTCTTGGAAGAGTCATCGTCCAAACAGGCGTATAATCGCTCAAGATTTCGCCGAGTTTTGTCATTCCATCGCATGTTAATACGCTTATCAAAGCGTCACTCAATTCGAGATATGGCGATAACCCGATCATTTTTGCGCCTATAGTTGACCGCACCATGGGGCAGACTTCAACGGGCACGACTCTGTCTCCAAGTTTCGATGCATCATACCAACCCGAGTTAACACGAACTGGAATAGCATCTGCGGCCAAAATTAACTCTGTGGGGGCAAACAAGCACATGTAGCCGATGACTTTTTTACCGTTCTCTTTTGCTGCACGGATCTCTTTTTCCCGCGTCCCAAAGAAGTTTGCTATCTCATCGAAGTACTGCATCGCTTCAGGTCGGTTTTTGTCTGTCTTTTTCATTCTTTCGATGTTTTCAGCAATTATTTTTTGGGAAGTGGCTTTGATGGCGTTTCTTAGTTCGTCGATTTCTTTTTGAGAGATCTCGGGCATGTACTTTTTTTCTTCACTTTGGTTTTTCATTGATTTCTCACTCAACTTCTGATGGTTCCAACCAGTTTCGGGACTTGAAAACGGTTTTTCCGCCTAGGTTTACTTTCAAACAATCTTCGTAAGGACACATTTCAACACATCGGAAGCACAGCATGCACATCGAAGTCATTATTTTTCCTCCCTTCTGCTCGTACACTTCAGTGACTTGCACTGGGCAAACTCTTTTGCAAATTCCACATTTAGTACATTTTTCTTCATCCTTTTCAAGATGAAGTACAGGAGCCCACTTAAAACCCTTGAGCCTATTTAAAATGGCGATCGACGACCCTGTTGGGCAGAAACGGCACCAAACTCGTCTCACGAAGAATGAACCTACAAATGTTAATCCCAAGAAAATTAACGCGGTAATTGTGACAAAAATCTCGCTCAAAACCCCGTTCGAGTAGAATATAACTTCTTGAACGTAGGGATAGCTAAAATATAATCCGCCAATTTCTAGTGGCCCCACCCATGGAACGATCAGAGGGATCACAGGACCGAGCAAGACTCCCAGGGGTCGGAAAGGACCTGCGAAAAGTAAGGCCATAAGAGTGGCAGAGTCCAACGATGGAGGAGGGTCTATTAGAATTAGGATAAAAGGCACGATTAAAAAGAAGAGTAGCAACACATATCTGAAGTTGTGTAGAAACTTGTTGAGTTTATCGGGAAGATTTCGGTGGCGCACTTTAAAGGCTTTTCGGATTAGAGTAATCGCATCCATGTACAAGGCGAACGGGCAAAGCCAACCGCAGAAGAATCGCCCCAAAACAATAGGCATGACCAGAATAACGATTAACACAATAAGCTGCCATATAGGATAGGTAAATAAATAGAAAACCGCAACCATGGCTACTACTTGAATAACGAACCTCAGGTAGGTTACTTTTGTTGCCAGACCTTTTTTCCATATGAGGATAACTAGTATTCCTGCTATAGTTAATCCTGCAAGCACCGTTAATTTCAGGAGTTCGCCTACGATTTCCATGATCATGTTTATTTCGCCTTGACAATGTATGGGAAGCAAGCTGAAGTGCAGAATCTTAATTCATGCAATAGCCCGGTAGCGAAGGCTTCAAGATGCGGCTGTGGGATTTCAGGTGTCAACGGCATGTGGAGTTCTCGTGAAATTTTGATAAAGCAAATAGCAGAGAGAACATTTAAGTCTTACACATCGCTTTGCCGAAAATAGCTTGGTTTCGGTCTGCAGCTGTTTTCATGTGAAACTATGCCTATGCGGATCAAGGGACGTTTATTACTCTCGTATTCCATTCTTGGAGATAGCGCACATATTCGTCGCTGGATGGGTAACTTTCTGTAGGCGGATAGGGGAATCCACTCATATTTTGGAAAGGTAATGGGTTCACTGTAAACTCAAATCCGTAGCCCCAATTCCCAGGCGGATCTTTGAACCAGCAAGCCACAAATAAGAAGACGTCTCTTTCCATTCCGTCTTCAAGCGGCGGTAGATTGGCTGTGGGAAACTTGAGAGAAACTTTGTCACCTTGCATTCCGATAACAAACATGTCATCTGCATCGAGAAGTAATGGTGTTACGTCACCGTACCTTGTGAAGCTCCCTGAAGCAGTTGACGCCGTGATACCAAAATCTAGTGGGTCAAGAGTAGCAGTAGGGTTGATTCTCTGAACAGTTATGTTTTCTTGTGGGGTTGTGTCTATTCCGATGTAATCGAACGTTACATTGAAGAAATTGGTAATTCTGATTTGGTACTCGCTCACACCTGCGGGGAAAAGCCCTGTCAGGTCTACGACGAAGCTCCTAGAAACGTAATCTGAGGGTGTTGGCATCTGCTTATCCTTTGGTACGCGCACCCAATTCCCACTTGCATCCATAACCTCCATGTAAGGCGCTGGGTAAATCTGCGTGCCGTTTGGCACAAGCCCTTCGGCAAACGCCGTCTTAAACCCGTCTACCCAATCGTAATAAGGTTCAGGTGGACCCCAATCAACCATTCCGTTGATTACAAGCTTAATTTCCGGTGCACCAGATAAATCGCCCAAGTTTAGCGTTAACTGGTTTAATGTGATGTTGTCCCATGATGGACTAACGAGTCCATTGCTGCTAGGTGTAAAGACTCCGTCAAGTTGTGAGATATAAGACAAGACATCTTCGCCTTTTTCATTTATGGCTGAAATTGGCGTTAATAGGTTGTTTTTGCTTACGGTATAAATTTGACCGTTGAAAGCCTGATTGACATAATTCACCATAGTCGAATAAACGTCAGTGCCAATTGGGTGATCAACAACCATTAGGTAAGCCGCATCTAAGTAGAAGATTTCATCCCATTGTTGAAAGAGGACAATATCATAATAGCCATCCCTTGGCGCTAATTGACTTTTGTCCAATTTGATGAAGTCCCATGGGTTACCTCCACCAAATACGATGTCGCCATTTTCATTGATGTAATCCATGTATCCTAGCCAACCAGCGTTTGAGACTTCAGTGACGTAGACGTAGTGGGTTCCATTCCAGAAATACAGCGAAGGACAGGATGCATATCCGCTAATTACGGTGTAGGTTGCAGTTATTACTAGACGTTTATCTAACGTAAAAGTTTTCGATGTACTTGTTGTTCCATCGCTCCAGTATGAAAATGCTAATATACCCGTTCCAACGTCGACGATATTTGGTGCACTAAGGTGGTATTCTCCTACTGGTAAGAGTTCAGTGTAGGGTGTGTTGTGGCTTACTCCGTCGAGGGTAAATGTTAAGGGTGTGGAGCCACCACCTGACCTGTTAATCATGAGTGTGTGGTAGCCAGTTTTGACAACTGTGAAAGTTCCACTTAGGATACTTATTTTGACGGTGAACTTTCCTTCGGCTGTTGCGTTAAATGTGAATTCCACGGTTGTAGATTCTCCTGCAGCTAACTCGATTTTTTTGGTTTCTACTACTATGTCATCAATCCTAAGTTTCAATGTAATGCTGTCGGTTTCTCCGCTTGGATTGGTCGCTGTTAATGTAGCAGTTATTGTTTCGTTGACCCAAGATTCGTATGGACTTATTTTTAGGCCGGAGAGGACTATGTTGCTCTCTTCGGGTGGTGCGGGTTTAATTCTGAAAGTGCCAGTTAACCCGGCTATTTCCACGTTATAATTTCCTTCACTACTTTCTAAAACTGTGAATTCTACTATTTTGGATTCTTTTCCCACCAGCAGGATTTCTTGATTTTCCCTTAACACATTATTGATAGTGAGGTTTGCTGAGTAGACTCCATCTATGTCACCTATATTAGTGACGTTTACTGAAATTAAGATGGGTTCACCTACTTCTGCTTCAAGCGGGTTGATGGTAAGGTCCGCCACTGTAAACTCGGCTGGTTTAGGCGCACCAACAATTAGACCTTGATCTTGGAGGTAAAAATAAACTCCAGCCGCTACAGCCACAATTATCACGTCAATTACGAGAATGGCTTTCAGTTTTGTCATGGCTGAACGAGACGGCATTCATTTTGCACTCTCACTACTTAGCTCATCCTGTATATAATTGTAACCTTTTAAACGGCATAAAAAACATATTCTCTTTTTCAGAAACTGATAGGACAAGAATCAGCTTTTTTCAAATTTGCTCCTCGGAAATTAAGGGTTGACGAAACAAATTGAGCAGAATGCTTGCCTAGTGCTCTCAGTAGCTGGCAACTCCTTTTTTCTCTGAAAAATCGTACCATTTCCAAAGCTCATCCGCAACCTTTTTAGAATATCCATAACTAACGAGCATAGTCTTGAAGGTGCGTTTCGCTTTCTTATCCAAGCAGGCTCACTCGTTCATACTCACAACGAGTTAAAATAAACATTTTGTATTCCAAATTCAGCTTTTGTAGATGTGTACAACACAAATACACATACCGTGCAGAAAACTAGTGCTTGGGAAAACTTATACCCCCTCTATTTATAGCCTAAAGCCCAATAAACTTCGGTGGAGAACCAGTGGCATAAAGTTGTGATGGGCTGGGAAGAGGTCGCCCCTTCGCCAGAATGGACTGGGCGGGATTCGAATTCGCGAGCTCAGTGCGTTTTGCGCTGGGCTTCCCGCGGCCTCCACGATGCCAACGTGGCGATCGTACCAGACTGATCTACCAGCCCTCAGACACAGTAAGCATGAACAGAAAACTATTAAGCATTTTGCATTTGTTTAGGTAATCATAACAAGGAGACGCGAGTTTGGATTTTGCTCCGTTCTGCTTCGGATTGGCTCTTTTCTTTTTCGGTTGCTAAAGCTATAACTTTTTTGTGATGCGATCTACATGTGGGCAATGCAGCTTGTTGAGTTTGAAAAGTGCAATCAAAAGCCTTTTCAACAGCCTATTTCCATATATGAAATGTTACGGTCGAGAGTCAGCAAGCGTTCTTGATTAGGAAGGGGAGTGCGGGTTGGAAAGGTTGAAATCTGGGACTTTAGCCGAGCCCGTTCTAGTAGGCAGAGAACGTGAACTCGAAGAGTTACAGCGCTACTTGGAGTTAGCTATAGAGGGAAAAGGAACAATAGTCTTCGTTTCAGGGGAGGCTGGAACTGGAAAGACAAGATTAGTGAACGAATTTCTAAACTCTGCAAAGCAGAAAAAAGAAATCGCAACATTAACTGGATGGTGCCTCAGCAACGCTGGGGTTCCCTATTTTCCCTTCATAGAAGCCTTCAGCGCTTACTATTCAACCCTCACCGAGAAAAACGATAATGAAGAGTTGGAACTGAACTCTTGGCTAAAGGGAACGGTAAAAGCTGGACCACTAGGAATACCTGAATATCTCTCCCCTCAGGCTTTGAAAGACCAAACTTTTGCGGCTGTGACCAAAGCTTTGCTTGGCATTTCTGCGGATAGACCCGCAGTCCTGTTTATTGATGATGTGCACTGGGCGGATTCAGCCTCTTTGGCGCTGCTTCATTACATTTCACGCTTTATTGTCTCCCGGAGAGTTCTTGTCTTAGCCACTTATAGGAGTGAAGACCTTAACCCAGATAGTGAAGGGCGTCCTCACCCTCTTGTTGAAGCGTTGCGGCTGATGGGGCGAGAGAACCTTTTCAAAGAGATCAAATTGCCAAGCCTCAACCGGACGGATGTTTCTTTATTGGCTGAAAACATGGTTGGGGGGCGTGTTCAATCAGAGTTTGCAGAAAAACTGGTGGCTGAAAGCCAAGGCAACCCGCTTTTTGTTGTTGAATCTTTAAGAATGCTGTCTGAGAAAGGAGGCCTTGTCTTAGAGAATAATCGATGGCGTCTTGCAATTGACGAGCTAGGTATCCCAACCAAGATCAAGGACATAATTCTGCGAAGAGTAGGAGCTTTGAAGCCTAACCAGAGAAAAATTCTCGATTTAGCCTCCGTGATAGGCGCCAAGTTTGACCCTGAACTGCTTGGAGTCGTGCTGGGTCAAAATAGCCTTGAAGTGCTTGAGGCACTAGGCGCTATTGCGCAGTCTTCGTCCTTGGTGGTTTGTGAGGGAAGTGTTTACAGGTTTGATCATGCGAAGTCTCGAGATGCGCTCTATGAGGAGATTGCTCCGCCGTTAAGAAAGGCTTATCACGGTATGGTTGCGGAGAAAATCGAAACCTGCTGGAAAGGTCAGAAGCTGCCGGTTGGTGATCTTGCGTATCATTATGCACAGGCTGAAAATAGGGAGAAGGCGGTGAAATACGCGTTAGCTGCAGGCGAGGAGGCGCTTGCGTTATTCTGCGGCGCAGAAGCAATAAAGCACTTCAGATACGTGCTGGATATCACTGCAGGTGATACAGAGTACGCCGATGAGAGGGTAATCGCCTTGGAAGGTCTTGGCGACGGGCTTTATGCCAGAGCGAGATGCGGGGAAGCAATAAAAGTGTTTGAACAGCTCGGCATCACCGCCAAATCTGACTTAGTAAAACTGAGAGCCTCAAGAAAAGCAATGTATGCATCTTTGATACGAGGAGACGTGTCACATGCGCTGGAAATAGCGGGCAAAGTCAAAGAAAACCCGCAGCTTGACCTTTTGGAAAATGCTAGAGTGCTCTTGCTCAAAGGAATGACAAAAATGTACGAAGGAAAACCCAAAGAAGCCCTTCCATATATGGAAGAATCGTTAAGGGTTTTTGAGGAGGAGTATTCGCTTCCAGATTTGGCTGACGCACTGGCTGAAGTGACCATGGCATACATGCTGGATGGGCAACTGGAAAATGCTCTTGCCTCGGGACTACGCTCATGCGCCCTCAGCGAGTACATGAGAAATCTAAACATACAACATGTCGCACACACCATTTTAGATTTCGCCTTTCTCTCCTGCGGACTTATAAACGAAGCCCAAGAAAGCAACGCAGAATCCTTTAACATAGCCGAGAAGGTAAGTGACCCGATTAGTCGAGCTTGGGAGGAAAGCTTCGGATACTTGACCAAGGCAAGCGTATTTGAGGCTAGAGCCGCGGACAGACTGTTTTCAGGCTTATCGCTTGAGTCTATGCAAGAATTTGGAAAAGGAGCGAAAATTAAGTTCTTCTTGGGAAGCCTGCTCTCTGGCGCTTTGCGTGAGTTTAGACGAGGTCTCAAAGCCGCGGCTGTCGAGAGCTTGAAAGGCGCAGAATGCGCCGAAGAAACAGACTCCTATTATGCCCAATCCTACAATTATGCGAATCTTACTAGAATATATGCGGAACTGGGGGATATGGAACAAGCAGAAAAGTACTACAAGAAACTGGCAAAGCTACTCAATGAGCTCGATGAAACAAGTGTCACACTTGTTATTTCTGCATATATTACTTGTTTGTTTAGTAAAGCCGTTTTCTTCGCGTCTAAAGGTCAATGGAAGGAAGCCAACCAGCTTTATGAAGAAGCCCTAGGAACTGCCAAGAAAACAGGACCCCCGATAGGTATAGGCGCGGCGATGAGACAAAGCTACTGTTGGACTCTTTTGCAGCAGGGGCGGTTCGCAGACGCCAAGAAGCAGTTTGAAGAAGCCAAAAAAATAATAGATAGCCTTGAAAAACGATTTGAGCATACAAGCGTCCAAGCATACCTTTTGGCGCCATTGAAGGTTGAAGTGGGCAAGGAATTTAACATGCGCCTTGACATGGTCAACGTTGCTAAGACTCCTGCCGTGTTGGTTAAGGTTGAAAGCTTGCTTCCTGCCGATTTCAAAGTCACCGTCACACAACCCAGCTTCAACGTGCAAAACGGCTCCATCGAAATGAATGAAAAGAAGATTAGTCCGTTCCAAGATGAGGCAGTCACGTTTACGGTGCAAGCGACGAAAGCTGGCGCTTTTACGTTAAATCCACAAGTTGTCTACGTTGACGACTCGGGAGAGACCAAAACCTGCAAGATCAAGCCCGTCCGCGTAACCGTTCAACCAGTGCATCCGGCGTTTGAGGTTGTTCCAAGCAGGGTTTCCACCGGCTTCGCAGACCTCGACAGGTTGCTTTTAGGAGGCATACCAGAGAATTATGGCGTGGTTTTAACTGCGCCTTCCAGCGACGAAAGAGCGCTGCTCATAAAACGTTTCCTCGAAGCTGGAGCCAAAGCAGGCGAAACAACCTTCTACATTACAGCAGAAGTAGCAGGCGCAAAGGCTTTAGCTGAAGAGTTCAAATCAAACTTTACTGTTTTTGTCTGCAACCCACAAGTCGATGCGGTGGTCCCAGATGCGCCTAATGTCTTCAAACTGAAAGGTGTGGAGAACCTAACTGACATCGACATTGCCTTAGCCAAGGCTTTCCGCACGTTAGACCAGGCAGCTGGTTCCAAAAGAGCCTGCGTCGAAATAGCATCAGAAGTCTTGCTTCAGCACCACGCTGTAATCACGCGCAAATGGCTGAGCGGTCTTCTTCTAAACCTAAAGTCAAAAGGCTTCACAACCCTAGTCGTCGTCAACCCCCAGATGCACCCTCAAGAGGAAGTGCAAGCCCTTCTAGGCTTATTCGAGGGAGAAATCAGAGTTTCCGAAAAGGAAACACCAAAAGGCACAGAGAAAGTTCTGAGAATCCGAAAACTGTCCAATCAGAAGTATCTGGAAAACGAATTGACTTTAACCAGAGAAAGACTAGAGCAATAGCCACAAAAACAGTGGCTTTAACAATATGCTCAAACTAAACCGAGCTGAATTTTCCATAAACGAGAGTGATTTTTAGTGGATTTACCATTGGTATTTGTCTATGAACTCTCGGGTTTGTTTTTGCAGACCTAGCTCATGGCAGAAGCTTTCGCATAAACCGCACATTTTTCCGGCTCTCAAGCGTTTTATGTGCAGTTTTCTTAGCTCTAGCATTTTGTGTATGTTGACAATTCCGTCTTTGATTTCTTTTGCGTCCTGATTGATGATCGTTGCCATTTTGTTACACCTGTTTTTTCACTACAATAGTATAGTGTGACGGTTCGGGTTATCCTTTAAGGTAAAAAAATAGGATATTTGATGATTTTAGTCACATTTATTGTTACTTAAACTTATATGTAAAGAAGGAGATATTATGGTATGCTAGGGTTAGTTACAATAAATGTTACTTTATCCCACAATAAATGGAACATATGTAACAAATAGAGAGCTGATGGAAGCATGGTTACCAAAAACGATTTACAAGAAGCCATTCCCCTCCCGTTATTGACTGAAAACTGGTTTGACCAAAGATTTCCCGAGATGGGAAAAATTCGGGTTTTAGAGGGATTAGGTGAACAGTGGAAAAGACGGAAACTAAATTCTGTAATCGTGGTTGCATTTCATGCAGACTTGGAAGTGGCACAACTCAAACATTTTTTCCCACTCTTTTTGGCAGAGTACCTACTACGTAGTGGGTATTCCATAAACCCAGTTGTGTACATTGGAGCACTGCGGGACATCGGCCGAGGCTATCACCGAGGTGACATCAGAGAGAGGGTTGCGGAGGCACACAAATTCTTTCAAGGCATCTTCACTCCAAGTGCACGGGTGGTAATTGTTGAAGACAGGATGGAAATTCAGAGAGACGTCTACAGCATCTTGAGAATACTTGAATTTGAAAAAAGCCTCGAAATAATTCTTGGGCAAATTAACACGCCAGAGAAACTTGAAACAAAAACGGTTAAGCTCACAGAAAAAGTGTACCCCCTTACAGACTATGAAAAAGAGCTTCTTAGAATCTACCTCTTCGAAAGAAACAAACTTGGAACAGAAATCAAAAAATACCCATACGTAAGCTGGGGTCTAGAATCCCTCGGGTATTTAGGCGCGTCATACAATATTTTTGACAAGTCAAACGCGGGGCTTTCTATTCTTAAAAAAATGATCTGCGCAGACCAAGGCATCGAATATCCAGCAACCATTGTTTTACCTGACCCTGTTGCAATCTCGGGCAAACTCATGAGATACTTGCACTCAAGAGACCTGAATCCAGACGAAACATTATTCATAAGCGACTCTTACAGCGATATTAGCCGAAAGATTTACGAGCGGGAAAATGTATCTCTGAAATTCCTTGATTATCTTGTACGAAATATAATTCGCCCGTTTGCTAAAGCGTCAAAAGATGTTGAAGGCTGTTGGGAAAAACTTGTTGCAACTAAACACCGTGAAGATGAAGTGGCATCCCGCGAGCTGAAACGCCTTGTTTTGAAGTGTTATTGGGAGTTCATAAAGCCATATTACGAGTCGATGGAAACGATTCTTGGCACTCACGAAAGCTTGTTTGTTCCAGAAGAACTAACTGAGAAAACGCTGGATGCTTTAGGTTCTAAGCGGAATAGACAGATTCTCATGGAACTTGCTAACCATTACCAAAAACATGGTTCGCCAATGACGGTGGGTGAACTGTTCGAAAAGATGGGGTTAAAAAAAGGGGCTAAGAAAGGGCTTTGGAGAAATTTGGAGACTCTTGTAAGATGTGGATTGGTAGATAGGATTCCGGAAGGGAGAAAGCTCCACAAATACAGCATATAC
>Ga0209635_10003336_pt1 | contig 12492 bp, 6 predicted proteins | sample DeeMarSWOR230_32_FD_187463 | JGI IMG/M metagenome (GOLD analysis project Ga0209635, IMG submission 187463) | Marine sediment microbial communities from White Oak River estuary, North Carolina - WOR-2-30_32 (SPAdes) (version 2) | ecosystem: Environmental > Aquatic > Marine > Intertidal zone >...
CCCCTAATTTCAAATCCCCCTCTCTATCCTGGATATCCTTTAGAACCTCCCGTGATGTCATCACCAGAAAGGCACTGGCTGCGAGGACAACGATATCGAGGTTAAACGTGGAAAGGATAGCCCCTGTGAAAACAAAAACAGAGGCTGTCAGCAGGCCGATGATGAGATTTCCTGCAATAAACAGAAACTTTGAATACCTTGCATAAAGAATGAGAAAGATAGTGTTCATAAAGATTATGGAAAAAGCCAAAGCGTTCAGGAAAAGACCCAATAGAATCCCCAAGACAAAAAGTATCATCGAAAAGTAGAGGGCATGTTTGCGTTTGAGCTTGCCTGAGGGGATGGGCCTTTCTGGATGACTCATTTTGTCTATCTCATGATCAAAATAGTCGTTAAGGGCATTCCCTCCCCCCATTATTAAAAGAGCTATCCAAGCACCGAGTAAGATTATGGGAAAAAACTCAAACGATCTGGTGGCGATAATAGACGTGACAAAAACAGCTATCGAAGCGATCAACCCGTTTTGGACTCTCATCAACTTCAGGTAGGTGAGCAGCAATGAAAAAAAACCCTTAAGGTTCATTTTTCATATCTTTGACTCTTGACGGCCCTTATCAGAGATTTTAATCTGGAGATATCTTGTTCGACGATCGTTCCGGTCACGATCACATCCGCGCCGGCTCGAACAATGGCGACGGCTTGACTCGCCTCTCTAATTCCGCCACCCACGATGAGCGGCACTCCTAACACCGTCCGAACAGCCTGAACCATCTCGGTCGGGACAGGTTTCTCAGCCCCAGACCCAGCCTCCAGGTATACACAACTCATGCCGAGATATTGAGCCGCCAGAGCATAATCCACGGCTTTTGTCACGTCTTTTTCATCGATGACATCGAGCTTAACCCTCTTCTCGATGGTCGTTGGTTTAGAACTCGTACTGATGACGAGATATCCCATCGATATAGGCTCGAGTTGAGCGCTTTGAATCAGTGGCACTGCTGATACTTGTTCCTTTATCAAGTACCGAAAGTCTTTTGAGTTGAGAAGTGACATGAAGAAAATGTAGTCGGCATATCTGGACACTGTTGCCGCTGAGTTGGGAAAAAGAATCGTCGGGAGATCGACAGATTCCTTCACGGCTCGTACAGTATCATCCAGCAACCTCTGGTTGAAGGAACTCGAGCCCCCGATCATGATCGCATCCGTGTCATATTGTTGGCATTTTTTGGCGATAGCTTTGGCCTTCTCCGGCGTCTGTCGGTCTGGATCAATCAAGGTGAAATGGAGGGCTTCTTTCTTTTCATCGAGCAGCTTCTCAATCAACACTTTTTTTCCTGCCTGTCGAATCATTCAATCCTTGAGTCTTCGTGAAGAGAGCGGCAACTATACTCATTCTCAATGTTCTCTCGGTATCCAAGATTATTGTAAGTGCAGAAAGGAATGAGTCTGCCATCAGGCGTTGCGTAATGGATGACACAACGTTTGACTCTCTCCAGGTCAAAATTATAGGCGTCCATGAAATGCATCGAAGAGATCAAAACCATCCTGTAATGAATATCCCGAAGGGCTTCATACGTCCCCTCTTTCAAAAGAGGCCAAAGGTATTTTCTGAGTAAACCAAATTTGATATGCCGCAGAGCCATGAAAGAGAGAAATCTGGCATAAATTTTATGGCCATGCGAGGCACTTTTAAAGACTTTAATCATAGTGGCAAGGAACTTGTCCACATTTATATATGTATTGATCGGAACGACATCTCCATCCTCAACGAAAAAATACGTGGCCATGCCGCAGTGCGGATGAGCTGTAAACTCAGGGTACCTGTTGTTATTCAGCGCCCCGATAGCCTGAGAGACAGGCACCACGCTGGGGATGGGAAAAAAGTCATCAGCCTGTATTTTTCTATCTGTCTGTTCTTCAACAAGCTTCATGAATTGTGGTATCGTGATCCGCCTTCTCATCAATTCCTCTTCAGGAAGACGGCCAGAAAAGGATATCGGCTGAACATTGATGCCTCTTATGACATCGAAATTTTCTGCCGCAAACTCGATAACGGCTCCTACCTGGTTTTCATTAATCCCCTTGATTAAGGTCATGACAAGAACAATGCTGTCAAGTCCTGCTCGGCGGCAGTTTTCTACAGCCTTTCTCTTTGTGGCCACCAAATCTCGTCCTCTCGTATATTCGTAAACTTCTGGGGAGAGACCATCGAATTGTAGATAAAGAGTCTTCATCCCTGCCTGTTTAAGCGTTTTGCAATAATCAAGGCTTTCTGCCAACCGGAGGCCATTGGTATTCACCTGAATATTCCGAAATCCAAATTTTTTAGCCAACTGAATGATCTCCGGAAGGTCCTCTCTTAATGTCGGCTCGCCTCCCGAAAATTGCAAGGCCGGAGTCGGCAGAGGTTGATTGCCCTGGAGATTCTCAAGCATTTGCTTGATTTGATCCAGGGCTGGCTCGTAGATAAAGCCGGCTGACGCAGCATTGGCAAAACAGATTGGGCATTTAAGATTGCATCTATTCGTTATGTCTATGATCCCAAGCAAGGTATAGGATTTATGTTGAGGGCACGGTCCACAATCATAAGGACACCCTCGCCTTTCTTGAGTGCGAGGATTTCTAAACCCTTCGCCATCGGATCTGAAGCCTTCGGCTCGTTGATATTGATGACAATTAGACCAATAAACATCCTTAAAATGACCATGATCAGCGCATTCCTTTTCGATATAAACGCAACTGTTATTATCATAAATTCTGGCTGAGATCTTTTTATGACATTCAGGACAGATTGATGATGTCTTCTTTTCCATGGTCTATTTCAATTTATTAATAATAAAATTCTGGCTCTATCATAACAATATTAGGCATTCTATTTCAGTCCTAGTCTTCCCAAGAGGATAGAAAATGGCATCAACTTGAGGGCTCCCCTCTTATGGTCTACATTCACATTCTGAAGGTCATAGTTGTAATCCCTTTCGCATATTCCCAGCTGATACTCACTCATCAACATTCTGTCGGCCGTGAAGACTATTAAGTATGGCTTATCCATCATCATCTTAAAACAACTCTTCAAATATATGTCTTCGAAAGCAGTGACGGCCTAAAAAAAATCAAAAAAATATATTCAACTTTTATGCAGCCTTTTTTAATTTCCACAAGATAAATCATGTGAAATTGACTACTGTGAAAACCGCTCCAAAAATACAGTATTTTTAGATTTTACTCAAGCTCTAATAACAAATCATTTCAATTTCTTAAAGGCACAAAAGGATCTAAGATGTCATACGTTTGAATGGCCAATCAAAGACTAAGTCACTTTAATCCTCATCTCGGCTTCTATCTATAACGCTGTTTTTATCCTTCTAAAAATCGTCATTATTTCCGATGATAAAGATGCCAATCCAAGGTCTAAAAAGTTCCAAGGTCTTGTTATTAAGAATTGGACTGAGATATAACAAGAATAAAAACACCCAGGACACTTCTCTCGTATCTCTTTCGATCTTTCTTTGATTATTGATTTTTCGTAATAATCCAGGAAATCTTTTTGGAAAACCTTCAAATCAATTGAATAATCCTGGCAGGGACCAAAACTGCCATCAGGCATAATATCAAAAAATAATTCACCTGCCCTGCAATTCCATTTATTAAACCCGCTTTTTAGATTATCTCTACACATACGAAAATATTCTCCAAACCCGAAAATTTTATAGATAAATCTCCTTGTGAGTATCCAATTATAAACTTTATCAATCTCAAAGATATCCCTCTCAGGAATCATATCCTTATCATTGGACCTGAAAAGAAATTCATTCTCTTCCCCAATTGACACTGGAGTTGGCAAGACTGCGATGTTTAATTTATTACTACAAAATTTTATCAATTCAGGTATCTCATTTAAGTTGATTGCAGTAACAGTAGATGAAACATTTATTATTTGACCATTCATCTTATTCTTACTCAAAAATTTCAATGTCTCCATAATTTTATTCCAAACGTCCCTTTTTTGGCTGATAGACTCCTGTTTTTTTGGATCTAAAGAATTCAGGCTAATTTGTATCCTATTAATTCTAGAATCGATGAGTTGCCTATATTTCTCCAAAGGTAATGTTCCGTTAGAGCTCATCTGAACATAAATCCCTCTTTTTTTTGCGTACTTGATAACCTCAAAAAGATCCTCTCTGAGAAGGGGTTCTCCACCCGAGATAGATAATATTAAAACACCCATTTTTTTCAGAACATCAATAACTTTAAAGACTTCTTCTGTGCTCATTTCCTTTCTCGGGATAGACCTCCATATGACACACATTTTACATTTCAAATTGCATCTATCTGTTATGATAAGATGAGCAAAATAAGGCTTGTTCCGGACAATCATAGTTTTATTTATTCTCTAAGAATTTTATTTTTCTTCCTAATATTTCTCTCAAAAATGGCTGTCCATTGTAGACGTGCTGTCCTATTCGGAATTGATTATGACTTCTTCAGGGATAATTTTGAGGATGCTATCTTTGATGTCACTAATTCTATCGGATACTTTTTCATTTATTTCTGAGATTGGAGGTATGGATAAAGTCAAGAACGAAATGATGAATCAGAAGGTTGACTCTGTAGATGTTTAGTCTGAGTGTTTTTTCTTCCATTTATCTCTCTCGAGTGAGGTGATAGTTTATCCTGTCTCAGAAGATGTAGTCAACTTGGAGGGGGAACCGCTTCGCATTCCCCCTTCCAACGGTCGCCCGAACTTCGTCCGGGCTCCCTGCCTCCCCTTCTTGGGCTTCACCCTGCGACCAAAGGGGCATACCCCCTTGGATCCCCCCGACGATCGGTTAACCGCGGCAAGCCGCGGGGCATATCAACCGATCGTCAACTTGGAGGGGGAACTCCTTCCGCTGCGGGCGTTGCGGGGAACACCCCGTGTTACCCATCCATATATATAATAAGGAAAAATAATAATCTCGGAAATAAGGATGGTTACTTAAAACAGTAGAAATTAGATTGGAAGATGTAATATACTATACTTGATAAACTATATAAGAATTATAGAAGATAAAAATTATAAAATTAATGGAAGATTTAAATCCCTGTACCGTCTAATAAATATGATCGTAGCTTAGTAGATCCTTCGCTTAACTATTGCATAGCGCAGGAGATCAAGCCATTCGGAAGGGGCTGGATCGAAAGATCCAGCAGCTAACCTGCGGCCGGATAAGATGGAAGAGAATTTCATAGGTGATCGACAATGCGAAAAATATCTGTAGTCATACTGTCCCTATTTTTAATCCTGATTGTGGGCTGTGGAAAATCCGGGGATACTGGTTCAGCTGAAAAAACAAATCCTCAGGCAAAACCACAAGCCGACCCTGGCCCATCAGGAAATGATGTCCCGGCCAAACCCGGGCAGAAGCCTGGAGCCAACCTGCCCGGCGGAGACATCGATATCGATAAAATCGACGTCGATAAGCTCGATATACCGGACCGGATGAAAGAAGCCATCAAATCTGGGCGCATCCCCAAGGAAAGGCTCCGCGAAATGCTCGCCCAGATGAGCGGCGGTCCGTCTGTTCCCGTGAGTGTCAAGCCAGTCGAACGGAAAAACCTGAATTCCTACCTCGTCCTGAACGGAATCGTCGAACCGGAAAGGAAAGTCGAAATCTTCTCCCGTCTCTCCACCTATGTCAAGGAGATCATGAAAGAAGAAGGCGCCTACGTCCAAGAAAATGATCTGCTGTGTCTTCTCGATGATACGGAAATCAAGACTGGCTTCGAACAAGCAAAGATTGCCTTAGCCCAGGCCAAGCTCAGCCTGGAAGAGGCGGAAAGGACCTATCTCCGTTACCAAGAACTGATCAAAAAGGATCTCATATCCGAACAGGATTTCCAGACTCAGGAGGCTCAGTACAAACAACGGCAGCTCGACCACGAAAACCGCTTAGAGAGTTTCAAGAACCTCCAGCTCCAGCTGAACTGGACCAAGATCCGGGCCCTCTCCGAAGGCTACATCACAGAGCGGTTGATAGAAGTGGGAGACCGGGTTAATGCCAACCAGCAGGTCTACACCATAGAGGATTTCAAACCTTTGCTGATTCGTGTCTCTGTTCCCACATCCGACGCCATCAAACTCAAGACCAAAATGCCGGCAGAGGTGATGACGGAGATCTTGAAGGGAACCTTGTTCGAAGGCAACGTCAAACTCATCAATCCCCGGATCGATGTCCAGACTGGAACGGTCAAAGTCACCGTCGAAGTCGTCGACGAATCCCTCCGGCTGAAACCGGGGATGTTCGTCGAGGTCCGGATCGCTATCGGAGCGAAAGAGAACGTCCTCGTCATCCCCCGGAAGGCCATCCTGTATAAGCAAAACAAAACCTATGTTTTTGTCATGAACCGGATGCAAGTCTCCCAGCGCGAGGTCCTTCTCGGCTTGACAGAAGAAGATTACGTGGAAGTGACCAGCGGGTTGGAGCAGGGCGAAGTTATCGTCATTGTCGGAGTCGAAGGTCTTAAAGACGGCCAAAGAGTTGACGTCGTGCAATGAAGATCGTCAAGTTTTCCATCAACCATCCCGTCTCTATCTTCATGTTCACCGCAGCTGCGATCATCTTCGGTTTTATTGCCTATTCCAAACTGAACCTGAATCTCCTGCCCAAGATCTCCTATCCCACCCTGACCATCAAGACAGAATACCCCGGAACAGCCCCTTCAGAGATCGAGAATATCATCTCCAAGCCGATCGAGGAGACGTGCGGTGTTGTGGACAATGTCGTCCGCATCTCATCGGTCTCCCGGGCCGAACTCTCCGAGGTCACAGTCGAGTTCGCCTGGCACACCAACATGGATTTCGCCACCCTGAAACTCAGGGAAAAACTGGACCTCCTCCGCCTTCCGGTCGGGGCCACCAAACCGGTCATCCTTCGGTACGATCCCAACCAAGAACCGATCATGAAATTGGGTTTTACGGGTGATGATGATTTGGGTCGCATCCGTTACATCGCAGAGAGGGAAGTCAAACAGGCGCTGGAGAGTATCGAAGGTGTTGCGGCCTGCTCCATATCCGGTGGCCTGGAAGATGAGATCCATATCGACATTAACGAACAACAGCTCAGCCTCCTCAATATTCCCATCACGACTGTAGCTAACCGTCTGGCCCAGGAAAACGTGAACCTCTCCGCCGGGATTCTCAAACAAAAGGACAGTCAGTTTCTGGTCCGGACAGTCAATCAATTCAAAACCGTCGACGAGATCAAGAGCATCATCATCGAAAAGCGGGGAAATGTCCAGATCACCTTGGGCAGCCTGGCGGACGTCTACCGCGGCTACAAAGAGCGTAAAGTCATCTCCCGCATCAACGGCCGCGAGTGCATCGAAGGCGCCATTTACCGGGCTGCGGATGCCAACACAGTTTCAGTGGCCAACGCTGTAACGGAGAAACTTCAGGCCATCCAGGCGAACATCCTCAAACCGAGGAACATGGATTATCTGGTCATCACCAACCAATCCAAATTCATCAAGAACACCATCCAAGAAGTCAAATACACCGCTCTCATCGGAGGTATCCTGGCCATCTTGGTCCTGCTCTATTTTTTAAAAAACCTACGGAGCACTCTGATCATCGGGGCCGCCATTCCAATCTCCGTCATTATCACCTTCTTCTGCATGTATTCCTCCAACATATCCTTGAACATCATCTCCCTCGGTGGTCTGGCCCTCGGGATTGGAATGCTGGTGGATAACTCTATCGTGGTGCTGGAGTCTATCCAGCGTTACCGGGAAAAGGGAGAGAACCTCTACAATGCGGCCCTAAAAGGGACATCCGAAGTGGCCGGAGCTGTGACCGCTTCCACCTTCACCACAGTGGCCGTCTTTTTCCCGATCGTGTTCGTGGAGGGAATCGCGGGCCAGCTTTTCAAGGACATGGCCCTGACTGTGACTTACTCCCTGTTGGCCTCTCTCTTTGTTTCCCTGACGCTAGTCCCTATGCTCAACGCGGTCCTGCGCCGGGAAAACACCCGAGAGTTGTTGACTAAATGGCTGAAATTCCTGTTCAAGCCAGTAGATAAGCTGTACGATCAGGTCTATCTCGGCTACAAAAAAGTCCAGGATGTCTCTTTTATGCGCCGAAAGATCGTCTTTGCCACTGTTATCGCCCTGTTTGTCTTGGCAATTTTTATGATCCGTTTTATGGGACAGGAACTGATCCCAGTCATTTCCCAGGGAGAATTCATAGTCAACGTCGAGTTTAAGCCCGGAACCGCCCTCAAAGAAAACACAGCTGTCATCGCGGATATAACGGATACTCTTAAAAAATACAAGGAAATCGACAGCATCTACGAGCTGATCGGGAAAGGATCGCGAGGCGGCATCTCCTTCCAGGAAGAGAGAGAAAACCTTTCTGAGCTAACCATCCGGCTCAAACCGGGCATCCTGGGAAAAAGGGAAGACAGGATCATGGATAAGGTTCGGTCCGACCTGGACGAGTTCTCAACCATCAAAGCCAAGGTTTACAAACCCCGTCTTTTCTCCTTCAAGGCCCCGCTAGAAGTCGTCGTCTCCGGCAACGACCTGGATGCCATCAAACAGGTCTCTGACGAACTCCTGGAGAAGCTCCGCGGTGTGGAGGGAATTATCGACCTCAAATCCAGTATGGAGGAAGGCTATCCGGAAATCCAGATCATCTTCAACCGGGCCGTCCTGGCTTCTCAGGACATGACCATAAATGCGGTGGGAGCCCAGATCAGGAATAAAATAGAAGGCGAAGTGGCCACCCGCTTCATCGAGAGCGACAGAGAGGTGGACATCCGGGTTCGTCTTTCGGAGGATTTTCGCGACAGGGTGGAGAAGGTCAACCGAATCAACATCCGGAATGGTTTGGGCGCCATGGTGCCGCTCAAAGCGTTGGCTGACATCCGCATCAAAGAGGGCCCGGCCGAAATCCGCCGTATCCTCCAGCAAAAATCCGCGGTCATCACCGGGAATATCTCAGGAATACCTCTGGACACGGCTAAGGAAAAGGTCCTGGCCGCAGCGGCGGCCATAGACTGCGGACCCGAATGCTCGATCTACCTCGCCGGACAGAGCATGGAGCAGGACGTGGCTTTCTCCTCGATGATCTTTGCCATCTTTCTCGCTGTGTTCCTCGTCTATCTCGTCATGGCCTCCCAGTTTGAGTCCTTCAAAAAGCCGTTCATCATCATGTTCACCATCCCCCTCGGGATTATCGGGGTGGTTGTCATCGGCCTGATATTTAGTATGTCCATCAACGTGATCGTCCTCATCGGCTTGATCATCCTTTCCGGAATCATCGTCAACAATGCCATTGTCCTGGTGGACTACATCGGTCAGCTTCAAAAACAGGGAGTGGCCAAGCTGGAGGCCATTAAAACGGCTGCCCAGATCAGGTGGCGGCCGATCCTGATGACCACAACCACCACGGTTCTGGCCCTCCTGCCCATGGCCTTGGACTTCAACGAGGGGTTCGAGATTCGCATCCCCCTGGCCTTGACCTTGATCGGGGGATTGATCTTCGGAACATTCCTGACCCTGATCTTTATCCCTCTGATCTACAATTGGGTTGTTAAAGAGACAAAAGCAGAGGAAGAAGGCCGCCTGATGGACCTGTTGAAAAATGCCAAAATGGCATTAACTCTCAAAAGAGCCAACGCAAAAAAATCATGAATTTACCAGAATATTCGATACGAAAGCCCGTTTCTGTCATCGTCGCCATGCTCATCTTCATCACCATCGGAGTGATTTCCATCCTCAAGCTGCCCCTGGAGATGATGCCAGACACCTCGTTCCCCGGACTCATGGTGCAGATTCCCTATCCTTCCTCTTCTCCCGAAGAGGTAGAACGGACGATCACCCGGCCTCTGGAAGACATCCTGGCCACCATCAACAACCTGGATACCCTCAGCTCCACCTCCTCTTCATCCTCTTCGTCTATCCATTTGCAGTTCAAAGGAGGGACCAACATGGATCTGGCTACGATGCAGATCCGAGACAAGATCGATCAAATCCGTGATCAGTTGCCTGATGACATCGAAAACATCCGCATCCGCCGCTTCTCCTTTAACGACCGCCCGGTGATCAACTTCAGCGTGGCCTTACCCGGAGACCTGGAAAACCTGTACTACTGGTCGGAAAACTACATCATGCAGCAGCTGGAGCGGATCGAAGGCGTGGCCAGTGTTGACATCCGAGGAATCCGGAACAAGGTTCTGACCATCTACCTCAAGCCTGAGGTCTTCTACTCATCCTCGATCCGGATCACAGACCTGATCGACACCATCCGCAACAACAACATCAACATCTCAGCCGGGTACGTAGAAGAAGGCTCGATGCGTTATGCGACGCGCATCCCCGGAGAGCTGAAAATTCTGGAAGAGGTCAAGACCCTGCCTGTCAGCGACAAAGGACTGACCATCGCCGACGTGGCCCGGGTGACCTACGACTATCCCGAGAAAGATGATTTTAACCGTCTCAATGGCGCCGAGACCGTGCGCTTCCAGATCTACCGAGCCTCCAATGCCAACATCGTGGAGGTCTGCAACGCGGTCAAATCCACCATGGCCCGGATTAATAACACTCAGCCTGAACTCAAGAATATGACCTCCATCTTCTATCACGACCAATCGGATGATATCCTCCAAAGCCTTAAGTCCTTGACCCTTTCGGGGATTATCGGTGGTCTACTGGCGGTTTTTGTCCTGCTCTTTTTCTTGAGAAAATTCCGGTCGACGATCATCATCGCCGTCGCCATCCCGATGGCCATGGTCTTCACCTTCAGCTTCATGTACCTCTACCGAGCTATCTTCAGTGCTAACATCTCCATCAACATCATCTCCTTGAGCGGTCTGATGATGGCCGTGGGTATGCTGGTGGATAACAGTGTCGTTGTCCTGGAGAATATCTTCCGCCTGCGGCAGGAGAAGAATTATTCCCCTCTGAAAGCATCCATGACTGGGGCCAGTGAAGTAGCTCTGGCTGTGACAGCTTCCACCTTGACAACCCTCGTCGTGTTTATCTCGCTGACCTTCATGTCTCAATCTGAATTTGCGCGCTTCATGAAGGACTTTGCCTTGACCATTTCTCTGGCCTTGATCGCTTCGCTGATCGTAGCCCTGACATTCATCCCACTGGCCGGAAGCCGTCTTCTCGCCGGTCGAGCGAGGGAAAAAGCTCGTTGGCTGGTCAAGCTGACTTCGTTTTACGAACGGATCATCAGCTTCACTATCAAGAACTGGAAAACTAAACTCCTGGTGGTCGGCCTGGCTTGTGGAGTCTTTTTCTCCTCATACCAGATCATCAAAAGCATCGAACGGGAGTTCATGTTCAGCAGCGACGAGCGGGAGATCGACATCTCCGTCTACATGCCGGGCAGTTTTACCCTGGAAGAGATGAAGGCCCTTTTCCAGAATTTCGAGGTGCTGCTCCTGTCAAGGAAGGAAGAATTGGCCATCAAGTATCTAACAACCGATTTCGGCACGAGGAACATGCGGCAGGGACGCTTCCGGGGAAGACTCGAGCTGGAACTGGAAGAAGAAGGACCATCAGTGACGGAGATCAAGGAAAGACTCAACCAACTGCTGCCCAGACGAGCCGGTGTTCAATACGAATACGGACAGCGCTTCGGCCGCGGCGGCCATTTCAGCGGTATCTCCGTGGAACTCATCGGTTTGGACTACACCAAACTGACCGAACTGGCCCCGATGGTCATCGAAAAGCTGCGAACAGTCAAGGATGTGGAGGACATCACCAGCGACCTGGAGGGTGGAGACACGCAGCTTATGGTCGAAGTCGACCGTCAGAAGGCGGAGAGTTCTGGAGTGAGCAGCCAGATGGTGGCCCGAACCATCTCCTCCTCTCTCTCCGAGCGGCCGATCGGAAAGTTCAAGACCGAAAACCGCGAGATCGACATCATCCTCAAAATCCAAGGGGACGACGGATTCACCCAGGAAGATTTACGGAACATCAGCCTGCCAACCCAGGGCACAAGGATTCCCCTCTCTGCTGTCTCGAATATCTCCTATCGGATGGGATCGACCTCTATCCGGAAGGAAAACAAAAAATCCAAATTAAACATCACAATCAACACCAAATCACAAGGGATGATAGGCATATCCAACGATATAAGCCAGGTCATGAACACCATCCAGTTCCCTGAGGGCTACACCTGGAGCCTGGGGGGCGGGTGGAGGCGCTTTCAGGAATCTGAGGGAGAATCGTACATGGCCATCATTCTCGCCCTCATCTTTATCTATATCATCATGGCCTCGCTCTTCGAGTCCTTCGTCCATCCTTTCACGATTCTTCTGACCGTGCCCCTGGCCTTGTTCGGCGTCGCCATCTTTTTCTCCCTGACGCGAATCACGCTGAATACAACTTCTTATTTAGGACTATTGGTTTTGTTTGGGATTGTGGTAAACAATGGAATCATCCTGATCGATCACATCCGGACGCTGCGCAAATCCGGGATGAGCAAGAATGAGTCCA
>Ga0209635_10003339_pt1 | contig 12490 bp, 6 predicted proteins | sample DeeMarSWOR230_32_FD_187463 | JGI IMG/M metagenome (GOLD analysis project Ga0209635, IMG submission 187463) | Marine sediment microbial communities from White Oak River estuary, North Carolina - WOR-2-30_32 (SPAdes) (version 2) | ecosystem: Environmental > Aquatic > Marine > Intertidal zone >...
TCCAGTGGCGCGTCAAGCAGGCGATGGACCCACAGAACATCCTGAATCCAGGAAAGGTGCTGCCCGAGCCCTGAAAAGCCTAACTGCACTGAGCACAAGTAACTCGAACTCATGATTCCAATCGCTGCTCTTGACCATCATTTCGTCACAGTGTGAGGTTCGGGCGACTTCCTGCGGAATAACAAGGACTTTTAACACCACACTTGGAGGAAAACATGAATTTTCAAGAAAAACTGGCAGAAATTTTGGCCCAACATTCACCAAGTTCGCCCTTCTAAGCATTTCCGCCTCATGCTGCATTTGATCTCGATTAGCATCGACTCTTCGGATTTTTATCGCTGCCTTCTCATTGTCAACATGAGCTTTTATTACTATACCCACGCAGCCTTTGCCTAGAACATCCTCGTTGAAGACTTGCTTTTCTCCACAAAATTCCAGTGCACTGACTCCAAGCTTTCTCAGTTCTTTCAAGCGTCTTTCCAGCTCTTTCTTACTGAATCTAGGATAACATATTATCGATAAGTATGGTTCTTCACTCAATTTTTCGAGGCGTATTATTCTCACTATCTGCTCCTCTGAGCATTGTGATATATGTCCGCAGTGCAAGAAGACATATGATAGCATCCTAGATTGCACACAATTTGAAAACGTGATCTGGATTAAGGTGACCCGTTTCTTTTGTATACATAGAGTGTGTGCGAAGGATATCTTAGCTTTGGATTTTCACAGAAATTCTCAACCTTGGAAGGAGTCCACCCTACAACTTCATAATCATGGGATACTACACGGGTCCCTTTCTTGAGTTCAGCCTTGAGTTTCGGTCTAACCTTTTCGTTTGCGCTTGTTGTCAGATAAAGAAAAACAACATCTGCAGAAGACAAATCTACAGTGAACATGTCGCTGTTCACTATCGTAGTTCTGTTTTGAAGACTATGCTCATATATAGAGCTTAACGCTTTTTTTACCAGGTCTTCCCTCAATTCGACTCCAACAGCCCTTGCCCCGAAGTCTTTTGCAGCCATGATGACTGCTCTTCCGTCTCCAGCGCCTAGGTCGAAGAAGACTTCTCCAGGTTTTAACTCAGCCAAAACAAGCATTTGACGAATCACTGGGAGTGGGCTTGGAACGTAAGGTGCTATAGACATTTCTTTTCCTCCGATCTAATATTGCTTGTTTTCTGATTCAACTTTTCTTGCTCCAGTTAAAAGCTTTTTTTTGCTCAACTTAGGCAACGTAAGTTGACTTCTTTGGAGTTGGCTTCCTAGCTTCTCCGCATTTCATGCAGCTCTGAGCACACAGATCAAGATATTTCTTTTCGTCTGTGAGAACTATTTGTGCAGCTTTTTTGCACAATTGGCTTGGTTCTTCGCATCCATGTTCTTTACAGATACTTGATATGTAACTGCATATATCGTGTACATCCTCTGGCTTTAATACAGCTCTGTTCGTGCGAACTAGAAGGCATAGTTCTCTAGCTAGAACACATGTTTTGATGTGTTCGACTCTCTTGAGAACTTCTTTTCGAAGTTTCTTGCGGCTCAATTCCAACTTTGTTTTTCTCCGCGTATGGAATAGTTGTGTTATCCAAACTACAGTGCCCGTTGATTTAAGAGTTGTTATGAGTTCTAGTGTTACCAGAATCTTTTGATTAAGGCTTTGCGTTCGGCTTCAAGGACCAGCTCGAAAAACCTGTCAGTGAGTTCGGTTTCTTTTTCGAGAACGCTTGTAACATCTGATGGTTTCACCTTTCTAGCACACAATGCTAAGACAGCAGGTTTTCCATGTTTTGCTATTAACCGTGCTGTTTGTACTGCTCGCCTTTGCATTTTGTCCTCTTTTTTTGTCAGCTTTTCTCCTCTTTTCTCAATGATTGGAAGAACTTGATTTTCTTCAGCTTTGAGAAGGCCTATTGCTGTGGAGCCGCACTTTGGACATTTTGGCTTGTCTGGCAAGCTCACAGCAGATATCATTTCAATGTAGTTCCAGCAGTCTGTACACAGAAAAACGCAGGTTTCATTTAGAAGTCTTGCCTTTGCAGATTCGACAAGCACGGCCCGCATTTTTTCAGGAGGAATCAAATCAGTTTTTCGGCTTACTCTTTCTATGCCGCCTCGGGCAATTGGTGTTGCATTTCCGTGAGTTTCGATTTTCTTGATTTCGATTTCGCCCTTACGAATGTTCCTAATGACATGAATGAGCATTTCCAGCTCTAGATCCTTTGTAAAAACTTCTTTCAGTGCTTCCTCATAGATTGGTGTGTCTTCAAAGCTTTTTATCAGTTTTTGTAGGCTGACACTGCTGAAATCCGCCCATTTCTTGAGCGCTCCAAAACGTCGTGCTACGTGAATTATTCTTCTCTTGAAAAGCCCCGTTTTCACAGTTGCCCTTTTTATGCTATCTCGGATTTCTTCATCAGATATACCTGATATTTCACCCAGCAATGAGCCGACATAGTTTGCGTCTGCAGTTCCGATTGTCCGCACGAAAATGCGGTATGGATCATGCTGTATCACGATGCTGTGTCCGATTCTTTCGGAGATATATTCCCCTATCAACTGTGCCAATGCCCTGTTCGCGAGGGAGCCAAAGTGAGCATGAATTATAACGAATTCTTCCCAGTCTTCAACAGTTATTCTCTTGTCTGTAGGCACTTGAAACCCAAAACTAATCTGCTCTACAGTCTCAGTTATCGCGCCCAAAATATCTTCCCTGTCTGATTTGTATTGCTCGCTCAGCATAACAGCTACAGCTTCACGTGTGATTCCCTTCTTCAGTTGTTCTTCAACGAAAGCTCTAATAAACCCCACCTCCTGCGCAATCTCAAAAGGAACAGGGATTTCCTCGCCTATCCAGCTTGGAATGGCCCCAGTAGGATCATCGACTGGTTTGACATGAACCTTCTCCCCAGAAACATGCAAGATTTGCCATGCGCTCCCTCGGATGATGAATTTTGTTCCAGGTTTACCATATTCAGCCATGAATGCTTCGTCCAGAATTCCCAGTGCAACATCCTTTGATTCATCAACGACGAGATATTGCTTTTGATCTGGTATCATCGACAAGTTTTCAAAATAATACTCAAAGAGGGCATTTGCTCTCCGTGGTTTTAAAGCTACCTTATCTTCAAACGACACCCATGTCAAACGTGGGAAACGCTGGTGCATATACCTGAGGACCTTCTCAATGTCTTCCAGCGTTAAGTCCTTATATGGATATGAGTTTCTGAAGATTTCCAAGAACTCATCGAACTGCCATCTCCTTCTTCTAAGAAGCAACCCAGCGATCTGATGAGTCAAAGCATCGTAAGGTTTGGGTGGGACTACAACTGGTTCAAGATTCTCCTTCAAAGCTCTCTTGGTTATGACCAATGCCTCAAGGGTGTCATCGGAATCTATTGTAACGATTATTCCTTCGGCTACACGTCCTATTCTGTGTCCGCTTCTACCTACACGTTGAATGATCCTTGTGACTTGCCTCGGGCTCATATACTGTATCACTAGGTCTATCCTGCCTACGTCTATGCCTAACTCCAGAGAGCTAGTGCAGACAAGCCCCTTTAGTTCACCGTTCTTCAACCCTCTTTCAGCAGCTATTCTAGAGGGTTTAGCGAGGGAACCATGATGTATTGAAACAGGAAAGTTCAAATCCCAGACTTTGAACCTGCTTGCCAAAACTTCTGATACCGCTCTTGTGTTTGTGAATAGGAGTACCGACTTGCTTTTCCCAATGTAGTCACGAATTATTCTGAGTCTTGCTGCTACTTCTGGGTGTGTATAAAGCTTCTCAGAGAGCTTGTAATCCTCGGTTTGTGGTTTCTGGAAAACTACCTTCAGTCGTATACCTCTTGCGACTGGAACTCTGACGATCTCAACGTCTCTACCATTTCCAACAAGGAACTGAGCCACTTTCTCAGGAGTTCCAATAGTTGCTGATAAGCCTATCATCTGAAAGTCCTTGTGGACTATTTGCCTGAGTCTTTCCAAAGCTAAGGATAGTTGACTTCCACGCTTACTATCTGCCATCTCATGTACCTCATCAACTATTACCCAACGCACTTGACGCAGATGCTGACGAAGAATCCAACCTGGCAATATAGCCTGCAAGGTCTCAGGTGTCGTGATTAAGATGGCTGGGGGACTTCTTGATTGTCTTGTCCTTTCCTTTGTTTCGGTATCTCCATGCCTAACCGCCAATTTTATGTCTAGATTATTACACCACCATTCAAGTCTCTCAAGCATGTCCCTATTCAAGGCCCTGAGAGGAGTAATGTACAGGAGTTTTATTCCTCGGATTCTTTGAGGTTCTTGAAGAAGCATGCTTAGAACTGGCAGAAATGCTGCTTCAGTCTTACCTGTTGCAGTGGGTGAAATGAGCAGAACGTTTTTTCCGTCAAGAATTCTAGGTATCGTTTTTTCTTGTGGTTCTGTTGGCTTTGAGAATCCTCTCTTCTCAATTAACCTTCGAACAGGCTTAACAAGCAAACCAAAAGCATTCTCTGACGAATCTTTCAATTCGTTTGAACCTCAAAGCTAGAGGGAATAAGCAGAAAACCAGGTGTAAAAGCATTTTGGAGAGAAACATAATCTATCGGAAACCTGGAAGCCTGACGATCTAATTCTCTACATTCTTTTCCATACCTAGTCTCTGTTTACAAATGACTCTAAAGTTCCAACAATTTCATTACCTAGCTTTTGGCCGGGATGATTCTGCCTTTGAAGTGCGCATCATGAGGATTGTATCCCATATTGGTTGCATGCTATCACAACATCGTATATGTCTACGTCACCGTCGCCATCTACGTCACAATTAGCCTCGTACTCCAAATCTCCTAATTCACTACCGTAAGCAGCGCATATTCTGACGATTTCATAGATGTCAACATCAAAGTCGCCATCAACATCTCCAGGAACAGTTACGACTACCCAACCATCTACAAGTGTATTGTCTGTAGTATCGATTTCACCCTGAATTGGCTCTGAAAGTGCGATAATCGTGTAATTGCCTTTAACGAAATCTGTAGTATTCCATGTAAAGCTGATTGTCTTGGTGTGTCCGCCTTCTAGAACAAGATTTTGTGTTCCAATAATTGACTTATCTCCATTGACTGTATTGTTTATATCCGCGCAGATGATAATGTCGAAAGCAGAGACAAGGTCACCCTGGTTTTGAGCAGTCACGTTCAGTGATACAAGATATGTGTGTCCAACAACAGTTTTGGCGATGTCTATACTCAATATAGCGATGTCAAAGATGGGAGCCCTCACCGTAACAGTGTCACCTATATAAGTGTTATCAGTTGTCTGGTTTTCACCAAACACAATGCTTGCTGTGGCACTTATTCTATAAATGCCTAGGAAAGTCTGAGTGGTATTCCACTTAATACTTATGATCATCAAGTTATAGTAACTCATTGTTACTTCTGTTGTGTTGATTAAAGTCTCGTTTGCGTAGGAGGTAACGTTGAAGCTTTCATGGAAGCTGCCTTTGTTTTCAACTGTGATATTTATTTGGACACTTTGCCCTTTACACACAGCGGTCTTATCTACTGTAATAGCTTTGACAGCAACGTCGTGAATGCCTGGAAATATTTCCACGGTATCATTATCGGCTGTGTGATCTATTGGCTGTGCATTTTTGTCCAAGAGGCGGCTTGAGGTGAAATTAAATGTGCAAGTGCCAACTGCCATGGCTTCAAAGGTCATCGTGAATATGGTTCCATCTCCTTTGAAAGGTAGTGCTGGATACTCAGACTTCATCTGAATCATGAACATTCCTCTTGTATGGTTCAAGTCTTCGTTAATGGTCTTTACAGGTTCATGTAGAATCCCGTTGGGGTGATTCTCTATGGGGATTGTCACCGTGTAGCTTACATAATCAAGAAATGTAGTGTTCCAGCTGAAACGGACATCAAGTCCATAGAGATTATGAACGTTAGTTACTTGAGCCTCTACTGTTAGAGTCTGTCCAACACGTATCTCTGTTGGCTGGAGATTCAGATGGATCGTCGGTATGGGTTCAACACGGACAATCCATCTATCCTCTCCGACCCTACAATCATCATCCAATACTGTTAGCTTAAGTGTGTAGGTGTTGAAAGGAATCACTAGGCTAGTGTCCCATTTACCGAGAACGTTGTTCTCGATCTCTTCAGTGCCACGATCTGTAAGGTTCATTCCAGTGGCGATCCATGATGTAGGGTTCGTTCCCCATCCGAACTCGATTGTGAAATTGCTGAGTGTTGCATCGGAGGCTGTTCCCCTTCTTGCTGTACCTCGGATTTTTACACATCCTTGAACGACTTGAGGCTCCAACATGTTTGTAGCTGGTTTGAAGTGTGCCATAGGTGCTGCAATCTCCGTTGTTATCTCTGTCTCTGGATCTCCAAGGAGAACAAGCGTGAAGCATGTCCATCTATGAAAGAATCGGCCAAAAAGGCTTTCCTTTGAGAGCTGTAAAGCTTTACCTAAAGCTCTATTACCTTGCTTCAGCATAATAAAGAATTCCTGGTCAAACAAATCTCCAGGGCCGGTCGTAGTGCCTGGCATGTACCAACCATATCTGGTGTTGCCTATGTAAGCAAAGGCTCCTCTAGAACTAAGGATGAAGTTCTCTGCTATTGCTTCTGTTTGTCCAATGTCAAGATCAAATGCTGCTGAATAACAGCCTGTGCTGTAGATAATGAAGTATTCTTCATTAGAAAGATTGTCGATAGCTGATTTGCTTAGTCCCATGACGGTTCTTTGGTTTGCATGACCATAATGGTTCACTATATGAACGCCACTGTTCAATTCAGCAATAACCGCATTGTGCGTAAATGTTCCATCTCTGTCATATAGTCTTGTTGTTGTATATTGTGGTATTATATTTGTAACAAGATCTTTGCTATTTCCTCCTTCAGTGTCTCTGTCGAGTGTTTCACCAACCATCAAAGCCTTCTTGAAATAATTATCGTCAGAGGTTTGTTCATACCAAAGTGTCTTATCGACAAAACATGTTGCTTCCTCTAGTGTCTCAACTGGGGCTCTTCCAATGTATACTTCAGCGAAGAAATCTGCTTCTTCGCCCGCTGTTCCGCTGCATTGTGGAGGATCACCTTCTCTGATGACGCCCTCACCAAATTTAGTGTCGTTGTCGTTATTCCAGCTTCCGTCAAGTGCTCCATAATACATGTCACAAGGAATGCTGTAATCTATTATATCCTGAACATAGGCGCAGACACCTCTTGCAGGAATTATTTCAACGTCTCCTCCCAATAGAACATATTCAGTGTCCCAGTTCTGATAGGCGTCTTTTATGAAATTTCGGATATGTGCTTGGGTATCATTGAATTTTGGTGAACCACAACCATCTCCATACAGACCATCGCAGTGATAGTCTGAGTTGTTTACTATGTTCTCCAACAAGACAATCATCGCGTTGAGTCCTTTTTGGATTTTCCAGTCTATCAGTGGCTGAAATGAAGAACTCAAGGCACTGCTTGTTATGATTATATAGTTATACGTGTAATGATGATTCAAGAAATTGACATGTTGCGAATTTGTTACAGCAGGGTACGTGTTCAATTGGCTAGGATTATCTATGACGTCCAAGACAAGTTTCCTATCTTGCGGTAGAATCCTTAAAAACGATGATGCTTCACGTGTTTTCTTAAGGCGCATGGTCAAAGTCATAGTCTCATAGTAGAAAAGCGTGCCATTTTGAGGTATATACTGAACTGGATGAAACTTCAGCATCAGTATCCTGTAGCCTCTTAAATATTGTACTGCTGCTTGGGAGAATAACACACCGGGAAAAGGATTTGCTGAACCATAAATTCTCTGATTCTGCATCTCTTCGATGTTAACATCAGATGATATAGGCGAAAGAGTCTTGCCATACTCAACACTAAAGCTTCCTTCCAAAAATACTCTACTAGTAGTAGTGACATCTATACTCTGCAAGTCCTTTCCGTGCGGAATAAGTGCCTTAACTATCTTAAAGGGCAGAACAGGCTCTCCTGGAGCGCCATATCGCTGTAATCCAGCCATCATTATCGAGTCTTGAGAAGGATACTCCTTCACCTTAGGGAAAGGAAAACTAAAATTGAGAGACAATGGCGTAGTAGATTCTTCAAATTCCAGGCTGGATATATTCCCTATAGTTTTGAAGCTAAATGATGATATCAGGACACTCGCTAATATCAGTGTTGTTACTATTTGAATAACTATACTTGTACACTCCTTTTCTCTTATCCCTATCAAGTATCCTCACTACAATAATTGTGAGAAAATCATCTATTAGTATTGCTGAAGGAAATGTGTTTCCAGGCATAAAGATTAATTGAGTTGGCTATAGTATTATTGAGGTTCAACGTTGGCTCAGATTGGTCCCGTTAAGGAGAAGATTGTCAAAAGAAAGACAATTGTTTACAAGACCCTTGTTGATCCTACTGTAGTAAAAGTAGCTGGGGAAAAACTGAAGCTTAAGCTATTCGCTAGACTTGGATTTCTGAAACCTAAGTCAGAAGATATCGAGTTTGTTTCAATTGAGAAATACTATGAGCCGTACATCTTGATTAATGCAGAGTATACAATCGACTACTATCGCAAACAGATCTATGTACTCAGTGTTGAAGAGAGAGTGCGAGAAGTCATTATTGCACGTCAGAAGTTCAAGCCTGAAAAATCTGAAGGTTCATATGCAAAAGGTCATAATCTGATCAAACTCAATGGTGAAGAAAATTTGAGGTACAAGGACAAAGTTTCTCTTATCTTAGACAGGACCGGTCATGAAGTCGCGCTTGAGCGATTGTCCTCTGCACCTTCTGAGGAGATGCCTGAGAAAGTATTGGCTGAACTTGGAGACAAAGCCAGAAAGCTTGAAATTAGTCCAGATTCGGATGTAGATATAGTTAGGTCCAAAATCATGAAGAGGCCTAAAGACGCAAGGCGGATTACCCACGAGTTGTTTGAAGTTGATGAGCGTGCTTTAATTTATACTCCAATTTACAACGTTCAATATCGGAATTTGAATACAGGTGAAGTTAAAGCTTTGAAATTTGATGGTATCACCTCCAAGAGGATATAGCAAAGATGGATTCAACGCTATTTGCCATATCAAGTGAGCAGCATATGCAGTTTTCGCTTTTTCCTACAATATAACGCAAACAGAAATGCATCTGGAAAAGCTTTGTCATGCTTTAAACAGTTTCAATTGAATAAGAATAATGGAGACTTCTTTCTAGACTGCTCGTTTCCATGTGATTCAACATGTGCATTTTTGTTTTCAACTATTTCGGTGGAAAAAAACTCTATGCGTTTCAACAATACTAGTAAGTAAGCGGAGAGAGTGGTAGATTGGCGATTTTCTCCTTCCTCCTCAGTTCACTCTACCATTCTCTATGAACATGGATTCTAAGGCTTTTCTAATTTTATATCTTGTGGAGACGTCTTCTATAGCTAGATAACAGATATGCTGTTATGTCTTGATTTTCCATTTCCAGAATAGTTCCCGTGTGAAATAATGTCTTTATCTAATCAATTGTTCTACACTTTGTGAGGCGAAAGGGGAGGTTTCAGCATTGGAGTTTCATGTGGCACTCGATGTTGTGCAGAAGGTTCTTTCGGACCCGATTTGGACTGCGAAAGCGAGGAAAATTAGCTGCAAAGATGAGCTGCGCATGCTTCTCCTAGAATTTTGCAGCGAGAATGGTGAAATTATAAAAGTGAACAAGAACACAATCCTCTTGTACGTGGATGAACGCTTGTAACTCACTTTTTTGTCAGTTTTCATCTGGGATAAGTTTTTCAGTATGAAACCTAACACTGGCTCAGTACAATGAGTCAAAATTCTTTCTGATGAGCCTTTTTCCACAATTATTGAAGCGAATCCGAATGCTTTTCTGAGAGAAACTGTGAAACGCGCACGAACACTTATTAGAGTGAATGTACTAAGCTCTATGACTCATTAGCTGAGAGGTGATATTTTTGGAAATCAAAGAACTACTGCGTCTTGCGTTTCGATTACGAAAGAGTATAGATACGTTAGAAGATGGACAGAAAAAGCGGCAACTTGCAAAACAGTATGCAAAAATTATCTGGCAAATCAAAGACTGCCAAACAGATAGATATCATAAAATCAAAACGACTGCTTGTGCATAGTTCATGTAAATACTAGAATATCGCACATAGTTTATCCAGAAGTCTTTCGTTTTACACTTGAATTACTGCAATACGTGTTAGGCTCCCACGAATTCCCTTCACTAGGTCATTCGTATATCATTTCTAACCGTGATCGCGCTTGTTTAGCATTTCTAGATCTGATAAACGTCGACAGCCGTTGTTATGCTCTATGTAATAGATGCCCATAAGGAAAACCTAACAAGAATCTTTCATCATAAAATCATCTGGTAACCCGAAAAGAATACGGAGGAATCAACGTGACGATCAAACCTTCGGAAGTCCAGAGAAGTCAAAAGACCTAGTCGTGCAATAAGAAGCCTCCAGACTGAGAGAGTATCATATGCTCTGAAAGCGTGTCAAGAAAGCTAATTGCTAAAGAGGAAATGTTTTAAATCCTCCGATGTTTACACCTCATAAAACAACAATTAAAGGAGGATCACGATATAGCCAGTGAGAAGGGCGGATTTGGACTTATTGCCGCAGAGAAATTCTTTGGTCTAATTCTTGTTATTGTAGGCGTTCTCGCCACTTATTTTACATTTACCAGCATTAAAGCGTTGAGTGATTACACAGGATTTTTCGGTTTTCTAAGCATTATTTTTCTGGCATTAGGAATAATCCTGATACTTTCGAAGATTGAATAGCATTCTTGTATCAAGAAATGAGCAGTCTGCTTCGCATTTCTAAGACTGCCTGCATCATTTTGGCTACTCAACAAGTTCTCGTTGAACGTTCGGGATATCGTTGGAAAAGGCAATTGTCTTTATTAAGTAAAATGGCGTATTAGCTTCGTAATGAATTATCCAATAATTAGTTTATTAGTACGTTATAGGGGATACAGTAGATGCCTATTCGTCAACCGATTGTGTGTGTTCTTGGCCATGTTGATACAGGCAAGACTTTGCTTCTAGATAAGATACGGAAAACAAGTGTTCAAGCTCGAGAAGCTGGAGGGATTACTCAACACATCGGTGCAAGTTTCTTCCCTGTTGATACACTTGAAAAACTTGTTGGCCCTTTATTGTCAATGGTTAAAGGCGAAATCCAGATTCCAGGATTACTTGTTGTTGACACACCTGGACACGAGGCTTTCACTAACTTACGCAAAAGGGGTGGCAGTGTAGCGGATATAGCGATATTAGTTATCGATATCTTGCGGGGTCTTGAACCTCAAACCTATGAAAGCATAGAGATTCTGAAAGCACGTAAAACTCCTTTTTTGGTGGCTGCAAACAAGATAGATAGAATACCTGGCTGGAACTCCTACACTGATATGCCATTCTTAATGACGTATGAGAAACAAGGGCGCTATGTGAAGGAGGATTTGGACAACAAGATTTACGAAATTATTGGGGCATTCTCTCGTTTGGGATTCAGCACTGATCGTTTTGATCACACTAAGAATTTCACTAAAACTGTAGCGATTGTGCCTACAAGTGCGAAAACAGGCGAAGGTGTTACAGAGCTTCTCATGGTCCTCGTGGGCCTAACGCAACAGTATCTGATAAGCCGTCTTCAAACGACGGATGGACCAGCTAGAGGTACAGTTTTGGAGGTGAAAGAAGAGCCTGGGCTAGGTTTAACTATAAACATTGTAGTATATAATGGTGTTTTGCAGAAAAACGATTTGATCGTTGCTGGTGGCAAAGAAAAGCCAATCACTACGCGAATACGAGCTATCTTGGTGCCTAAGCCATTGGATGAGATTAGAGATCCGAGAAATAGGTTTTCTTCCGTAGATTCTGTGGCAGCCGCAGCTGGAGTGAAAATTGTTGCTCCTGATCTAGAGGGGACCTTAGCTGGAGCACCGTTGTATGCTGTGCCATGTGATGAAAAACCAGAAAAGTACGTTAAGCTTGTTCATGAAGAAATTCAGAAAATCCGGATTGCGACTGATATTGACGGAGTGATCATAAAAGCTGACACTTTAGGCTCATTAGAAGCCATTGCTGAAAGCCTAAAACGAAACGAAGTACCCATCAGAATGGCGGACGTTGGTGACGTTTCGAAAAGGGATATTGTTGAAGCAGGTGTTGTCAAAAAACATGAACCTTTCTACGGTGTGGTTCTAGCATTCAATGTCAAGATTTTACCAGACGCTGAAGAAGAAGCAGAGATCAAGAATATCCGAATCTTCCATGAAAACATAATATATCACCTAATTGATGATTACTTATTGTGGCTCAAGAATGAGCGGGAAGCAGAACTTGAACAAGAATTCGAAAAACTTGTAATGCCTGGGAAAACTCGTATTCTGGAAGGTTTTGTCTTCCGCAAAGCAAAACCAGCGATTGTTGGCATAGAAGTGTTGGCTGGAAGGATAAGATCAA
>Ga0209635_10003344_pt1 | contig 12476 bp, 7 predicted proteins | sample DeeMarSWOR230_32_FD_187463 | JGI IMG/M metagenome (GOLD analysis project Ga0209635, IMG submission 187463) | Marine sediment microbial communities from White Oak River estuary, North Carolina - WOR-2-30_32 (SPAdes) (version 2) | ecosystem: Environmental > Aquatic > Marine > Intertidal zone >...
CGATCTTACGCCTTCGAGGATGGTTCACCACAAATTCTGCCTCCCGGGTGGTAAAACCCGTTCCAGAGAAAGCTGACAGCGCCTGAAACCTTGCTCGGTTTTGGTCCAGTCCAGTCATCATCAAAGCTATAGCAGCTGCTCTTACTATGAGAAAGGAAAAAAATATGACCAGCAATGTCGGCAAGAGAAGATATATCCCACCCATGTCAACTACCTCCAAATGATTTTTATATTCATGTTAAGATTTCTTATTTAGATATTTGCTCTCAACTGCTCCGGGTTAAAAGAATCACAACTACAAGAGCTAACAAAAGCAACCCCCACAGGAGGATGGCAAGCCGGGTAGCTCTTGTTGCTCTATCAGCCTCCCACCAGGTAATGGGGCGGATTCCTTGAGCTAAAAATGTGGTTACGCCAGCAAGGTTGATGCAGATCAAGTTAACCAGCAAAAGCAGCATCGCTCCCAACGCCATGTTCCAGTGTCCGGACCCCAGAAGCAGCCCCAACGTCACCAGCGGAGGAAGCAGAGCCACCGCCACCATCACTCCCACCAGAGCAGTGGGAATGCCGGTGGTAAAGGCGAGCGCACCTGCAATCCCTGCGGCAAGTGCAAGGAGAATGTCTCCCACACCCACGTCAGTCCTGGATGCCAGGACGTGTATGCCAGGATCAACCGTAAAGAAAAATCCTATTATAATTGACAAGGCAAGAGCAGTGAAGATCCCTACTACATTAACCTTCAGCGCCCTTTTGGCCAAAGAGATATCGCCCAAGGTCGTAGCCAGAGATAAAGCCACATTAGGACCTAAAAGAGGAGCAATGACCATAGCCCCTATTAAAGCCACCAGATTATTTCGCAAGATGCCAATGGCCGCCACAATCGATGATAAGACCACCATCACCAGGTAGACTCTCGAGAGTTGGGCGCTCTGGTTTATATCTGCGTAAAGCTCCTGACGGCTGATCCTGGCTGTTTTGGTTTTGGAAGCTGGTTCAGGTCCGGCTTCTTCCTTTTCCGCTTCTTTCTTCCCTTCCGGCTCCGGTCGGGGCAGGGAAGCTTCCACAGGCAAAAGAATCACCCTGAACCCCTCCACATGCGAGTAATGTTTTTTAAGAAGGTCGAGAATTGCCTCCGTCTCTTCAGTAGGAAGAAGCAGCCTTACCATAATCTGATCCTGGGACAAGTCACTCTGCCAGATCCCCAAAAGCTTATGCTCCCCGAGTATCTCCTGAACCTTATGTTCGTATTGCCTGGGCAGAACTACTTCGATTAAACGCTGAGCCATTTAGCCCTCCCGTCCAGACTCTAGTGTACACTCAAGTATTTCATATTGACCCTATTCTAAAACGCCTGCCCCATGTTGAAATATAGTTTCCAGCCTGGCTCTTCTTTTTGGGGCTTGAGATTTATGCCCCAATCAACGCGAACGATTCCGATGGGCGTGTTTGCGCGAAGTCCAAAACCTAAGCAAGTCCGAATATCGCCAAAACGTAAATCCTCTGGTTCGGACCATACGTTACCCATATCTGCGAACAGCACTGCGCCAACCATCCTATAAAGCGCCTGACGGATCTCAATCAGATTCCAGATAAGTTTTAGCCTGCCGCCCAAGGGGATACGCTCTGTATCCAGAGGTCCTACCAGTTGATAGCCAAATCCTCTCAGCGAATTGGGTCCGCCAGCGTAAAATCTTTCATTCAGAGGGATATCGCGTGATTCGCCGAAGAAGTCCATCCATCCAATCTCCAGTGCGCTTCCAACAATGGTGGAGCGTTTCCAGGGATAAAAGTACTTGAGCGTTCCTTGAGAACGCACAAAGCTGTTGGTGCCGCTCAAAAAAGACCCCGCAAGCTCGTTACTCCATTCTGCATAAATGCCCCGGGTGGAGTTAAACAAATTATCCCGGGTGTCATAGATCAAAGAGAGGGTCAAGGTGCGCAGATTAGTCTTAAGCTCATCCGGAATGGTCCTGATTTGAATGTTGCTCAGCCTAACGTCGTCATATCGATAGGTGAGAGATGCTGTGGAGCGTCTTCCGAATGTTCTGCCAATAACCAGACGCCCGCCCTTTCGGGTCAGATCAAAACCGGGTTCCTCGAGATATTCAGTCAACAGGTTGATATCCGTTCGCCATCGATACCCCAGCGTCCACGGTTCCGTGAAGGAAACCTCCACCCGCCGGTTCACAAAGCTCATCTTTCCAGTCAATCCAACTTTTCTGGCCGTTCCTGCCAGGTTCATGTTGAACAGGCCCAGGGTTAAGCGAGCTTTTTCAACAGACCCATATCCGATGCCCGTGTTGAGCTCCCAGGCCATCCTCTCCCTGAGTTCAACGAGAATATCTTTTTTCGCTGAATCCTCATCGGCCGGGGACAGTGGGCGGATAAAAACGCTTTCAAACAAACCTGTCAGGTACAGATTGCGTTGTGATTGCAGGAGCTGCGAGTAGCGAACGATGTCTCCCGGACAAAACAAGAGCTCTCGTCTAGCAATCGCCGGTTTTGTTTTGTCCAATCCCTCAAAACATAATTTGTCGACCCGAAACTGGTTGTTTTCCTGGATGAAAAAGTCGACCAGGGCGCGATGGCCTTCCTGATTGATCCGGATGTCCGGGCTCACGGTTGCTTCCAGATAGCCATTGTTGGAATAGAGTGTCAGAATGGCCAAGGTGGCGTTTTGGATTTCTTGTCGCTTTAGAGGGTCTCCGGAGCGGATCTTGATCTGCTCCATCAAGACATCGTCCGAAAAAACCGTATTGCCCAGGATAGCAACGCCGTCTACTCGGGTCAGCTCGCCTTCTACGATGGTGATACGCACATCCGCTGTGCTCTTTGCAGAGTCGATGACGACCTCAGTCTGGGGTATGCTGACTTCTAAATGACCATTTCGTCGATAGAATTCTAAAAGGCTGGTGACATCATCCTGAAAGACATCTGGATGGTAATAGGCCGGCCTCAGGAATCCCGCTGTGCGGGTGAGCATGATCTTCTTCAAAGAACGCTCAGAGAAGGCCTTGTTGCCCTGAAAAACGACAGATGTAACCTTGAGCTTCTCCAAATCCTTGGCGGCCGGAGTTCCTGAGCCGATAAGGAGGCTCATCAGGAGGCTCAAGCACCAAAAGATCGTTCTGTTCATGGAAATCTCAGTTTATAGAGCAGGTCGACACCTGAATGACCTACTTGATCGGTCTGACTGACCAGGGAGAAATGCGGCGTCAGGCGGTAGCCCAATTGGATATTGTAGTCATTCAAATAGCCCACTGTGGTGGTGTAGGTCACATCCATGCGCTTCGAGATCCTCTTGGAGGCCACCAATCTCGGCCCCCATGATTTGTCGAACCGAAACAGATTTCCCTCAATGGTGATCTGCTCTAGACCCAGAAGGCTGCCCAATTTTCTTTCAGTATAACCGGTTATTCTTCTGCTGGAGAAATCTTTGGCCCGTTCGACCAGCGCACTGCTGCCAGCCTCTCGACTGCCCAGTTGCCCCCTGGTTCGGCCCAGGGTCAGCAGCGAGACGATATCGGGCTTGTCTAATAGCGGCTCTGAAGTGAGTGACACCTGGACCTCATCAAGTGGTCCCTGCACCGCGAGAGCGACCTGATAGGTCTGCCACTCTTGTTCTTGATAACTGCTGACGGACGACTCAGCTGTGAGGTCTATGATGGGATTGAGACGGTGGGGATCCGCGAAGTCGACAATGCCTTTCTGGATCTTGAACTTGCGGTCTAAATAGAGAATGTAACCTTCTTCTACGGCAACGCGTCCAGACAGATTCGGCTGAGCGGCCGTGCCGATGATGCCCAGTTCAGCATGCAAACGCAGACGTGCCAGATTGTTATCTACCCAGATGTTCTTGCTTTCCCGGAGACGAACGTCTAGACGGGTTTGCGCCAAGAACGCGGGAAGTTCCTTCTTTGGGCGTTCAATCCTCTGAGTGAATGGGGAAACAGATTGCGGTTTGAAATCGATTAGAAAACGCGTTTCGCCTAAAACCACATCTCCCTCTAGAAGATAGAAACCATTCATTTTCCGATAGTTCAGATCGATCGATTGGATCTGTACGGCGATCTCTTTGGGCCGATTGATATTCACTTCCTTGACTCGGGTCTGCAAATCGATGTCAGTGAGCTCCCCGCGGCCATGAGCCACACGGCCAGCAACAAAGATGGTACCTTCTCCAAGGCGCATGAACAGGGAGTCGATGGTGGCTGTGTTCCGGTCGAAACGAGCAGTCACTATCCCCCTGGTGAGGGGAGTGTCCAATCCTTGGGGCTGAATAACCAGATTGCGGATCACCAGTTGGCCCTTCAGCTGAGGGTCCTGTGGCGAGCCGGACAGGAAGATCTCCGTGTTCAAAGTGCCCGAGAGTTTCTGCAGGGTCGTGAAGAAAGGTTGGATCATCGCCAGATCCATTTTTTGAATATCCGCTTTCAATTGAAGAGAATCCGGTGTGACTATGCCCCGGCTGGCGATGGTTCCGTAATTGGCCACTGACAGATCAAGCTGCACATGAAAGTCCTGAAATTGAGAAGTTATGATCTGTCCCCCCAGAAACAGAGGAGTTTGGCGAAAGGAAGCTGTCAGCTGGTCGATATTAAGGACCGAATCTTGTATCGAGATAGCCAGGTCAATCTGCTCTATAGGCGGCGCTGCGGGATTTCCTCGAAAGGTGCCCTTCTGGATCTGTATCGTTCCCAATGGATGGGGATTCGCAAAAGTTCCATTCCAGCTCAAATCGTAGGAACACAGGCCGGCAATCTCCATCACCGACGGAAGGAAGGCTTGGACGATGCCGAGATCGAGTTTCTGTCCCTGGATCCGCCCACGGAATGGGCTCTGATCTGAAAGAGAATACCGGCCGTGTTCTCTTTGGGTCAACTCTATCAGTGCCGTTGCCAGCGAATGATGCTCTTGCTGGAAGAGGTCCAACGACTTGAGCTGCACCTGTCTATCAGCAAAGATGAGATGTCCCCGCAGCGAATCGATCTCGGCAGAACCGTAGCCCATTCTATAGCACCGGCAGGTGAATTCGGCGTGGGGATTGTCCAGATTTCCGTGTGCTTTCAGATCGAACTTCACGGCTCCTGTAACCTCCGCCGGACGAGGGAGCGCTTGAGCCAATTTCCCGAGATCGTACAGCTCTCCATTCAATTGCAGAACGGGGGCGTCCTTTTTCAAAAAATCAAAAGCTCCCGTTATCCCGCCGACACGGAGTAGATTTCCACCGCCCTCGACAAACTCTTCGGGAAAGCTTGGTTGGCCGAGAGCGGTGCTGTCCTGGCCAGTGAGGATTTCGAACAAATCCACCTGACAGATCGCCCTTCTCGAGTCGATATCTGCTTGACCGATGGCTCTCACCAGCAGCGAATCACGGCGCACATTCAGATCGGTCAACTCGACCTGGTGGTTCTTGAGCTCGATCTGCAGGTGGCCCCGATCGAAACGATGATCCCCATAACTCACTTGATTCATATTTACGTCCAATTGCGCAACCGGATCTTTTGCCGAACCGCTGGCACGTCCCTCATAGGAGATCTCTCCCAAAATGCCCGTGAGGTGAAATGGAGCCTGGAGCGTATCCGTAACCGCCAGGCGTCCTCGGCAGAACATGTCAGAGACAGAAATCTGACCGTCCTGATAACGCATCGAACCGGCAAGACTATCGACCGGAAAGTTCTGATAAGCGATGTTATTCCCCCTCAGATTCATCATCACTTGCGGCGAGCTCAATGTGCCGGACAGATCACCCTGGATCTCCATGGTTCCAGTTAGCTCCCACACATTGGCCAGAGCGGCTAAGGGCTCCAGATCTGCGATGTCCAGCGAGAAGCTCCCGGTGAGACGGTCCTGCTCCAGCCTTGCCTGGGCCGAGACCCGGGAGTCCTGATGGTCGAGAGAGAGCCGTGCTGTTCCCCTCCCATATGAGAGTCGAGCGACATAATCCGGAATGTTCTGAGAACGGTATTGGACTTGCTGAAGCTGTATATTCGCAGATGTGGTCCAATCTCTCGGTTGACGCCCTGTTCCGGCCAGAGAGACCTGCCCGCTGATCCGGCCCTGATATGGAGAAGCCTCTTGGTATAGAATCTGCCATGTCTGAGCGATATCGACAGCTTGAACATCGAGGGAAAGATCAAATGTGTTCAGGCTGTCCGCTATGAAACTGCCTTTGCCTGAGAGTTGGCCTCCCAATACATTCAACTGCAGTTTCTCCAGAGTGGCAACGCCGGACTCCCATTGCGCCACTATTGATCCCCGGGAAAGGCGGATGGAGGAGCCCCGGAAGTCGGTCAATTCCAACCGAGCCTGAATGCATGGCTCTGGAAGAGCCCCTTCGAGATCGGCAGTGAGATGGAGATGGCCGTCCACTAAGGGCACCTCGTCGGTAAAAAGAGGGCCTATCTGTTGCCACATAAGACCTGGGTTCCCCTGCATCTCTACCCTTCCAGTGATGGTGGGCTTTTGGTCATCTTGGAAAACCTCAGCCTGGCCTGATAGAGCGAGATCTGGCAGGTTCACGGACAGCGAGTCCAATTTCCAGAGGCGGGGATGCCAAGTTCCTCTCATTTGCCCCCCGTGAAAAGCAAGAGAGACATCTTTATAAATCGCGAGGATGGAGTCGATCTCGATGTAGTATCGGTAGGTGTCCTGGGATCCGTATTCGACGGTGCCGGAGAGGTTCTGTAATCGTCCTTCAATGGGGACCTGGGCGTCGTGATATTGGAAAGACGAGTTTCGAATCGACAGTTGACCGAGAAGGACCTGAAATGAGGGTCCTTTCGTTTCGGCATCAGGTTTGCTGGAAGGTTCCGGAGACGGGATATTGAGAATACCCAAGCTGTCCCGATGAACGGTCAGGTTCAGACCATCTAGCTCGAGGGATCGAACTGAGAGCTGAAGGCGCAGCAAATCGGTCAGCCGGTATTGCACCTTGGCGTATTCCATACTCAGAAGTACTTTTTCCTCGTCCCCCGACGGCAACTGGTAGACCTTGACGTCTCGGATCTGAAGCCGCGACAGCAGGTTCGTCTCCATCTGCCCGATGGCCACTTCCTGGTCCAGTATGCGGCTCAACTGTTTCTCGACCAGCCCTTTAAACAGTCGCTCCCCCGGACTGGTGGTCAGGAGAAAAAGCGCAATAACCAACAGCACGAGGGTGCAGGCCAGTAATGCGGCCAACAGGCGGATGACATTATGACGAATCGACCGTTTAGACCTCTTCATCGCTTACTCGAAATTGCGATAGACGCACGACGAACGTTCAGAGGTGATGCTGAAATGCATCAGTAACTGTAGGAATATCTATGGGTAGAGAAAGACAGAACATCATGAGCGGCTAAAGGTTCCCATGGGGTTTTGAAATAGACATCCGATACCACGAAGCGGGAAAGCAGCTAATCTGGGCGAATTAGTCCTGGCTGGTGCCCTTTGTAAAGAAGTCATCGATCTGTCGCAGTCCAGCGGTATGGGCTTCATGCAGCGTTTCACCGAAGAGGAGATTAAATGCCCATTGGTATTCACCTCACGGAGTAGCTGGACGCACGGTCGCGGGTCAAGAAGAATCCGCGGCCTCCCTCGTGTCCGGTTCATTGGCAAACCAGACCGTCCGCTGTGGGAAGGCGATCTCGATGCCCTCTTTTTCCAGAGCCTTTTTGATTTTCCACAGCATTTCCATTTTCAGGCCATACCACTCCTTGGCAGGAGTCCACATCCTGACAACGATGTTGACGGCGTTGTCTCCCAAATTATCGACGAAGACCTGAGGCGGTGGATTTTTCAAGGCCATAGGGTGGTCTTCGATAAGATTCTTGATGATAGAGATGGCTTTATCCGCATCATCGCTGTAGCGGATGCCCACCATGTAGCCAAATCGCCTGGCCACATGGGCAACGTAATTGATGATGCTGTCGGTAAACACCTTCTCATTGGGGATCCTGACATAGATGCCATCCCAGGTGCGTAGCGAGGTGGAGATGACCCGGATATCCTCGACCATTCCCGAATATTCGCCAATCCGGACGGAATTTCCGATCTTGATCGGCCGTTCCATCATCAGAAAGACGCCTGATATCAGATTGCCCACAATACTCTGACTGGCGAAGCCGATGATGATGCCGAATATGCCGCCAGCAACCAGTAATCCCGATGGATTGATCCCCAATATCGGAAAAGAGGCCAGCACAGCGATACCCAGGATTCCGTAATATATCGCTTTGGAAATAATCTGCAGCTTATCCTTGCTGACCTTCTCTTTCAGTGATCTTCTCAGGTAAATGGTTAATCCCTTGGCCAGAATGACGGCCACCAAGAAGATCAGAATGACTGATAGGAGATCAAGCGTGGTCACATCGCCATAGACTACTCTATTTAACCTCATATGCCCTGCTCCATGATGAATTTTGGTGCCGTCACAATAAGCTTTCTTGAGGTATATAGCTCCAGGGAATTGGTCATGTCTTTCCTCAGGGGTGAGTTGGAGAAATCCGTTTCTGCCATATATTTGCCTAATATTTTCATAGTTGCCTTCATGGCCACCAGGTCCGTGCTGTAGAAAAGTTTCATTCCAAAAGCGTTGAACACGGCCCTGGTCACCTCTACCCAGTGATCGCTGACGTTGCTGACATTCAGCCTCATGACGCCTTGCCGGATGGGATCTACCTGCGGCTCCGTCGCATGGATGCTGCTTTTCCAGTATTTACAGATAACGCCTGTTCGCGGATTCCCGTACAATGTGAATTTCTGCTTCTGCATTGTTAAGATATCGATGATCTCAAAGCCTCTTTTGCTGGACATGAAGACACCAATCTCGATGGGGAATGTCACAAAGATCCTCCTCTTGACCCCGGGCTCGATCATCAGGGGCCGTTCGAATTCTACCAGCAGGTAGGAGGTAATCTCCTTCGGCCTGTTGAGGGGTTCGACCGGATTGATCAGAACCATGTTGATGGAGGTGAGGAGTTTTTTCTCGACCCTATCCCCGTCACATTCTCTTTGGTATAACCATGTGTCTCCTACCTGATCGATGGAGATTGAAAATCCTTCTCGAGAGAGGGAGACAGGGAGGTTGTGGCGACCGTAGAAAGACCCTGCCTTAGAATAAGTTCGCTGCTGTCCTTGTTCTTTATCCAGTGAGCGGGGAGACGATTGATCGGCATTGGTTTTCATTGTGAATCATTCCTTGGTTGTGAGACAAAGAAATGTGCCATATTTCTTAAAAGGGTATGGCGGGTTGTTTAACGCAGCACATCATTGGTGGTATTTATTTACCTTTCATATTAAAATTAGATTGGATACGCATCAAATCAAGTATTTTTCGTTTGCATAAGCCATGTTGAGCTGAAAAGCCCATCCGTCGCTGTTTTGTCACAGAAAAAAACGATCGGCGCGTCAGCCACCACCCGGTCGCCGGTTTCCAGAATCAGAATCTGTGCAGGAACTATTTTCAGTGTCAAGATGTTGGCAACCGATGTCTACCCCAGTCTTTATGATATCGAACGTGAATTTGCGAATATCTCTGGAAAAGAAGTGGCGTATCTGTCTTATGCACCGCACAGACGACGATATTGTGCTACAAATCCAGGGGGATGCTGTCGAGAATGTGAAAGTTTTGAAATATCATCTACCCTTTGAGAATCGCGACCTGTAATTTCTTGGAAAAGGTGCGCGGCCCTTGAGGGGAATAGCTCTTCAGCTGCATTTCGTATGTCCCTTCCGGAAGCGGAATTCGGGCATAGGAGATGTTGTAAGGCAGCGTCTGCTAATTCCGGGTATCCGTCTTTTCGGTAATCGCATTGACTCCCGACAGCAGCGCCCCCAGTCCCTCACTCTTTTTGCTGATGGCATATTCGGCGGCCTGTTTGGCCGCTAGGCGCAACAGTGAAGTTGCTAGTTTTCGCAACATCTGGTCTTCCGGCGTCTTACAGGCGATCTCTTTGATATACTGGGAGACCTCCAAAGGGTATCTTGTGCCCTCTACCACCAGCTCAGCGCTTCGCAAATAAGGTTTTCTCTCCAGGTACTTCGGGAAGCCACTCGCACAAATTTCAAATCGCCCAATTTCACCACATGATATCCTCCCTGGTGGAATTAGCGTCAACTAAAACATTTTCGATCACTGTTGTAAAAGCTATTTGATTTGTTCATCACACAAAGATGATCTCATGGCCCAGAAGGCCGTTGAAATATCGTTATTAATCCAGCAGTTCCTTGGCCAGGGCCACCACCGCGTCTGCGGTGATCCCGAATTTCTCATAGAGTACCTCTGCAGGGGCACTGGCTCCAAAGCTCTCCATGCCCACCACAGCACCTCCCGTGCCCACATAGTGCTCCCAGCCCAGCTTGATGCCCGCCTCCACGGCTACCCGCGCCCGCACCTCTGAGGGCAGCACCTTTTCTCGATAATTGGCCGGCTGTTGGTCAAACAACTCCCAGCTGGGCATTGAGACCACCCTTGTCTTGATACACTCGGAAGCCAGCTTTTTAGCAGCGTCCAGAGCGATGTGTACCTCAGACCCGGTGGCTATGATGATGACGTCCGGAATGCCGTCCCTTGACTGCCACAGAATGTATGCTCCACGTTGCAGCCCCTTAGCCGGCGGAAACTTGCTGCGGTCCAGAATGGGCAAGCCCTGCCTGGAGAAGATCAGGGCTGTGGGGCCATTAGTCCTCAGCAAAGCGGCTCGCCAAGCCTCTGTGGTCTCGGAGGCATCGGCCGGGCGGATGACCGTCAAATTGGGAATGGCCCGCAGGTTCATGAGATGTTCGATGGGCTGGTGAGTGGGGCCATCCTCTCCCAGGCCAATGCTGTCGTGGGTGAAGACGTAGATCACGGGGACCCCCGTCAGGGCAGCTAATCGCATGGGGGGGCGCATGTAATCGGAGAAGACCAGAAAGGTGGCCGTATAGGGAATGAAGCCCCCATGCAGCGCCATCCCTCCAGCCATGGCACCCATGGCGTGCTCACGAACGCCAAAATGCACGTTGCGGCCCCCATAGTTCCACTCTTGCCCCACGGCTCCCTGTCTGTCTTCAGGTGTGTTATCGGACGATTGGAAATCCCCGAATCCCTTCAGCCAGGTGAAGGTGGAGGGATTGAGATCTGCCGAGCCACCCATCAGGTCTGGAAGCCGCGCAGCAAGGGTCTGCAAGACGACTTCCGAAGCTTTGCGTGTGGCCAGGCCCTTATCGTCCCGAGGAAAAGCGGGAAGATCTTCATCCCAGCCCTCTGGAAGGTCGCCGGCCATTCGCCGTTTGAATTCCGCTGCGAGTTCAGGATATGTCTTCGCATAGCGTTCGAAGCTCTTCTCCCATTCCACCTCCCAAGTCTGACCGCGAGCCACGGCCTGCCGGAACTGTTTAAGGACATCTTCCGGGACGAAGAAATCCGGCTCGATGGGCCAACCTAAGTTCTTCTTGGCCGCTTCCAGCTCCGCTGGCCCCAGGGGTGACCCATGAACTTTGAAGGTGTTTTGCTTATTGGGTGCGCCGTAGCCCAGAATGGTGCGCACCAGGATAATGGAGGGCCGGGAGGGCTCCTCGCGAGCAGCCTTAATAGCCGCGTCGATGGCGTCCAAATCATTGCCCCCATCAACACGGTCAACGTGCCACCCATATGACTGGAAGCGTCCTGCGACATCCTCGGTGAAAGCCAAGGAAGTGGCGCCAGCCAGAGAGATACGATTGTCGTCGAACAACACGATCAATTTGCCCAGGCCCAAATGGCCAGCCAGGGAACAGGCCTCCGAAGCCACGCCTTCCATGAGGTCGCCATCGCTGGCGATAACGTACGTATAGTGATTCACGATGGGATGCTCGGCCCGATTATAACGGGCCGCCAAATGTGCTTCGGCTAATGCCATTCCCACAGCGTGGCTGATTCCCTGACCGAGGGGGCCCGTGGTGATCTCCACCCCTGGAGTGATTTGACCCTCGGGGTGTCCGGGAGTTTTGCTGCCCCATTGCCGGAATGACTGTAGCTCTGAGAGGGGCAGGCCATAGCCGGTGAGATGGAGCAGACCATACAGGAGCATCGAGCCGTGACCTGCCGAGAGAATAAAACGGTCTCGGTCAGCCCATTGAGGATTGGAGGGAGCATGCCGCAGGTGACGTGACCACAACACGTAAGCCATGGTCGCCGCGCCCATGGGTAAGCCGGGGTGGCCGGAATTGGCTTTCTGCACAGCATCTGCGGCTAGAAAGCGGATGGTGTTAATGCAGAGTTGATCAAGTTGCTCCTGCTTAGTTTTCATTGTGACTCCTCACCATTTGACAGTCCACTAAGTTCATGAAGATCAGCAAGCTCTCGCGATGGATCTGCATTCTCAGGCCAACTTTTTTGCAAATGCATAGATCCCATCAAGCTTACCTTCAGATCCCAGCAAGCCTTTTCTATTCAAGGCTTTTTGCTCTCAGCGACTCTTTGCTATTTCCCGAAACTGGCTGCGGCCCTATCCACAGAATCGTATATCTCAAAC
>Ga0209635_10003345_pt1 | contig 12475 bp, 9 predicted proteins | sample DeeMarSWOR230_32_FD_187463 | JGI IMG/M metagenome (GOLD analysis project Ga0209635, IMG submission 187463) | Marine sediment microbial communities from White Oak River estuary, North Carolina - WOR-2-30_32 (SPAdes) (version 2) | ecosystem: Environmental > Aquatic > Marine > Intertidal zone >...
CATTATTGCTGTTTTAGGTTGTTCAATGTCAATCCAAACTTTTTTTCCAGAAAGGCTCATTGTAAACACAAAAATGATGATAAAGTTTTATTTTTTTTGTAAACAGTAATATTTTTATTAGAAAATGTGAAAATAAAAATTATTTATTACAAGTGCAAGGATTTGATTTACATTTAACACAAATGCCAGGATACTTTTTTAAAAGGGCAGATTCTAGATCAATATCCAATAAATTTGCTATAGAGCTTGTCCAAGCAATAATATCTGCTAATTCTTCTGAGGCATTAACAATGTTGATTTTCTCATTTCTTAAAATACGAGCAAATTCTCCAATTTCTTCTATTAACCAAATAAAACTAGCATTGATACCTCTATTTTGGTCTTGCTTGAAATAAAGATCTTTTATTAAGCTCTGAAAATCTGAAATTCTCATACATATTCAATAATCATCAGTAAATTATAATGATTTTTAAGGAAGAAATACTATCAACCACCAGGAGAGAATAACCACTCAAAAACACGTAAGTCTGCTAAAATTACTATCATTATCAGAGCAATAGATAAAACAACTACAGTAATGGGTCCTACTTTTATCCCAACTGAACTATCTTGGAAGAATCTCATTAATCCTGCTCCTCCCATTGGCATAGGAGCAGATCCACTTCTCCTTTTAGTACGTCTTGACTGAGTTCGTCTAGATGACATAATTTAAAAATTAATAAAGAATAATTTTCAATTACTTATAATATAAATAACTGAAAACATATAAAATTTTATTTTGATATGAAAATAAAAATTTTAATAAATTTTTATTAATAATTTTCATTACTTTTAGATAATTTCAAGGATAAGATTGAAAAACTATGTTAAAAAGAACAAGAATAGTTACTATCATCATACTTTTTATGATGTTTTTTACAAACATATTGTTTATTTCTAAGGTTTCTGAGTTGAATTATTTAAATCAATATGAAAAAGATGATCCAAAATATTCAGCTAGTCAAGAAGGAGCAGAGAATATAATTATCACATATGTTGATAGACGAGTCTTTATTGAACTATATGGTCTAGTAAAAATTCAAGATATCTTAACGATCCAAAATCGAAATAACAATCCAATAAGTTCAATTTTAGTTGGAGTTCCATTAATCCATTCTAATAATCTAATATCTTTTGAAAGTAAGAGTGTTATTGAAGAAGAATTATTAGATGAAACCACATTATTAATTGACCGTTTAAATATGATAATGAGTGAATTTGAAATGTTCACTATATATTTTGATTCTCCATTATTACCACAACAATCGAAAACTATTATGTTTAGACAAGTTTTGAAAGATGTTACACAAGCCTTTGTTGTACCTGATCCAACAGGAGAAGAAGCACAGATTATATTTTATAATGGTGTCGTTTTTCCAATATTACCATATAAATTGGAAGGTGATATAAAGGCCTTCTATTTTTTCCCTGAATTTGAGACTGGAGATGAGGATAGCTCCGATGATTGGGGTGCTTTTAATCCAGCGGCTAATGCTAGAAGCTATGAGTTTAAAAATCTTAAAGACTTAATTGGAGATGATTTTATTGAACCTTTATTAGCAAACTTGAATGATGAATATAAAAACATAAATATTTACCTTAAACATGGAAAGAGTAACAAATTAGAGATTGAACAAATACATCGTGAAATATTTATTTCACCATGGGGGATAATACGAGTTCGAGAGAACGTAATACTAAAAAATCTTGGACTTCAGGTATCAAACAATATTTTTTTTAATATTCCTCAAAGTGCAGATGGATTATATATGTCAGATGATCTTGGAAAAATTTTAGGTGTTTCAGTCAGTTCAGTTCCCGAAACAAACACCAAAAGAGTATTAATTGATTTGTCAGTAAATCGTGTAAGAATGTTACCTAATTCTTCGTTTAGGTTTAATCTTGAATATTATTTACCTTTTGAGAATTATTCTTCAATGAATTGGTTCCAAGAATCAATTAAAATTGATGCAATTATTACTACATATGACTATTTAGGAAAAGAGCAAACAATAAAAATTATTATAGATGGATGTTTAAAAATTGATGATATTACCGAACCTCCAGATGCAGTCACAAAATCTCAAGGGGAAATCATTATAGTTTATTTTTCAGACTATATATCTCCAGGAGAAAATAAAATAATGCAGTTTACTTTTACTATTGATATTTTTAATCTACTTTTAAGACCTTTTATATTTATGATTTTAATTCTTTTAATAGGATCAATCTATGTCATTCTAACTAAAACAAGAAAAAAGGAGAAGGATATCACAGCTTTGAAAAAGCAATATATCCCAATTAACGAAATTAGAGAATATTGTTCATTATATGAGGAAAAAAATGCATTAGCATTAGAAATTAGACAGGCAGAAGAAGACACTAGAAGAAAAAAAATGGCAAAAAAGAATTATAAAAATATATTAACTAAAAATACTTCAAAAATTGATGAAATTCAAAAGGAGATAATACCATTTAAGAAAATATTGTTGGAGTCAAGTGAAATATTTGAGAATATCGTTAAAAGATTAGATATTCTAGAAGCTGAGAAAATGAGTGTTAAAGATAGTTTAACACTTTTGGAATCTAGATATAAGAGAGGGCGATTACCTTCCAGAGCGGCATATCTTAAATTATCAGATGATTTTAAAAAAAGAAGAAAAAAGATTGATCGTACAATCGATAAACTAATTCAACAATTAAGGAGTTATTTATTATAAGATTTTCTGAGTGTAAGAATTTATGAAACCATGGTTGTTTGATATACTAGCGTGCCCTATTGATAAATACTTTCCTTTAAAATTATATATTTTTTCTTTTGAAAATAAACCACAAGAATTTCAATCAATCATTACTCTTTATTCAAATCGAGATATTAATTTTATTAAAAATGAGAATATTATTGAGATTTCTCAGGAAGATAATGAATTATTCTTAAAAGACAATATAATTATTGAAAAAACCAGACTAAAATCTTATCTTGATTTAATTACTTCAAGTTTAATTGAATTTGAAAATGTTTTCGACAATACTACTAATAAGCTGAGTAAAAAATGTTTTGAAATCATAAATTCAGATGTCAAATCAAGAATTATAGAATTTGCAAAAAATCCTAACTTCAACCAAATTGATAGAATTTTACCAGAATTATATTTTATAAATAAATTAAAACTTGATTTTGAAATATCATCTGGTATCCTCTTTTGCAGTAAATGTAAACGTTGGTACCCCATTATCGATACAATTCCTCAGATGCTTCCCGATAAATATAGAGATCAAAAAAAAGAAATTAACTTTCTTGAAAACAATAAAAATTTATTAGATGAAAAATTTTTTAATCAAGATCTTAAGCCATTTAAGATTTAAAAATTATTAAGTAAAGAACGTAAAATACTGTGAGTTCTTTAATCTATTAGCCCGGTGGTGTAGATTAATACATCCTTTTTGTATTAAGCAGAATGGCCAAGCATTTGGGGCTTTGAACCCCGCGACTATAAATCTCATAGCGAGATGAATAGCGAACACGGTTCGAATCCGTGCCGGGCTATTTATTTTTATTTCCTAATATGTAAAAAATAAAAAATATAATGTATAAAATATTTTACACTTTACCAACTGTTTTATCAGAGATTATTTTAAATACTTAAGTATCTAGAATGAAATGATGTATCTAACTGAATTAAATTGGAGTTTTTTGGAGATTATCTTTTTATTAATCATTTTTATTGTTGGATTTTTAGTGACTTATATTATCCTCCCTTATCTAATAAAAATCATGAAAAGAAAAGGATTTATTGGAGTTGATATTCACAAAAATGCTAAACCTGAAGTTGCTGAATCCGGAGGACTTAGTATTATAATTGGTTTTAGTGTTAGCTCAATTTTTTTAATTATTTTCTTTCCTACTTTTTTGAAGGAAACCCTAGTTTTTCTCCTTACAGTTTTATTAGCTGGATGTATTGGTTATATTGATGACAGAAAAAAATTACGCTCACGTTATAAAATAGTTTTATCAATGTTTTCTGGAGGAATTATATTTTTATCACATTTTTTTGGTTTTATAACAATAAACTCACCATATATTCTCTTGCTTGGCCAAACTCAATTGACAATTGTATATCCATTGTTAGTCCCCGTTATTGTAGCTGTCTTTACTAATACAGTGAATATGTTAGAAGGTTATAACGGTGAAGGTTCAGGAACGTGTTTGATCGCAGTCTGCTTTTTATTTGTGTGTAGTTTACTGGGGAATTCTGCTGAAGGTGTGATTTTTACAATTCCAGTTATTGCAGTAATAATTCCTTTTTTTATATATAATAAATATCCCGCAAAAATATTCCCTGGAGATACAGGAACTTTAAGTATGGGTGCAATGTTTGCATGTATTATGTTATTTGGGTCGTTAGAAGTTGCTACTTTTTGTGCTCTTCTTATTCATATATTTAACAGCTTTTATTATCTGTATTCTGTACGTGGTTTTTTTGAAAGCAGTGATATTCATGAAGGTAAAGATGATATAATCTTACTCGAGAATGATCAAATTAAAGCTTCAGATCAAAAAGACGCGGTATTAACACTACCTAGATTAATATTAGCAAAGGGTCCATTAACAGAACCAGAATTAGTGAAAAATTTTTATGCTATTTCATTAATATGTGGTTTTTTTTCTATACTTTCTATTCTACTAATGCAATATAATTTAGGAAATTTCAATATATACTTCTTCATTATAACTTTAATCGTTTTATTGGCTCCAACCATTTTTATACTATTTAAATTCCCCAGAATTCGAGGAATAATTTATTTAATGATAATTCTTTTAATTTCAATTTTGTTATTCCTAATATTTATTGAAAATGTAATTATGCCTCTGCCTTTTGAAAATTTAGATCTTGGTGTAATAATGATTCCAATTAATCTATTAATTACCTTTATACTAATGATTCCTATATTATTATTGTGGTATTTGGCTACAATAAAGTATTTTTGGAGAGAAATTAGAAAAATGAATAAAAATGAAGTCCTAATATAAAAAATCAATCTAACTTTCAACAAATTAATAAAAAAAATCTTGTTAAATAATAAAGGTATTTTCTTTGAAAAAATATATCAGATATTTTCTATTTATTTTTTATCTATTTAGTTCAATTGGAATTTTCTATTTAGTAAACTCGTTTATATTAAAATATAATTTATTAATACTTCTAATTGATTGGACATTTTTAATTACGTTTCTTCTATATGTATTAACTCTTGAAGAATTTTATCAATGGGCAAAAAATGGTAAACGAAGTGAAATGAGTGATATCGTGGCTATCTTCTTTTTCTTTTTTCTTATTTTTTTCTTTTCAAAAGATTTTTTAACATCAATTATGGGAGCTTTCTCAATATATTTATGGATAGGAATTTTCGAATTAAAAGATTATCCAGTATTGAATAAAGTTTTGATTATATCTTTAGTGACTTATAACATTATATTTATTGCAGGTTTATTTTCATATTATTTAGGTGATCCATTTTACATTAATACTGGTTTTGCCTTTTCTTTCTGGATAATTCTTATTTTAGGATTTCTGCTATTTGGACGAAAATATATCATTGTTTGGCGATTTATGAGCCCTGAATATTTGACTTTATTTCTATATATTATTGCTTGGCTAGCTGTTGTATTTATCAACCAATATACTCCTTTAACTTTTCTTGAAATTATCAATTTTGGTTCTAGTGAATTTAAAATTATTGATCTCTTCTTAAATATTTATTTTATCTTAATTTTAGTTAATTGGGGAATATACTTTATATCAGGATTCATTTTAGACAAGTTGCTAGGAATTCATAAAGTGAAAGAAGAAAATGTATTGAAAATCGTAAACAAAATTAAAAATGATATGGGAATTAAAGGAAAAGTTAAAGTTGGATTTGGAAAATATCCAATTTTAAATGCCATGGCTTATGGTTCTATAATTGATAAAAGAATCGCAATTATTGCTAATAACATAAATGAACTTCCAAAAGATGAATTAAAAGGTATTATAGCTCATGAATTAGCACATATTAAAGGAAAACACACTCTTATTTTAACTTTAATTACATCCATAGATCTAATTGCGAGAATGTTCCTTGGCATTCCCGCCACTTACTATGACTATACTTTTGGAAATCCTCGGATTCCGATGATTGTTTTTATATTATTGAATTTATGTATATATTTCTTTCTTTTTATATTTGTTAGAATTTTGGAAGGAAAAGCAGATTTAAAAACAAAAAAAGTAGGTTATGCAAATGAACTTGTTAAGGCACTTTATAATCTCGAGAGCTTTTATGCCACAGGAAGAGAAATTGGATTTAATACAATGTTATTATGTGAAGAAAAAATAACAAAAGAAAATCAACTTTTAGACTATATGAGCACAGCAAAATATATAAATCGTTCAATGATTAAACCATCGAGAGCATCATTATTAGCTACCTTTATTAATTCTCATCCTCCCAGTTATTATCGAATTGCTGCAATTTTAAGCAATGAATTAAAACCAAGCAAAGAAGCAATTCTTCCTTTTATATGCTTGAAAAGATCAAAACAAAAAAAATTTGCAATGAAATTCAAACAAGCAAGAGAAAAGTTTAAAATTATAGCAAATGAGAAATTTAAAGAATATTTTGGAATTAATAATATCCCTCTATTAATGGAAAAAATCAAGAGAAAAGAATTACATCAATTTGATCTTCAAAAAGATTATATATTTAGAAATTTAATTACTGATGAAATAGTTCTTGGAAAACTTATAGACGTTCATTTTATTGATGATATCACTGATCCTGAAGAATATATTATAAAAGATTTAAAAACAAATCAAAGAACTTTTTTAGACTCATCAAAATATTCACTTATTCATATTAATTTACAGGAACAATATTTTCTTAATAATTATGATTCCTTAAAATTGACGAATATTGAAATATACAACAATAATAAAGAGGGATATTATATCTTCCTAGATAAAAATGAGAAAATATTACAAAAACCCATAAAAAAAACTAAATTGCCAAACTCACTTTTATTTCTTCAGAACCTAAAAAATATGGAAATCTTTTTGAAAACTAAAGGAGAATTTAAAATTTTAAAATGCACAAATGTTATCCCAGCATATAATTTAAATAAAATTCAAATAGAACTTTCTGACATTCAAAATCAAGAAGCTAATATTACCTATCCTCTTAGTGCATTAATAATACGACCAAAAAATGTTTTCTTATCTTTTAGTAAAGGTTATAGTTTTAGAGAATCTGAAGTAAATATACTGAAATGGTTAAAAAAAAACCATCTTCAAGTATTCTTATATCTTAAGAAACCTGTGAATAATTTAGAAATAGGATATATTCAAATAATAGATGTTAATATGCAGAATTCTAAGAAAGATCCCTCTAAAGACAAAAAAGATGATAAAAATGTCATTTTCTTTAATAATGTATTTGGAAAAGAGATAAAAATCCCCTATAAGGAATTAGACGTATTAAATTTTGAATATAATAGCGCTGTTCTCCAATTAAGGTCAGAAACAAGTGTAACAAGTAGGATAGGATTCAAAATATTCAAGAAATTCAAACCAGAAAGAATAATTATGCCGTAATAAAATTTAATATAAATGTGTCTTTCAAAAGGTTAACAATGACCACTATAATTAAAAATATTTTTCATCTTTTACGAGTCCGGCAATATTATAAAAATATATTGATTTTTGTTGGTATTTTCTTTAGTCAACGTTTATTTAATACTTCACTTTATTTTCATATCTTTATCGGATTTATACTTTTATGTTGCGCTTCATCATTTAATTATATTATCAATGACATAAGAGATATTGAAAGTGATAAATTACACCCAGAAAAGCTAAAAAAGAAACCTCTCGCATCTGGAGCTCTTTCAGTACATTTTGCTATCTTTTTATTAATTATATTGGCTAGCGTAATGATTATATTTCCTATTTTTATAATTCCAAATGTAGCTTTCAGTTTTATGATACTTTTAATAATTATTACCGGCCAGCTTTATAATTATATTTTCAAAAATTATGTTTTTATTGATGTTCTCATTTTATCTACTGGATATTTATGGAGAGCATTAGCAGGGTGTATGATAATTGAAGAATATGTTTCTCCTTGGTTATTAATCGCCATTTTTGAGATTGCAATATTCTTAAGCATTGCGAAAAGAAAAGGTGACTTGATAATCCTCGGTAAAGATACTGCCACTGAACATAAAAAAGTTTATGATCAATATTCTCAAAAATTATTAGATCAGTTTTATGTAATTGTAGCTGGCTCTTTATTTCTGACATATTCTCTTTATCTCATAAACCGATTTAATTTGGATGAACCAGGATTTCATAGCATTTTTGAATATTTTTCAGTATTTACAATACCCCTTGCTCTCTATATTCTTATGAGATATATGTATTTGACTTCAGCTAAACCAGAAATTGCTCGGAATACAGAAAAAGCGTTTTTAGATAAAGGGATTATAATAACAGGGCTAATACTTATGATTGTATTGTTTTTCTCATTCTATTTCCACTAACTGAGTAGCTCTATAGATTTAAGAAGAAATCCCTTTCTATTCCCATTTGTCTCTATTACTCCTTTCTCCTTAAATGAATAAAATTAGATAATAAAAATATAAGAAGGATATTTTATGATTTTAAATTTAAAACAATATTTTGATTAAATATAAAATTTTATTTTTTTTCTAATCTTTTACGATGTTTTTACGATAAGAGTTAGTGGTGATGTAGCAATAGCAATTATTCCACTAACAATATATAAAATTTTCCATGAACCAGGTCCCAATAATATAAAAACTATGATTTCGATAAGGATCCAAACAAGAATACTTATTGGGAATATTAAATTATAATAAATCTTTGTTGTTTCCAGATTAATTGAATTTCTTATCAATTTAAAAATCATAGGAATTAAAAAACCTACAGTTGCGCTAATAAAAATAAAGGTTAAAAAGTATAATTCCCATGTCCAAGAAAAACCAGCATAAATACAATTAAAACCAATGAAAATATTGCTAATGATAACTGTAGGTTTACTAGGAATTTTATCTGAAAAATAATATGAAAGTAAAAATATAACAGTAAATATTATGAAAGTTATAGCCATTAAATCAGCAAAATTAGTAACGTTTATAAAAAATGACCAGTAGGTATTAGGGATTGTCCTGTCTAAAAACATTATGATATTTAGTATTGGTCCCATAAAAATACTAGCTAAGAAGATAAAAGGCATATAGAATTTAAAAACTAATATTTTTTCTGTCATAATCAATCAAATTTAAAATCTATAAATAAGTTTTTTGAATAATTTTATAGATGAATGAACAATTATAAATTAACCTATTTTTTTTCTTTTCTTATAGAATATCATATTTCTCATAATTCGATATATTACATGAATTTTAGATTTTTTAATACAAAGAAATCCTAATATTTTAATTTAATCACATATCATCAAAGTGTTCGAGATCATTTTTCATTTTTAAAGTTGCGCTAATGAGCCGCTCAATGGATTCAATTATGTTCAATTATTTCAACTTTTTAGTAATATGGAGGAAAAAATTTTCAATAAATGCAAGATTATTTTATATTGATCGTAGAGTGAAGAAATTTAGCGTCTTATCAGTCAAGTAACCACCAGAATGAAATTGCTTTACTTACCCTTACCTTATCCCTTAAAGATCGATTTTTTTACATTTTTATTACAGTTTTTAATTTGGTTTAAAAAAAAGAAACATAGATGAATTAATAGGAAATATTTATTTATAAAAAACTATTAAAAATATTTATTATGATTTACAAATCAAAACTTTATGTTACGTTAATTTTCTTGTCTATTGGTTTAGGTCTGATTCCAATTGGGACTCTAGCAAATGGGTATATTAGGGATCAAGTATCAGCCAAAATCCCGGATACTCTTCTGATAATCCGTGAAGAGGTTATTCCTGAAATAGAATCCCAATATAAAGGTTTAGGGATTCCAGAAGTTATTCAAGGAATTCGAGAACAGGAAGGTTCAGAAATAGCTGATGATATCGTTAAAGTAGAAGCTATTCCTGACGTTTTATTAATACTTAAAAACCGATCCCTTGAAAAATTACCAGGATTAATCAATGGATCAGAAACTGCTAACCTTATTGATGATTTATTTGAATCGATGTTAATCTATAATAGAACTCCTGAAAGCTATGCTATGGAATTGTTTTTCAACAATATCAATTTCCAAGATGATTATGGAACAGAAATCGAAGGCGTATCGGAGAAAATGAGTAATGGAACAAAAAGTCTATTATATTCCAGTACTAGTCAAGATAGATTATTAGATGGATATACAATTGGTGAGACTACTTATCCAGGATTATTAACAGATCTTGAGACGGGAATTAGCGTTTTAAACTGGCTTGAATTCTATTCTAAAGCAGAAGCAAACACCGGAACTAGTCGAACTCTAATCCAACAAGTTTATGGCTGTTCTTGGTCTTCTGGACAGCTCCAGAATCTTTCAGCATATATTACTACATATTTATGGACTGATATAATCAAAAATATATACGCACCACTCGATATAGAAACTTATGCTGACTCTGTCTTTGATGGCCAATGGGCAAATAGTTCGTTTTCAGAAGATGGTTTACCCATAGATTATCTGCTATCTGAAATTGCAGATAAATTAAAGAGTGCTGAAGCAGCTGATATGATTGATACTACACTGCAAAATGCTAAGAGTGCTTCGGAGGGAGACGAAATCCTTGCTAGAGAGGTATTTTTCAATAGTTATACCTTTCAAGATAATTTTTCAACACCGCTTGAGGGGATTTCAGAACGTATAACTGGTGGAAATTATAGTCTTGACTACACAACTCTTGCTCAAGAAAGAATCTTATATGGATCTGGAAATTATCCAGGATTATTAACTGAAATTACAATAGGGTTTGGCTTAACTAAATGGTTGGATCTCTATAATACAGCCATTCTCGACTCTGGAACTAGAAGTTTAATGGAAACTATATATAATGCAACCTGGTCTGATCAACTAGTACCAATGGGAGAGTACATACAAGATTATGTGATTAACATTAGAATTGCCCAAATAAGTATAAAAGGGATAGAAGTAGGCGAATCCAGCATTTCTGATACAACAACTCAAGAACTATGGGATCCAAATAATATTCATTCATTTATAAATGATACTGGAATTCAAAAATGGTTTAATTCCTCAAAAGGTGATTTAACAACTCAGGGTGAATTAAATGCGACTTTTAATTTGAATTCGGCCCAATTTGATTTAATTTATGATTGGTTATTTGATCTAATAAGATTTGAGATTACTCCAATTCTTTTCACATACTTAAATTTCAAAGGATATTTGTTAGACCCATTGGATTATGCTGATATACTGCTCTTAAAGCAATGGGCTAATGCAACTATTGATAATAAAGGACTTGATCTTGGAGGTGGTTATAAAGGTTTCGAAGTGGGTATTCCAATTCCAATTAATATTTCATTAAGTATAACCACTGATTTGTTTAATAAAAGAAATTCCTCTTCATTTACTAATCCAGATGGCATTCTAAAATGGATTAAAGCAGAAGAAGATGATCTGACAATTCAAGGTATTTTAAAGGATTCTTTTAACTTATCTGATGCTCAATTAAGCATAATCCTTGATTGGTTATTTACCCCATTTAAAAATGATGTTGTGCCAAATATTGCTTTTAACGTAACCGGTTATACAGTAACAGAATTAGCTGGTTTTGAATTTCTTCGTCAATGGGCTAATGGATCACTTTTCACTGATGGAATTGATCCGGGGGCAGCCTTAGGTCAAGAATCGCTCTCAGGTTGGGAATTAGGTATCCCCACGTCCAGTGAGATTGCAAAAGAGTATGTGGCATTGCTTTGGGATGAGGAATACAATTTCGCGTTAGTTAATTCTAAAGGGATTGGTAGATGGTTTAATTCAATGTATAAATCAATTACTTACAATCATTTAAAAAATGAATTTAGCCTTACAAATGATCAAATGGACGCAATTCATGATTGGTTAGTAGAAATTCGAGATCAATTTACCCTCTCACAGTTGCAGTCGGAATCAGGGTCACAATTAAATCACTATGAAATAGGAAATATTACATTTATAGGAATCACTATTGGGGGAATTGTGCTTACTGCTATAAGTTCTTTCGTCATAATCTGGATCTGGCTAAAATCTTCTAAGAGAAAATAATTTAGATTAAATATAAATCTATTTTTCTTATATTTTAACAATTAACACATGACATTTTGCGTGACGTCTAACTTTATCACTGACGCTGCCTAAAAAAAATCTAGCCATAGAGCCTAAACCTCTATCGCCTATAACAATAACGTCAGTC
>Ga0209635_10003349_pt1 | contig 12469 bp, 8 predicted proteins | sample DeeMarSWOR230_32_FD_187463 | JGI IMG/M metagenome (GOLD analysis project Ga0209635, IMG submission 187463) | Marine sediment microbial communities from White Oak River estuary, North Carolina - WOR-2-30_32 (SPAdes) (version 2) | ecosystem: Environmental > Aquatic > Marine > Intertidal zone >...
GCGTCGGAGGCATCTATGATAACCTGGATTGGTACAAAGAGATCTTTCTCCAGCTGACGATCAAAATCTGGTGGGAAGACCATTACCGCGTGTGCTTCTCTACTTAAAAAAAGTTTTTCGATATCTGAAGGTAATTGCTCGAAAAAAAACGGACGGAAGAAATCACTCCCTTTAAAGCTTTCTATTAATAGTCGGGAATTACTAGAATTGGCATAATCTATAATCCCAAGATTGATTTGTTGGATCTCCATTTTTAAAGCATATCCAAACATAATTAATTGAAAGGTTGGCATGAAAAATAAGATGATTAAAGATCTTGGATCTCTGATGATATGGAAAAATTCTTTTTTAGCGATGGAAAATATAATATTATTCATTTTTTTCTTTCACAACTTCCATAAACACTTGTTGGATTGACTCAAGTTGGAATTTATTTTTAAGGTTTTCAGGTGTGTCGATGGCTACTATCTTTCCTGCGCTCATAATTGAAATTCGATTACAATATTCTGCCTCATCCATAAAATGAGTTGTGACAAAGACTGTTTTTCCTTTTGTTGCTGTTTGGTGTATAAGATTCCAGAACTTGCGGCGCGAAGCCGGATCCACACCGGAAGTGGGTTCATCCAAAAAAATAATTAGAGGATCGTGCAGGAGTGCCGTCCCTAATGCCAGGCCCTGTTTGAATCCAGGGGGCAGTTCACCCGCAATGACATCTTTCCACTGACTCAGCTGTAGGGTTTCAAGTATCTCAGTTTTCTTTTTTTCTATAACTGGTTTATTTAGTCCGTATATACCACCATAAAAGTCAACATTCTCTGAAATGGTGAGATCATTATACAATGAAAACTTTTGACTCATGTAGCCAATGTTATGCTTGATTTGTTCACTTTCATTCCAGATATTAAATCCGGCGACCCACCCTTCCCCAAATGATGGTTTGAGAAGCCCACATAACATGCGTATCATAGTTGTTTTACCGGCACCATTTGCTCCCAAAAATCCAAAAATTTCTCCCTGTTCAACTGCGATACTCACCGAATCAACTGCTAAAAAGCTCCCAAATTTTTTTCCCAAACCTTCCGTTTGGACTGACAAACCAGACATTAAATAGTCTCTCCCTTTACTAATTCCATGAATATATCTTCCATACTTGGGGATTGAGGATACCACTTGTATAAATTCTTCCCGGTTTCTTTTTGCCATTTGTGCCAGTCGCTTTGCGTTGGTTTTTTTTTGAAGCTGATGTGAATTGCATTTCCAAATAATTGGGTATGTTTGATCATTTCTATATTATCAAAATACTGTTTTAATTGATAAAGATTTTTTCCCTCTACTCGATACAGGGGATATGGGTATTGATCTTTGATTTCTGGCGGTTTTCCTCTGGATATCAGTATGCCTTTGTGCATCAGGGCAACCCGATCACAAATCTCCGCTTCCTCCATATAGGCGGTTGAGACAAAAGTTGTAGTTCCTTCTCTTTGAATTGACTTGAGTATTTCCCAGAATTCCTGACGTGAAACCGGATCGATCCCGTATGTTGGTTCATCTAACACTAATATTTTGGGAGTATGTATCAATGCACAAGAAAGGGCCAATTTTTGCTTCATTCCTCCTGATAAAGCCCCAGCGAGTCTATCTCTGAAAGGTTTTAGACGGGAAAAATGATATAGCTTCTCTTGGCGTTCTTCTCGCCTATTCTGCGGTACCTTAAAGAGATCAGCAAAGAAGTCCAGATTTTGCTCAACGGTCAGATCCTGGTATAATGAAAATCTCTGTGGCATATAACCCAGGATTTGGCGGATAGCGAGAATGTTGCTGGAAGTATCGTACCCGCATACGTGAATATTTCCCTCAGTCGGTCTGAGAAGAGTGCAGATTGAGCGCATTAAAGTGGTTTTTCCAGCACCATCCGGACCTATCAGACCAAATAATTCATTTTCTTCAATTTGTAGGTTAATTCCTGATACTGCTGTGAAATTATGGTATTTTTTATGAAAATTTGATATTTCAATGATTGACATACTCATCTTTCACTTGTTCTAACTGTATTGCTACTGGCATGCCATGCTTCAATATCCCATGAGGATTTTTGATTAATATTTTTACAGCATATACCAGAGAAAGACGGGTCTCTTCAGTCAATATGGTTTTTGGAGTGAATTCCGCTTTTGAACTGACCCAACTGATGAGGCCAGGGATTCCTTCTTCTAGTCCATCTGGCTTTATTTCAGCGGTTTGCCCAATTTTTATATGAGGTAACAATGTTTCTGAAATATATATTTTTACCCATACTTCTTCAATATGAATTAATTCAACAATTGGCGTCATAGATGGTATGGCCTCGCCCTGTTCATAATATTTTTCAGATATAACGCCTGCTTGGGGGGCAGTGATAATGGCATCTTTTATCTTCTTGAGTACTGATTGATATTGCGCTTCCAATTGTTTTTTCTTTGTTTCCAAGGTTTGATACTGCATGCGGGCAGTTAAATATGCCGATTCAGCATTTTGAAGCTGATTTTTCACATCATCCACAATCTGCTGTGAAACCGATTCCGTTTCTAATAAATTTTCAAAACGCTGGTATTTTTCTTGAACATAATCATAATCATTCTTCGCCCGTCTTAAATTTGTGACTGCAATTTCTCGTTGCAGGGAAATTTCATCCAATCCACCCTCTAATTGCTGCCGTTGAAAGGACAAATCGAGAGTATCAATGGCAGCAATTAATTGTCCTTTCTGAACCACAATACCTTCCTCAACAAATAGTGAAGTAACTTCTCCGCCGGTTAAGGCAGGAATTTTGATAGAAGTGCCCTCGATTATTCCAGTGAAATTAAGTTTATTGCTGTTTGAGTTGGAGCAGGAAAGTGCAAACACCAAAATACTTAGAATACATGCTTTAATACAATTTATCATTTTTACCTTTCCAATATTTTTTATTCGATTGGAAATGTTTAAGTTCGAATGCTGCTGATTTAATACAATTTTTTACACTCACTCCTTCTAGAACATTATACAATTGGATCACTCTATATCAATTTGACCGGTCACCAGTTTTAGATACGCCCGATTAATATACCAGCTTATTTTGTTCTGTTGCAATCTGAGTTCAGCAGTTGTTAGAGCACTTTCGGCCTCAGTGAGGTCGAGGCTGGAAGCCAAACCCTGATTATACTGATTGTTAATGATCCGGTATCTTTCCCTTTCCTGTCTGAATAGCTGTTGGGTTAATTCTATTTGATCCCTGTCAGAGAGTAAATTCTGATATCCCTCCTTTACCTCTTTCTTAATGCTTTCTATTGTCTTTTTTTGTTCATGAGTGAAAATGTTGAGGGTATAATTGGCCTGTTTCAATTGTTGTCTCCGCCTGCTCATATTCCAAAGTTCCCATTGAAAACTTATACCTACTGTCAGATAATCCATCCACTCATTTTCGAAAAAATTGGCGCCGGGTTTCCCATAATGGAAAACAGCCTGCCCGTACACCTGAGGATAAAAGGAAGATTTAACGATTTTTTTCTGGTAATTCTTTGATTGTATCTGGTGATGAATTTCATTTACTTCTGGTCGGTTGCTGAGCGCAATGTTAAGGTACGTTTCCAGGGATTCAAGCTGAAAATCAATGGTTGTTTCTGAATACTGATCTATATCTCGATTTTCAGGAATATTTAAAATAAATGCGAGCTGATTTAATATGACTTCATATTGATGAGTGAGTTTATTTATTTCTGTTTTAATATTTAAATTCTGGTTTGCCACTCTTAGGGTATCAAAAGCGCTTACCTGACCTGCCATGTAAAAATGTCTGGTGGTTGTGAGATCTTTCTCGGCCCGGTTTAGGCTGGCCTGTAGAACCCGCCGCTGCACTTGATTTAATTGTGCTGTGTAAAAAATATTGTATACCTGAAATAAGATTTCATTCTGAAAGGTGCGCGAGCGTGAGATAGTACTGTTTAAATCTTCATTGGCCGCATTTACAAGGTTCAGTCTCCTGAAACCGGTAAAGAGAGATTGCTGAAATTTGATATTCAGGTCGTATAGATTTCTAACACCTGCTTCTATTGTTATAGGGGTTTGTGGTATTTGAATTTCCGGGATTTCAGAAGTATAATTATAGGTTCCGTTTGCTGATATTTGGGGAAATAGTCCTGCTTTCTGAACATTCAGTTCCCTCATAACGATATTGACTCTTTCTGCCTGTTGTTTCAGGGTAAGGTTATTTTGTTTTGCCATCTCTATTGCTTCGGTTAATTTCAATAGTTCATATGTAGGTTGTGATTTAAGAGCGAATGTGAGTATAGATAGCAGAGTGATGAAATGAGCTGTTTTCATAATCTTAGCATTTTTTATGGTTTTAGTCCGTTCCAGATTAAATGAAGTATTTCGTCCTTTCTTTTATTCAGAAAAATTGGGTCCATTACATTGAGGTCGGGAATAATACATTCGATGATAGGTTGCGCCACAAAAGTATAAATACACATTCCTATCAGGCTGAAAATGAGATGCTTAGGATCAACCTGGCGGATCTGTTTCTTCTGAGCAGCGAGTTCAATTTTTTGAATGATGGTTTGGATACTTTGTCCTGGATTATTATCCATCATTTGTCTGAATGTTTTATTAAACGATTCACCGCCGTGCTGGATTTCCCAAAGAATAAAGCGAACAACCTGGGGGTGGCGCTGGATCTGGTCAGTGTATTTATATATGAAGGTTTTAAGAAGCAGATAAACATCATCGATGGGTTGTATGGCATCAAAAAGTGCTTCGAGAAATCTACTAATCTCGGTCAGGAAAATATGCTGGTAGAGTTTCTCTTTTGATCTGAAATAATAGTGCAGAAGTGCTTTGTTAATACCAGCGGTTGAGGCAATTTCTTGCATTCGAGCCCCGTACATACCCCTTTGGAGAAATACCTTGGTAGCGGCCTCAATAATTCTTTGTTCTGTTTTGGGATAACCGTCAGAAATGGAATTAATCATAAAGATAAACTTTTTAGTTAAAATATTTAGTTTAACTTTTTGATTAAATTTAATTCTCTTTATCTTTATTGTCAAGTATTTTTTTCTTCTAATTTCTTAGTATGAAAGTGTTTTGAATTTCAAAGGATGATTTATATCTTTGAATAAAATCGATTTAATGAATAAGTTTTATTAATCAAGGTATGAATTGTGCAAAATCATCTTGCCCTGGATATTGAAACTGTTCCAACCAAGAATCTGTCTGATTATAACCAATCTGTTCAAGCAAAAATCCTGGAAAAGATTGAAAGACGAAATGAAAGAGATCCTCTCTTTGACTATAACTATTTTGCCAGCATACATGGTGATTTTGGAAAGATCATTTGTCTAAGTCTTGCTTATATTACCAATCAACATACTATCCAATTGAAGTCCTTTGCCGGTGATAACGAAAAAAAGATTCTAAAGGCATTTAACGAGGTTGTAGGAGAACACCAAGGGATTTACATACACTATAACGGTTTAAACTTTGACATTCCTTTTATTTTGCAGCGGATGGCACACCATCATATCCGCCCCGCTTCCAGTTCTTTTACGAATCTAAGACGATTCTCTACCGATCCACATTTCGATGTGATGATGGTCTATTATAATTGGGATTTACAAAAAGCTTTACCGTTGGGCATATTAGCGGAATTGCATCACTTGCCGAGCCCCAAGGAAGAGATGTCCGGAGACCAAGTATTTGAAACCTATCAAAAAGAGGAATGGTCCAAAATTATCCGCTATTGTGAATTTGATACCGCCACGACCTTGAATCTCTGGTGGAAGATCTTTCAGTATAAATCCACCATTCCATTCAAAGATTATCTATTCTCTGAGATACCAACTAAAAAAGACCTTCAATTTTCATTGGGTTTCTAAATCCTTTTAAAAGAGAATTTATAAAGTTTTTGATTTGTGAATTTATAAATAGAAAAGCATTTTTCCAGATAGTATGAATTAGAAATGGATTTTAATTATGATGCAGATCCATAATAATAAATTACTTTGGAAAAAAGGCATCTGTGGTATCTGTCCGGCTGGCTGCTGGGTACAGGTAGGCCTGCAGGATGGAAAGTTAATGGATATAAAAGCAGACACTGGTCATCCGCTTGGTATGATTTGTCGGCGGGGAGAACACACCCCCGAGATAGTATATAGTGAACATCGATTGAAATACCCACTCAAGCGGAAAAACGGGAAAGGGAATTATGACTTTGAACGGATCAGTTGGGATGATGCATATAATATCATTGTTGAAAATTTGCGAAAAATTAAGAAGGAATCCGGTGCTGAAGCAGTCTCCATCTATACTGGGCGGGGTGCCTTTGAACTCTCGTTGTGCGACATGTTTCAACCGAAAGGGGTGGCTATATCATCAGCTTCCAATGTTCTTTTTCCATTTGGCTCACCCAATACCATGGGAGTTGGAGCCCTTTGTTACGTTTCATTTGCCATGATTGCCCCACATGTGACCATGGGACGTATGTTAATCAATATGTTTACCGATATTGAAAATGCCCAGTTTATAGTGGTGTGGGGTGCAAATCCAGCCACAGATTCACCGCCGCTGGACATGTACCGGTTAGAAGAAGCGGCTAAACGGGGTGCAGAAATTGTAGTGATTGATCCGCGACGTTCGGAAACTGTCAAGAGAACCGGGGCGAGATGGTTCCCTATCCGGCCGGGTACCGATGGTGCACTAGCCCTGAGTATCATTCAGGTAATGGTGGAAGAAGAATTATATGAAGAAGAGTTTGCTGAAAAGTGGTGCCATGGTTTTGATGAACTTGTTCAATATGTACAACACTTTCCACCAGAAGTCACCGAGAAAATTACCGGTATCGATGCAGAGAACATACGTTTCTTGGCAAGAAAAATAGCGAATTCGGAAGGTGCTTGCCCGGTGATGTATACCGGTCTGGAATATTCCAATAGTGGTATTCAGGCAATCCGGGCAGTGCTCACCCTGTTCGCTCTTGCCGGTCAATTAGATGTACCTGGGGGCATCGGTCTGACTATGCTCAATTCTTATTTTTCCATTAATCGTTCTTGTAATCAGCCAAATCCAGATCTTGACCGGGCAGTTGCCAGGGAAAAATTCCCAATTTATAGTAATTACCGGGGAGAGTCCCATGCGAGTGGATTGGTGGAATCGGTTTTAAAAGGACATCCATACCGGATTCGTGGTTTTATTATTCATGGCGCTTCCTTGCTTACTTCATGGCCACAGAGCAGCATTTGGCGGGAAACCCTTTCAAAGCTTGATTTTCTGGTGTGTATAGACCGGCAATTTACGGCAGATGCAGCTTATGCCGATATTGTACTGCCGGCCACTACCATGTTTGAAATTATGTCCTATATGACCTATGGTCCCATATTTAGATTAAGAGAGAAAGTCATTGAACCCGTCGCTGAAGCACGGAACGACTATTTAATTATGGCAGAACTGGCCAAACGTCTGGGATATGGGGATCTGTATCCGCAAACGGAAGAAGAAATGATTCGTTTTGCTCTCAATGGATCAGGCTATTCCCTGGAAGATATCCGATCGGCCGGTGGTTGGGTGAAAGTCCCCACCCCCATGATGGCATATAAGAAATGGGAGAAAGGTGAATTGCGTGAGGACAGTAAACCTGGTTTTGATACTCCCACCGGAAAATTTGAGATTTGGTCAACAATTTTAGAGGAGTATGGTTATGAGCCTTTACCTAAGTATGTTGAGCCCATCGAAGGACCTCTGGCTAGGCCAGATTTAAAAAAGGAATATCCGTTAGTTTTCAACTCTGGTGCCCGGCCACAATCTGATTTCCGGTCGCAACATCATGGCATTAAAGGTCTGTTTAAAGATCTCCCCGAACCCACTATTCAGATAAACAAACAGGATGCTGCAGCACGAGCTATTGAAAGTGGAGATCTGGTGGAGGTTCATACTCTCAGGGGCAAAATACCTTTCAGGACCAGGGTAACGGATGATATCGCTCCTGGTGCGGTAGAATGTAGTATGGGAGGGGGAACTCCGGTAGGTCCCAAAGCCTGGCAGGAATGGAATGTGAATGAGTTAACTGATTTATCAAACTATGATGAAATTTCCGGTTTTCCAGTATACAAATCACTTCTTTGCAATGTAATGAAGATTGAAGAGGGAAGTGAAGATGCTAAAAAGGTGGCAAGAAAAAAATCTGATGTAGAAGATAAGAAACTGTTTTATATAGAAACTCAACTCAAAAAACCGGAAAGGCTTATTTATCTAGATAATAATGCTACCACCCCTATGGCGAATGAAGTACGGGAAGCCATGTCACCCTATATTGACAAGTCGTATGGAAATCCTTCCGCTATATATAGTGGGGGTGCGATTGCCAAGGAGGGTCTGGAAAATGCACGACGGCAGGTTGCCAGACTAATCAATGTGAAACCCCGCCGCATTATTTTCACCGGTGGAGGATCAGAAGCCGATAATCTGGCCCTGAAAGGAATTGCCTTTGCACACCGAAACAAAGGTAATCATATTATCACCAGTACCATTGAACACCCGGCTATTTTAAAAACCTGCGATTTTCTTAGCAGAAACGGATTTGAGGTCTCTTATTTGGGAGTGGATAGGAATGGCCTGATTCATCTGGATACTCTCAAGAAAGCTATCACCTCTAGAACCATTCTGGTTTCTCTTATGCTGGCCAATAATGAGGTAGGTACTATCCAGCCGATAAAAACCTTATGCCAGATTGCCCATGATAATGATATTTTATTCCATACTGATGCGGTACAGGCTGCCGGTAAGATAAAAATTGATGTTCACGAACTTGATGTTGATTTACTAACCTTGTCGGGTCATAAATTTCACGGACCGAAAGGTGTTGGTGTATTATATGTAAGAAAAAGTATAGATCTTGAACCGCTTGTACACGGGGGAAAGCAGGAAAAAGGATTACGGGCCGGTACTGAGAATGTGGCTGCCATTGTAGGGATGGGCAAAGCGGCCGAAATAGCATTGTCAACGCTTTCCAATAGAAATAAAGTCCAGCAATTAAGAGATAAATTAGAAACTGCTGTCTGCAAGCTAATTCCCGAAGCAGTATTAAATGGTCATAAGGAACAACGACTTCCCAATACCCTGAATCTGACCTTACCTGGCATGCGGGGGGAATCGCTGGTGATTGCTTTGGACCAGCATGGAATTGCTTTGTCCTCCGGCTCGGCCTGTAAATCCGGTTCACCCGATCCCACCCATGTATTGATTGCCATGGGAAGAAGTGCAGAAGAAGCGCATTGTTCGGTGAGATTTTCATTATCTCATTACACCACCCTGGACGATATCAAAACAACTCAAAAAGCACTAAGACAAGTGCTGAAAGAAATGGAAACGACCATAAGATTTTTGCCCTGTAAATGATTCCTTTAAAATCACTAATGGACTAAAAATTCTGTACTCATACATCTTTACCATCCGGTTATATAAAAAAACATCTGCATTAAAACATTAGGGTTTGATGAATCAAATCCCTACCTCAGATTAAAATTTCGGCTTGAAATAAAATAATCTGATTGCTTCCCCTGAATCCGTAGTAATCATGTAAGGTTATTTCCTAAAATATCTTTCCTCTAAATTAAAGCAAATACACATAGTAACCGACTATATATAAAAAATTTTACTTAGGACTAAAGAATTGATTTTCTGGTTTCTTCTTGCTTTTCATAAACGTATGAGATTGGTTGTTCTTTTTCAAGATTATTTTATTAACAAGTTGAATTTGCAATGGCACTTATCTTCAGCGTGCCCTTTATTTTAATCTTTTATAATCGGCCAATAAGGAGAGAGAGGATGATTATAGCAATTATCATGCTGATTTTTTTAGCCCTTATTGTTACCAATACACTGGCTTTAGCAACTAATATTTGGCCGATAAATATTATCTTTCTTTTCAATATATATCCGATATTTTCAGTTATCCAGGTGTCAACCATCTTGTGTGCCTCGACTTCTTTCAGACAGTTCAGGGATAAACAGAAAAGAATTCTTACATTTATTATAATTGTATAGGTATGATATTTACAAACTAAGGAGATTCATCATGAAATTGTCAAACAAAAATGTACTTTCAAATGTGTTAGTATTGTTTTCCGTAATACTTTTAATAATTATCTCTTGCTCGAATAATACTGAACCTGAACCAGTCCCCCCTGCACTACCGCCTGCTTCCACTTTTGTGATGGATTTTTCGGATTTTACCTCATCAAATACTGGTCTGGTGTTAAATGAGAAATCTGATGGAACCAATATTTTATCAAAACAGAATTATGCATGGGCAGCCACTAATGTTTTTGTCTGGAATACTCTTTTAACAGTCGGCTTGGCTGTGCCCGTTGCCTCTTTTGTAGAATCTTTCAGACATGAACCCGTTCTACAGAGTAATAAAAAGTGGTTATGGTCTTACAATTTCACAGTAATTGGGGCAATATATACGGCAAAACTCTATGGTTCCTTTAATACTAATGGAGTGGAATGGGAAATGTATATCAGCCAGCAAGATGCTTTTACTGATTTTTTATGGTATAGCGGAAATTCCAATTTGAAGGGTACAGAGGGTACCTGGACCCTTAATAAGAGTCCTGAGGAACCAGATTCCTTACTTTTAATTGAGTGGCAACGTGATCCGGTAAGTGCCACTGGTGATATAAAGTACACCAATGTGGTTCCTGGCGGGCCGGAAAATGGTGGCTATATCTATTATGGATTGTCCCAGGACATTCCGTTCAATGCTTTTTATGATATATATAACAAGGGTCTAAACAACCATGCCAATATTGAGTGGAACAGGACAACCAAGGAAGGACGGGTGAAGGATCCGCATCATTTTCAGGATTCTAATTGGCATTGCTGGAATTCAGACCTGGAAGATGTGGACTGCCAGTAAAAACATTTACCTTTTGGATTTTTCTGACATAAATGATTAGTCGAGTGTTATAAACGACATTAGAGGCAAAAGAAAATTGTCAGAAAAATCAAAGGAGGATTTTTTATGAGAAGGTTTTTGCTTTATTTCATCTCAACCATTTTGATTTTAACAGCTGGTGCTTTTTATTCGAGTAGTGCTCAGGAGACAGCAAAAGATCAGGGGAAACTTACCATTCCCTGGGATGAATTTAAGAAATTATTGAATCTTGAGGCGGATGAGATTGTGTTACCCCTGGAAACCTTTCAAAAATTGCTTGCCCAGACTGGTGTTACAACCACGCCTTCTTATACGGTAAAACAGGGCAATGTAATCTTAAGCAAAACGGAGTTCAAGAGGTTAGTCGATCAGATGAAACCTCCTCTCGGTCCGGATGCCAAGCCACCCTTCGATTACCTGATTACCAAAGCGGCGTACACCGGTAAAATGGACAAGAAAAATACCATTTTTACTGGTCATTTTACGGTGCATGTTTTAAAACAGGATGCCTATCTGAAGATTCCTTTTCTCCCACAAAATATTGCTCTGGAAGATATTAAAGTGGGGGGCAGATCAGCTCTGGTGGTAACTGAAAATGGCTACCATAATGTGGTGCTTTCAAAAGCCGGAGAATATGAAGTTTCTGCCCGCTTCTCGATAAAATCGACCATAGATAAGGGACCTCAAAAATTAGATTTATATATTCAGCAAACACCCATTACTCTTTTACAGCTGGAAATGCCTTTAAAAGATATCGATGTAGAAATCCCCCAGGCCCAACAGATATTGATTGAGGTCATCAACAACCGAACTGTGATTTCGGCAGTCCTAGCGAGAAGCAATTACGTTAGCATACAGTGGCGAAAACAGTTAGCGGTAACTGAAAAAATTCCTCCCAAACTTTACAGTGAAATATATCATTTGATTTCTATTGATGATGATGCTCTTCGCATTAATTCAGAGCTAAGCTATAATATTTTACATAGTGAAGTTGATGCGGTGCAAATTGCCCTTCCGGAAAATATGAACGTCCTAACGGTAACTGGTCAGGGTGTAGGAGAATGGCAAGAATCGGAAAGAGAAGGAAACAGGTATTTATTAATTCCGTTTACGTATGGAAAGAAAGGCTCAGTCACTATTTATCTCACTTCGGAAGTGACATTATCTGAAACCGGATTAGCAAATGTCTTTACTGGATTTAAAACTTTGGAGACTGTAAGGGAAAATGGTTTTATAGGAATAGAGTTGAATACCAGTGCGGAAGTTATAGTACCAGAAAGTGAAGGTTTGGAAAAAGTACCGCCACAGAAATTGCCTGATGTTTTGGTACGCAAGTCTGCAAAACCATTAATAATGGGATTTAAATATCTTAAGCATCCATTCAGTCTGGTATTAGATGTAAAAAAGCACGAAAAGATTGCTGTGCCTGTAGCGACCATTAATTCGGCCAATATTGTTACCTTGTTTACTGAGGATGGAAAAATTGTTCATCGTTTAGTTTACCAGGTAAGAAACAGTGCGAAACAG
>Ga0209635_10003351_pt1 | contig 12468 bp, 8 predicted proteins | sample DeeMarSWOR230_32_FD_187463 | JGI IMG/M metagenome (GOLD analysis project Ga0209635, IMG submission 187463) | Marine sediment microbial communities from White Oak River estuary, North Carolina - WOR-2-30_32 (SPAdes) (version 2) | ecosystem: Environmental > Aquatic > Marine > Intertidal zone >...
TCTCTGGCGTGCTTGAGGATGCGCTGGAGTTGGACGGGGATGATTATGTGACCATAGACGGGTACAAGGGTGTTCTCGGCACACACGCTTTTAGCATTACCGCCTGGATCAAAACAACGAACACCGCAGACGAACAAATTGCATATTGGGGCACTCACAGCGGCGGCCAAAGAGTGGAACACCGGATCGTAAGCAACAGACTACGGTTTGGGCCCGGCAACGGCAATGTCCAGGGCGACACCAATGTTACCGATGGACAGTGGCACCACGTGGCGGTGACGGTAGAAGAGAACGCCGAGATATCATATCCAGACGTGATACTTTACTTGGATGGCCAAGATGACACGAGGCCATCAGTAGACCCGGAGGCCGATAAGTTCAACATCATAGCCGATTGGGATGTCACTATAGGCTGGCGCCCTTCCAAGGGCGACAGGCCTTTCATGGGCTGCATAGACGAGGTCCGCATTTACGATAAGGTGCTGACCCAGGCTGAGATACAGGAGCTTGTCAGACCCCCAGTTGCCCATAACCCCGTCCCGGCTGACGGTGCAGAGCATATCGAGGGTACGACTACTCTTAGCTGGTCGCCTGGAAGATTTGCCGCCTTGCACAACGTGTACTTCGGCACCGATCCAAATAAACTGGCTCTCGTTAGTGAAAACCAGCTTCTTGATTCGAACAGCTATGATCCGGAAGCCTTTGAATTAGGAACAACTTACTTCTGGCAGATCAATGAGGTCAATGATGCTCACCCGCATAGCCCGTGGAAAGGCCATATCTGGACCTTTAAGGTCCAAGAGTACCTTCTCGTGGACGGTTTTGATTCGTATGCGGACACTAACGCCCTACTGCTCGTATGGAAAGACGGCAGCGACAACAGCACCGGCTCCACTATTTCACTGGAGACCGAGTTTGCTGGCAGCTCCATGAGGTATGCATACGACAATAGTTCTTACCCATGGTATTCTGAAACTGAACGCACATACTCTACGCCACAGGATTGGACCGTGGGCGGTGCCAAAGCGCTGGAGCTGCAGTTCCGCGGTGATGCCAACAATTGTCCTGAGCAGATGTATGCGGCCTTGGAAGATGCGACGGGGAACAGGGCACTCGTGACCCACGGCGACCCAAATGCCCTGGTACAAGAAGAGTGGCAAGGCTGGCAGAACTGGGCGATTGGCCTGCAGGATTTTGTAAGTGCGAATGACGTGAACCTGGCCAACATCAAGAAGGTTATTATCGGAATTGGTGACGGCGTTGGTGCCTCTCCGCTTACTTCTAAAGGTAGTCTATTCTTTGACGATGTTCGGCTGTATCCACCCAGATGCTTTCCCGAGTATGTGGCGACGAGTTTCAACGATGATTGCATTACCGACCTTACCGACCTTGATGTAATTGTGCAGCACTGGCTGGCCAGCGATTACAATACTGTAGCGATAGAGCCCAACAATGACCGTCTGCAGGCCCACTACAAGTTTGACGAGGTCTCCGGTACCCATGCTCCTGATTCTTCCGGCAAAGGCTATCATGCAACGGTGGACGCAAACGGGGCGAACGCCTGGGATCCTTGCGGCTACGATGGCGGCTGCCTGGACTTTGATGGTACTTTCGCTGTATCTGTTCCGAACGATGTGTTTAGCAATATCTGTGGTGAAGTCACCGTCTCGGTGTGGGTATACGTTGATGTAAACGTGAATCCAACCACTTTTGGTCGGGCGGAATTCGGTGCAGGTCCTACCGACCCCAACCTGCCGTGGGATCGATTGGCCTGGATCCAGCAAGAGCCTGAGCATTACGCGGGCCAATGGAATCACTATGCCTTTGTCAAGGATGCCAATCACGGAGTGATGAGGATCTATTGCAGTGGACTGCTTGTAGCTCAGAAAACCGATGCCTTCATGCCAATGGACGGCATCGAGGCCGGCCAGTCAGCTATTGGTGCCGACGTTGATGGCGACAGTGGTTTCTACAAAGGCAAGTTAGATGAATTTGGCATCTATGATTATGCCCTGTCACACGCCGAGATATTGTACTTGGCTGCCGGAAGCGGCAGCAAGTTACACCAGCCGCTGCAGCCGGTCCTGTCGCCCGTTGACCCCGATCAGGATGGGGAGATAACTTTTAGAGACTTTGCTGTTCTGGCAGAATGGTGGCTTAAGGAGTCACTGTGGCCCTAATTTTATTGACACGAGACTAATTGCAAGAGATACGTATACGAAAAGAAGTAGATGAACCGTCGTGATTGCCTGAAAAGATGCATATCAGTCGGAGCAGGCGGGTTTTTGCTGTCGAATAGGACTTTGGAGGTCCATGTCGGGGCAAGGCGACCCAACATCGTTTTCATATTCATCGATGATATGGGCTGGCGAGACGTGGGCTTTATGGGTAGTGAGTACTATGAGACTCCAAATATAGATAAGCTCGCCAGTCAGGGAATGGTCTATACTAATGCCTACGCCAACGCGGCCAACTGCGCTCCGACCCGTGCGTGTTTACTCACAGGCCAGTACACCCCGCGGCATGGTGTGTATACCGTAGGTTCTTCCGAAAGGGGCGATTCGAAGGACCGCAGGCTTATACCCATACTCAACGATACGACCCTGGATTCACATCATATAACGATTGCCGAAGCTCTAAGGCCTGCCGGTTACACCAGTGCCAGCATCGGCAAATGGCATATGGGTAATGACCCGGAGCTTGGTCCTATCGGACAGGGTTTTGACGTCAACATAGCAGGCAATAGCTCAGGTAGCCCGGGCGGAGGTGGATATTTCAGCCCCTACAACAACAAACCCAATCTGCCGAACGGGCCTGAAGACGAATACCTCACCGATCGTTTGACCGATGAGGCAATCCGCTTTGTTGAAGCCAACAAGGACAGCCATTTCTTGCTTTATCTACCGCACTATGCTGTCCATACGCCGTTACAAGCCAAGGCCGACTTGACTGCCAAGTATAAGGACAAGCCAGCCAGTAATGGCCAGAACAATCCGACTTATGCGGCAATGATAGACAGTGTTGACCAGAGTGTGGGCAGGATCATGCATAAGCTGAATGAGCTGAAGCTGACCGACAATACTGTGGTTTTGTTCTTCTCAGACAACGGCGGATACGCTGGAGCTACTTCTAACCAGCCGTTGCGTGGCTTTAAAGGAACATTTTATGAAGGCGGGATTCGGGAGCCAATGATCGTGCGCTGGCCGGGAGTCACTAAGCCAGGTACAACCTGTGATACGCCTGTGATTAGCACCGATTTCTTTCCGACTATACTGGGGATAGCAGGTGCAAAAAAACCTGCTGGCAAAATTCTTGACGGGCAGAGTATTATGCCTTTGCTTAAGGGTGGAACTGGCCTGAATCGTGAAGCGATCTTCTGGCATTTTCCGGCATATTTACAGGGTAATGTCCCTGGTGCAAGGGACTCGAAATTCAGAACAAGACCCGTTGGAGTCGTGCGCAAAGGCAAATGGAAACTTCTGCAGTATTTTGAGGAATGGGTGCTTGATGGAGGTTGGAGCAGAATTGGCACGAATAAGGCAATAGAATTGTACGACCTTGAAAATGATATTAGCGAGACGACTAATTTAGCTAATGCCAATATTGCCAAAAGAGATGGACTGCTAAACCTGCTCATCAACTGGCAGAATTCAATAGGTGCTCCTGTTCCCACTGAGCCCAACCCTGATTACACGGGATAAACCCAATTTACCCACCAAACAGAGGAAGAGGAAAGAAAAAAGTGAATAGAAGAGATGGAGATGATTATGAATCGACGTGATTTTCTGAAGAGATGTGCGGGGATTGGGGTGGGGGGATTTTTCCTGTCCAACCGGAGTTTAGCGGTCCACCGGATCGATCGGCCAAACATTGTGCTCATCGTTTCAGATGACCAGGGATACGCTGACATAAGTTGTTATGACCATCCGGAAGAGGTTAGCACCCCAAACATGGATCGACTGGCCCAAGAAGGCGTGCGATTGACAAATGGCTACGCCAGCGCCTATGTCTGTGCACCGACCCGTGCCGGACTTCTAACCGGCCGCTATCAGCAGCGTTTCGGCTTCTACACAGGCGGCGATTCCAGAGCTGGATTACCGTTGAGTGAAGTGACGGTGGCAGACCTGCTTAAGAAACAGGGCTACACTACAGCCATTGTCGGCAAGTGGCATGTGGGCATTGAGCCGAAATATCGTCCTTTACAGCGTGGTTTTGATGAGTTCTACGGATTCCTGGGACACGGGGCGCATGACTATTTCAATCTGAAAATAACCGACGAATACACCTCGATCTATCGCAACGACAAGCAGATCAATGATACGGGCTACCTGACACATAACCTTACGCGCGAAGCCGTGTCGTTTATTGAGCGCCACGGTAACCAGCCGTTCTTTCTCTATCTGCCCTTTAGCGCCGTGCACTGGCCACTGCAGGCGCCGCAGCACTATATAGAGCGCTTCAACACGAAGGATGAGAACCGTGACATCTACCTGGCAATGCTTGCATGCATGGATGAGGGGATCGGCAAAGTGCTGGGCGCCCTGAAGCGAACGGGCGTGGACGAGAATACTCTGATCATCTTTTTCTCAGACAACGGAGGCGCCAAAAAGAATTTTGCCAACAACGGCATCTTGCGGGACTACAAGCAAAGTGTTTATGAAGGTGGAATCCGCGTACCTTTTATCGTCCGCTGGCCGCACAAACTGCCAAAAGGAGCAGTCTGCTCGGAGCCGGTTATTAGCCTGGATGTTATGCCTACTATCCTTTCGGCTGCCGGCGTGGATCTTCCCGGCGACCGTGTCTATGATGGAAGGGACATGCTCCCGGTTCTTCGCGGAGACACAGAATCCGCCTCTGGCGGACCACACAAGGCTCTCTTCTGGGACGATGGGTCTGACCAGTGGGCCGTTCGCGCGGGAAAATGGAAACTCATTTCTCGAAGAGGCTCTTTAGAACTGTATGATCTCGAGGCAGATATCAGTGAAAAGACCGACCTGGCGGCTGAGCAGCCCCAGGTTCTAAAGGAGCTCAAAGACCTCTATGCTAAATGGCGCTCACAGATGCGCAAGCCGACCTCCAGGCTGAAAAAGGCTAAGGGAAAAGACAACAGGGCCCGAAATCGTCCACGGTTGAATCGAACCGGTGATGCAAGAGTGACACATTGAGCGGTATCGAGAATTGGAGGCCAGAATTAGGGAGGAAAGAATGAATCGACGTGATTTCTTGAAGAAATTCGCAGGCGCCGCAGGAGGGTTTGTGCTGTCGAACAGGACTTTGGAAGTCAGTGTACGCGCGAAGCGTCCCAACATCGTGCTGATAATGGCCGACGATCTTGGCTACGAGTGTCTTGGTTGTTACGGCAGTGCATCGTATGAGACACCTGTCCTTGACGAATTAGCCAGGACAGGAATGCGGTTCGAGCACTGTTACGCCCAGCCGCTCTGCACGCCATCGCGGGTGAAAATTATGACTGGCAGATCCAACGCCCGGAACTACATCAAGTTTGGTGAGTTCGACTTTAAGGAGAAAACGTTTGCTCATGTAATGAAGAGTGCAAGCTACGATACCTGCATCGTCGGCAAGTGGCAATTAAAGGGCCTGGGCGCTTCTGGCCCGTATGATGCTGGCTTCGATGAGTATTGCCTCTGGCACATGGAGGATGTTGACGCCCCCAAAGGCTCCCGCTACCGCGACCCAAAGATCATACAAAATGGAGGTCTGCTTCGGAATCTCGAGGGTAAATACGGCCCAGATGTCTTTTGTGATTACATCCTTGACTTTGTCAAACACCACAAATCCAATGAATCCAATCCGTTTTTCCTGTACTACCCTATGGCTCTGACCCATGGGCCCTTCGTTCCCACACCAGATAGCCCAGAGTGGGGACAGGATGTCAACAACAAGAAATACTACATAGATATGGTCGCCTATATGGACAAGACTATTGGACGCATCGTCCAGAAGCTGGATGATCTTGGTATGCGCGAGAACACACTCATTCTGTTCACCTCTGATAATGGCACACCCCAGGTAATAACGTCTAAAATGAAGGATGGCAGCTCTATCGACGGAGGTAAGGGCCTGACAACAGATGCAGGTACACATGTCGCCTTGATCGCAAACTGGAAAGGCACAACCGCAGCCGGTGAGGTGTGTACGGACCTTGTCGATTTTAGCGATTTCCTTCCGACTCTGGCGGATGCTGGCGACGCTTCACTTCCTAAGAACGTGACTATTGATGGCCGAAGTTTCCTGCCGCAGCTTCGTGGCCGTAAGGTCAATCCCAGAGACTGGATATTCTGCTGGTATCGCAGGAATCCCAGTGACACGTTGTATCGTTTCGCACGCGACAAGCGATGGAAACTCTATGGTGGTGGTGATTATGAGCGAGCCGGCAACCTTTACGATGTCCCGGCCGATCCGCTCGAACAGAATCCGAACCCAGGTAGTGACCAGGCTGCCGCTGCCAGAGCACGGCTCCAGACCGTCCTGGATTCCATGAAATAGAGGTGCCCACAAGCACAGTCGAAATACCAGCAAAAGGAAATAAATATGAATACACACGGTTATACACGCCGTGATTTTCTCAAGAAATGTACGGCCGTCGGAGCAGGAAGACTTCTGCTATCGAATCGCGCTTTGGAAGTCCGTGTCGGCGCCAAGCGACCCAACGTGCTTTTTGTCCTGGCTGACCAGTGGCGAAACTGCTCGTTTAGTCACGCTGCCTATCATGACGAACTGGTGCAGACTCCCAACTTCGACAAACTGGCCCAGGAAGGTGTGCGGTGGTCTCGATGCTACAGTGCCCACCCCCTGTGCACTCCGAATCGCTCAGCTATTATCACCGGCCGATTTCCACACGAAACGGGCATGATTCAGAATAACCTGATGCTGCCGCCCAGTGAGCGATGCATAGCACAGGTATTTGGCGAGGCTGGTTACAGGACGCACTACATCGGAAAGTGGCATATGGACGGAGAAGCCAAGCCAGGCTTTGTTCCCCCAAACTGGCGCCGTCGCGGCTTTGCAACCTTCGAGGGCTTTAATCGCGGGCATTTCTATTATGATTCACCGACGTTTACTAACGAAGGCGTGAAGATGTCTACTACGGGACAGTACGCAGCCGGTCAATTCGAGCCAACGTTTCAGACCGACCTGGCCAGCGATTTCATACGACAAAACAAGAGTCGCCCTTTCTTCTGTTATCTGTCTTGGGGACCGCCACACACGCCATATAGGCCGCCGGATAATTTCGACGTATACAACCCAGACGACGCCGTATTTCGTTCAAACGTTGTGGATGGCAATCGTGAGAGCCTGGCCGGATACTTCGGACTATGTACCTCTCTTGACCACGAGTTCGGTCGCCTGATGGGGACGTTGAAGGAGCTGGGACTGGAGGATAACACCCTTGTGGTTTTCACCAGCGACCACGGCGACTGTATTCAGTCGCACGGAATAGCGCACAAAAATCACCCTGAAGAGGAATCGTGTCATATACCGCTGTTTATGCGCTTGCCGGGTCGCCTCAAGCAAGGCCAGGATGTTGACAATCTCATCAGTTCCATCGACCTGATGCCAACTATATTGTCGATATGCGGTCTGCAAGTTCCGAGGACGTGTACTGGAAAGGACAAGTCCGCAGCAGCACTGGTCAGGCAGAGCCTCGCAGACGAGTCTATTTATGCAGAAAAGGCCGGAGACTGGCGTGCTGTCATAGTGGGTCCGCACAAGTTTGTCGTCGAATCCATAGATGGCGTTCAAGCTGCTACAAAACTGTTTGATCTCGCAAGTGACCCCTATGAAATGAAAAATCTCGTCAATCTACCTAAACATGCCGGCCTGCAGACTGCACTGTTGGCTGAACTGAACGCATGGAAGCAAAGAACCAACGATCCTTTCCCCGCTACACCGTCCAAGGCAAAGAATATGTATAACGCGTAGGCCTGACCAAGGCATTGCTTTCATGTTCGGGCTGGAGTGCTGAAAGAAGGATCAATACTGATGGACCGGGGACTTTAATTCGATGGGCTCTTGACAAACAACCCACCAGGTATCATAATCATGGTTTTTATGAAGTCTTACAGAGAGGTGTAACGATAGTGTCACACAGAATTATGGCGAAAGAGCAACTTTCAGAGAATGTTTTCACCGCGGAAGTCGAGGTACCGCTAATAGCGCGCGCAAGAAAGCCAGGCCAGTTTGTCATTGTCAGTATCAATAATCAATACAGTGAGCGGATTCCTCTGACGATCGCCGATGCTGACCCTAAAAAGGGCACTATCCGTCTGATCTGGCAGCGTGTTGGCAAGACCACCGCTGAGCTGGCTGACCTACGGCAAGGCGACGAGATTGCCAACATCTCCGGACCGTTGGGCACCCCGACCCATATCGAGAACTTCGGAACAGTTGTCTGTGTCGGTGGCGGCATTGGCAATGCCCCTCTACTGCCAATCGCAAGGGCTCTGAAAGAAGCCGGCAACAAAATCATCAGCATTCTTGGGGCAAGAACAAAAGAGCTGCTCATCCTCGAAGACGAATTTTCTCGGATTAGCGATGAGTTGATAATTACAACCGACGACGGTTCATACGGACAGAAGGCTCTGGTGACCGGACCCTTGGGAGAAATCTGTCAACGTGAGCAAAAGCCTGACCAAGCCTTTGCGATCGGGCCGGCTATAATGATGAAATTCTGTTGCGAGGTCACCAGACAATTTAACATCCCCACGCAGGTCTCGCTCAATACCATCATGGTGGACGGCACGGGCATGTGCGGCGGCTGCCGGGTCGAAGTTGATGGCAAGCCTAAATTCGTCTGCGTTGATGGGCCGGAGTTTGACGGTCACAAGGTTAACTTCGACCTGATGACGAAAAGACTAAATGCCTATAGAAAGCAGGAACAAAAGGCCCACGAACAGTACAAAAAGCACCGGTGCAAGATAGGTCTGGACAAATAGGATTTTGAACGTACCCGGCCCACCTAAAACTACAGATAGTGTTAGTACAGTTTAGGAACTTCTCGCCGTGACGGACAAGGAAAGACAAGAACTCCTACAGCAGCTTTTGGAAAAAGAAAAAAGCGGCAAACTTAGGCCTACTGACAGATTCAACATACCGCCCCAAGACATTCCTGAACAAGACCCTATAACCAGAAGGGGCAACGTCAACGAGGTGGCACTCGGCTATACCGAGACCGGTGCTCGACTTGAAGCGCTGCGCTGCCTGCAATGCAAGAAGGCGCCTTGTATTGCGGGCTGTCCTGTACAAATAAGGATAAGAGACTTTATTGCTGCTATTGTTGATGGTAACTATGGCAAAGCCTTAGCCATAATTAAAGAAAACTCACTATTGCCTGCCGTCTGTGGCCGAGTGTGTCCTCAGGAAGTCCAATGCCAGCAAACCTGTACTGTCGGCATAAAGTTTAAAGATCCCACCAAGGCTGTTTCGATCGGCCGGCTCGAAAGATTTGTCGCCGACATTGACCAAGACAACGAAAGTGTCCCTGTCGTCGCGCCGCCTACCGGTATGAAAGTAGCCGTAATCGGCTCAGGTCCCGGTGGAATCGTCGCCGCCGCAGATACCAGAAGAGCAGGCCACGATGTCACCATATTCGAAGCCTTTCACAAAACGGGCGGCGTAATGGTCTACGGAATCCCCGAATTCAGACTCCCTAAGGCTATTGTACAAGGGGAAATTGACATCCTAAAAAAAATGGGCGTCAAGATCGTCTGCAACTTCATAGTAGGCAGAACAAAAACCATAGAGCAATTGATGAAGGAGGACCGCTTCAATGCAGTCTATATCGGCGTTGGGGCAGGTCTTCCAAGATTCATGGGTATCGAAGGCGAGTCTCTCATCGGAGTGTATAGCGCCAACGAATACCTCACCCGCGCCAATCTCATGAAGGCCTATGACTTCGGCAAAGGCGCCGATACTCCGATCGCCATCTCGAAAAAAGTCGCCGTTATTGGTGGCGGCAACGTCGCTATGGATTCAGCCAGGACAGCAGTGAGGCTCGGCGCCGAAAAGGTCTATCTTGTCTATCGAAGAACCGAAAAGGAAATGCCCGCCAGAATAGAAGAGGTCCACCACGCAAAAGAAGAAGGTATTGAATTTCACATACTGCAAAGCCCAAAACGAATAATCGGCGACGACAATAGCCACGTCACTGCCATTGAGTGCCTAAAGTACAAGCTTGGCGAACCAGACGAGTCAGGTCGGCGGAGGCCTATCCCCATCGAAGGTTCCGAGTTCACGATCGACCTTGACACCGTAATCATAGCTATTGGCAATATTGCCAACCCATTGATTCGCCAGACCACTCCCGGCCTTCAGTTCAACAAGTGGGGAAACATTATTGTCGATGAAAATTGCAGGACGTCGCTGGAAGGCGTCTATGCAGGCGGAGACATAGTCTTAGGGGCGGCAACCGTGATCCTTGCAATGGGCCAGGGCAGAACTGCCGCCGCCGCAATAAACGAGTACTTGGAGCACCAGAAAGAAGCTCAACAAGAGCATTAGAGAAGCCCACTTGGGTTTATGGACTCTGATTGCATGCTCGCTATGATTCAACGCTAACTGCCTGGATGAGGGCTTTGATATAGCCGAAGGCAAACGCTAAGCCTTGAAGCTGGTCGGGGTCCTCAGGATGCGTGGGAACGTGGTCCGGCATTACCATTCCAGAGTAACTCACTTCCTTTAGGGTTTTCATTACTCTGAACATGTCGATTTCGCCTTCGTCCAAATACACCTCCCGGAAGTTACCACGGCTGCCCCGTATGTTGCGGAAGTGGACGTTGAATATTTTCTTGCCTTGGCCAAAGTGGCGGATCACATCGAATATTTCGACTGCCGGGTTATGCAAGTTACTGGCGATGGTGCCAACACAGAAATTCAGCCCATGGTAGGGACTGGGCGAAATTTGAACAAATTTTTCGAGCCCATCCACCGTGCCCAATATGCGTTGGACGCCGCGATAGCCGTCTGGCGGTACACCCGGATCGTGTGGGTGACAGGCCATCTTAACCTTGTATTCCGTCGCGACCGGAATTACACGCTCCAGAAAATAAGTAATTCGCTCCCAGAAAAGCCCTGCAGGAAGGTGACCTGCGCGAGTCAATGGCCTGTCTCTGGCTGCCTTTGCATACACCCATGTACTATAAGTTGAACCTCCTCGACCAAGCATCTCACCAATCCTCAGGACATCCAAGACGGCCATGTTGTATTTGATGGCCGGGATGCCTGCACCTGCCGCCCAGCTTATCTGCTGGCAGGTCTGCTCGATCTGCCTATCACGGTAGTCTTTATCACCAAGCAGACCAACAGAGCGAGGCATTCCAAGGGGCACCATGTCCAAAGTAATGTCATTCGCTGCACATCGTTCTTTCAACCTACGCAATCCTTCAGGCGACCACTCAGGCGGATTCCCGCACACATTATTGACGCCAAAGCGTTTATAGAACTGCAGCATTCTATTAGTCGAACTTCTTTGCGTGCCGACATAAATCAGTGCATTTTCAGATTTTGCAGCATTCTCTCCACTTTTGGGAGCTTTCCCGGCAACTTTGCTCGTTGCCCTACCGAGTGTACCAAAAGCGGCAGCCCCGGTTGCCTGGATCAATTGTCTTCTGTTAATCATTTGTTCTCTCACCTAAACGCCACAGGTTAGACCTGGGATTCTCTGCGCTGCCGAGATTCAGCGGTTCTACACCTGATTTGCTCTTCTAACAACCCAGTGTTTGGCCTGAGATCTCTCTGCGCATTTAAATGGTCTCGATTAGCAGGCAAGTTTTCAGTCCACGGCCAATGTGCTTGGCTTGGTCACATAATCCGGTTTGTTTGGGTCCGCTTCCTCGTTAGCGAATATAAATACCCCTAAAAGTATAATCTCAGATCCGGCTCAATCACATGCACATTATCGCAGTTCCTGTACGCTTCGGTCGATTACCCAAAATAGCGGGCATCACACACCATGTTCTTCGATGGCTCGGGCAAAAAGCCCCTGTCAAGTCTGTTCTCATTAAAATGTCCCGCGCCCCACTCTTTTTGGCATACCTGTTTGACAAACTGCTTACGGTTTTGTATTATCCCCAATTCTGTAATCCTTGGCAATTTTACAGATGAGTTGAAAGCTTAATATTGCCGTAAATGTGCCAATCGGTTTCTGGATCTTGATCTGATGCAAGTTAAGCCATTCAAAGCACTTAGGTTTGACGAAACAGTGGTCGGTGATGTGGGTAGCTGCATTGCTCCCCCGTTTGATGTTATCAGCTCCTCCCAACAGCAGCAACTCTACGCAAGGAGCAAATATAACATCGTGCGGGTAATTAAGGGCAAAACGACCCCTTGCGACAACGAACACAATAATCAATATACAAGAGCTGCCGACTATCTCAATCGCTGGATAAAAGAGGGTGCCTTAAAACAGGATTCGGCTGAGGCTATCTATGGTTACGTCCAGGATTTTGA
>Ga0209635_10003353_pt1 | contig 12463 bp, 9 predicted proteins | sample DeeMarSWOR230_32_FD_187463 | JGI IMG/M metagenome (GOLD analysis project Ga0209635, IMG submission 187463) | Marine sediment microbial communities from White Oak River estuary, North Carolina - WOR-2-30_32 (SPAdes) (version 2) | ecosystem: Environmental > Aquatic > Marine > Intertidal zone >...
GGGTTCGTTTGAACCAGTTCTGCCCGGCTGCGGAGGAGACGAAAACAAGAAGAAGAAGTGATAACGCGAGTTGTTTCTTCATGTTGACCTCCTTCATCGACTTCATATCAATTTAATAATGTTTAGTTTCAATATAGGAATTATCATACTGATTGTCAAACAAAAACAAAAAATAATTTAATAAATACTATTGAAAAAAAATTTTACTCTCTTTAAAATTCCTTTATCACATTTTCTCTTTAATTCTCTACTATGAGTTTTCATACATCAATTTTAATCATCCCATCAAAAAAAGGAGGTTTTGCATGATTCTATCAACACAAATTTTTCGAAAGAGGCCTTTATTCGTGCTGGCTTGTCTTGTGGCGATTGTTTTGTTGTTCCTGCCGCTCCAAGCCAAAAAAGTCAAAGCGCCGGAAAGGATACATTCAACAGACCCGGCGCTCAGGATAAAATGGTTTGGCCAGCATGTAGAAATGAAGAACAACACATCGCATAAAGACATGAATTGGCAGTACATCGGTCCCCAGAACGTGAGCGGGAGATGCACGGATATCGCGGTGGTCACACCAAAAGGTGAAAATTTCACGATCTACGTGGCCGCGGCATCCGGAGGCGTCTGGAAGACAGTCAACGAAGGCACCACCTGGGAGCCTGTGTTTGACCAGGCGGCCTCCACCTCGATCGGGGATGTCACCATTGCCCCATCCAACAATGATATCGTGTGGATCGGAACCGGAGAGGCAAACATCTTCCGGAGTTCTATGGCAGGATGCGGCGTGTATAAATCCACAGATGCCGGCAAGACGTGGACGCACATGGGATTGACCGACACCAATACCATCCCCCGAATTATCATCCACCCCAGGAATCCGGACATAGTCTATGTGGCGGCATCCGGGCATGAGTGGACCCACAATGCAGAGCGCGGTGTGTACAAAACCACTGACGGCGGCAAGACCTGGGCGAAAATCCTTTATATCAATGAACAGACCGGCGCGATTGACCTCGTCATGGACCCCACAAACAGCGAAATCCTGTATGCGGCTACCTGGCAAAGAATCCGGGATAAATGGAATGACCCCAGGAATAAACCGGGTTACACAGGAAGCGGGATCCACAAGACCGCAGACGGTGGGAAAACCTGGAAACCCATCAACAACGGGCTTCCGGAAGCCAGATTCAGAGGAAGGATCGGGATTGACCTCTGCCTGTCCAAGCCCAATGTGATTTATGCTCTTGTGGACAATTATGAGATTGCCCGTGAGATAACCGACGAAGACAGAGCCGACACCTACGGCGTCCCGTCGAGCGGCTTTATTAAAGGTTCGACTGTCTACCGTTCGGACAACGGCGGGGCGAACTGGAAACAGGTGAGTGGATTGACTCCGGAAACGAAGCAATACATGGAGCGCCATGCCGGCACCTACGGCTGGGTCTTCGGACAGATCCGTGTCGACCCCAATGATGAAAATACCGTCTACATCATGGGCGTCCCTTTAAGTGTGTCCAATGACGGAGGAAAAACATTCCGTTATCTCAGGGGAATGCACGGCGACCACCACGGCATGTGGATCGACCCGGATAACTCGAACTACATCATAAATGTGAACGACGGCGGGATCGTCATTTCCTATGACAAAGGTGAAACCTGGAGACAGTTCAGGAATAATCTTCCGTTGTGTCAGTTCTTCAATATCGCTTACGACATGGACACACCTTTCCGCGTTTACGGTTCGATGCAAGACCACGGCAGCTACAGAGGCGTAGTCAACATTAGCGAAGACCGCGAAAACATCATGACAGTTGATTTTGAGGGAGCACCTGGCGGTGAAGGCAGCAGCCATGCCATCGACCCGACCGACCCGAGAATTGTGTATTCCGCCGGTTTCTACGGAACTTTGAGCAGGTCAATCCTCGGAGAAAACGGGCGGAGGCAGAGTAAAAACATCCTTCCCCGTCAGTATCCGGGTGAGCCCAGGCTGCGCGGGCAATGGGTGGCTCCGTTCATCCTCTCTCCCCATAATCCAAACATCATCTATCACGGGATGCAGTATCTTTTCCGCTCTCGAGACCGGGGAGATACCTTTGAGAGAATCAGTCCGGACCTGACCTACAACATCAAATCCGAAATGGGGGATATACCTTACCAAACGCTTTACTCCATCTCCGAATCTCCGTTCAAGTTCGGTCTGATCTACGTGGGAACGGATGACGGAAAAGTACACGTCACTAAAGACGGCGGCAAGACCTGGAAAGAAATCATGAAGGGTCTGCCTTACCGGAAATGGGTCTCCCGAATCGTCGCTTCCGCCTTTGATATGGGAACGGTCTACATGACCCAGAATGGAAAACGGGACGATGACTTTGCGGCGTATGTCTGGAAATCGACTGACTTTGGTGAAACCTGGGTGGATATCTCCGGAAACATTCCCCTGGGACCGGTCAACGTCATCCGGGAGCACCCCACGAACAGAAACGTTCTCTACGTCGGCACAGATGTTGGAGTCTATGTCACCACAGACGGTGGAAAAACCTGGGAAGTGCTGGGCGGGAATCTGCCGTCTACATTTGTGGCTGACCTGATCGTTCATCCTCGTGACCACATTCTCGTTATCGCCACCCACGGCCGGGGCATGTGGGCCCTTGATGTGGCCAAGTTCAATCCTCCCCGGAGGCGATTCAGGTTCTGATAAAGGATAGAAATAGAGAGCTCGTTTAAACTTTAGCTGGGAAACAGTGGATCGGTTTTTCAAACGACCAGTGGTACGCCCGCAGTAATCAGGCAATACCTTTTAGCTGTCATTGCGGGCGGCGTGAAGCAATTTCATATAAACAAATGCATTCTTACCATATGAGATTGCCACGCATCGCTCGCAATGACACTTTTTCCCTCAATATCATAACTAAAATCGTTACCGAATGAGTGAGCATAAACATAACCTAAATTTTCGAAGGAACACATTTTATCCAATTCGCCAGCCGGACTCGATGAAGTTCCCACACCTGTGTTTCCGGATTATCTTTTAGATAACAGTTGATTCCGGAGAGAAATTGTCTTTTCAGGAATTATTTGTACTTCACTGAGCAGCCATACGGCTGGCTTGTTCGAACGGTCACGTCTTTGCCGGCCAGCAGTTCATCCAAAGCCATCTGGACATAATTTTTGGCTTTGTCAATATCATCTGTGCTGGTGGAACGGATATCGTCAATGCCACCGTTATAGACCAAGATCCCATCAGAATCGATGATGAACATGTGCGGTGTTGTTTTTGCCCCGTACAGTTTTCCGACATTTCCCTCTGGATCGAGAAGCACAGCCTTTGGCGACGCGTTTTTCTGCTTGACGGTTTCTGTGGCTTCTTCTGGAGTCATGTAACCCTGTTTTCCAGGAGCCGAAGAAACAATCGAAAACCAGATCACACCTTTTGCGGCATATGTTTTCTGAAGTTTCTGCATGTTGCCGGAATTGTAATGCTTTTTCACATACGGGCAGCCATGATTGAGCCATTCCAGGACAATGATCTTTCCTTTGTAATCCGAGAGGGAATGAGTCTTGCCTGTGGAATCCGGAAGACTAAAATCCTTTGCAGGATTTCCCACTTGGGCTTCAGCGGCTGAGGCTAAAGGACTCAGGATCAGAAGGAATCCTGTTAACATCGTACCGATGATTAAAACTCTTCTTTTCATAAAAAACCTCCTTGACCAGATAAATTTATTTTCATTTATGTAAGGATACATCAACAGTTAAAGCCTTCTCTTGTCCGAATTGACTCCATCCGTATTTTGATATGAGCACACCTTGAAGCCTTTGAGGAAGCTTTTCGGCGAATAATGACTGTTGAATCCCTATAACATATTCATCCTTTAAACTTTGAAAATGTCGTTTTCCTAAGAGATCGATGATCCCTTCCTGTTCAGGAAAGAATGAGATATCTGCGAGTTCTTTCTTAAACCACTGAGGGGGTATGATATGAATAAAGATTTGGCCATTTTTTGCGGATGCATTGATTTCCCAATCAGAGAACTTTTTGGGCATATTCCGGCGGGTGGCAGTCAAACGGCGGACCCATCGCTTATCGGGCTCTGGTTTTTCTCCCTTAACCGGGAGACGCATCATGAGATCCGCATGGCCTGGAACGCAGATCTCCTTACAAGCCAGCCAATCCACACCCGCTGAAATTTCCACTGTGGAGTCCGGTTCGACTGCAACTGGCGCTTTTATTTCTGTCAAAAGAAATACTTCTCCTTCATAGCCAAAACTCACGACCTGCGGAATCTCTATTTTTTGGGGATAAGGCCACTGGATTTCACCTGCACGGAAACCATCCGGAAGATTCCATTCGATTTTCGTCGGCATGCCTGAATCACCAGGATTTTTCCAGTAGGTGTGCCACTGTTTAGCCATCTCAAGCCGGAGTGCCACACAAAATGCCTGTCCGGGCTGAATGGATTTAAGCTCTGAAATCAGCTGCGCTTTCACAGGTTCTGAATTTTTGCAACCAGCCAAGATAGTCGTAGAAACAAGAAACACGATGAAGAAAACAAGCTTCAGACTTGAAGGACAAAATATGGATGTTTTTTCTCGTAAGCAATTTGTTCTCATTTCCGGACTCACGCTGAAAAAGCAAGGCGAATTTCGGTGAGGAATACCCTTTTCATGTATTAATTTAACAGCAGTTTCATTATTTTTCAAACTATTTCCTACTTATAACATAGAAATTGTCAATTTATCAAGCGCAATTAATCATTCCTAAATACTTTTCTTTCTCTCGATTTCTTTCCCAAGAATTCTATCACAGAGATAAAAGACGTTAGTCCATGTGGTTCTCTTCTATTTTGTGTGGCTAATTGAATGACTAAAACACACGGGAAGGATTTCGCTCCCTTCAGATTTTTAACGCCATTCCCGTGTACTTAACCCACACTATCTGAAAGAGAACTGTGTAAAAATATTTTACTGCCTGCATCCAACTCCAAAGGATATTTATCAGGAAATCAAAGGAGCTGACTGGCTAGATAGGGGGGAAATCTGTACTCTCTGTCAAGTTGGCACAGAAGTTGCTTTCTCTATGAATAGAAGAAGGGAGTATGGCGAAAGATGGCTTTGAACGTTTTGCTTCTTCAACCTCAATCCCTGAACCGACTCATTCTGCTCATTGGCCTCGGTCTAACACTGGTGGTTTGGTCCAGGCTGTCAAAAAATATATTCTACCCTGGACCCTGGTCTTTGTCCTCTCCTTTTCTTTCTCGACAGCCCATACCTCGCAGCAGCAAGCCAAGATTCCACGCGAGCAGTTCGATACTCTCTATATCGAAGGCAAACACCTTTTTTACGAAATCCTAAGACGGGAGGCTCAAAAAATGCAACTCGTCGACAAAGAAAGAGAAATGCTCTCAAAAGCCCAGAAGAAGATCCCCGGTCTCTATGAGCATCTAATGAATTTTTATCATTTTCATAAGAAACCGGATAGAAAAAAAGGAGTGAACTTCCAATCTCGCCTCCTGAATTTTTCCAGAAACATGGCGGAAGAATTCATTCAATCCATATCAGAATTTTCCTCCAATGGAGAAGTGCCATCCTTAGAATCGGTTCTCTATTCCACCGGATATTTCTCAAGAAAAATGTTCCCCATCTATCGTGAATACAGAAGGCCGATAGGAAAACAAGTGAGGGCTCAATGGGCGTTTAAGCAATTAAAAATCAAGGAAGTGCATTCACTCTCAAAAGGGAAGGGTATCAAGCTGGCCATCATAGATACAGGCGTTGACCCGACTCTTAAAGAAATTAAATCAAGAATCGTCAAATGGAAAGATTTTCTTGACGGTTCAAAACCAGCCTTTGATAATGGAAAATTTCCTTTTGACTGGAGCGGCCACGGGACATCAATCGCATCGGTCGTTTTTCAGGTTGCACCCGAAATCGAGCTGGCCATCGTCAAAGTTTATGACAATGAGACCATGAACACTGTTCCTCCGAGCCGATGGAGTGCTTATCTCTACGCTGCAGGAATGATCTGGGCAGCTGAGAATGGAGCAGACATCATCAATCTCAGTGCAGTATTTCGAACCGACACAAAAGCAATAAGGGAAGCCGCAAAGTATTGTTGGGAGAAAAATATCGTGGTGGTTTCACCCGTAGCCAATGTATCTAAAAACGAGGGCGATCAAACTCTATCTTTCCCGGCAGCTTATCCCTGGACGATTGCTGTTGGCGGCGTTGAGAAGAACAACGGAAAGCTTCGAGTATCCGAACTTTCTTCAGAAGCAGTCTATTTGGATGTGGTCGCTCCAGCTTCAGGAATTTACGGGGAAATGCCTTCCTATCTCGACAGGAAAGTAAGACCTCAATACACTCACGGCAACTCAATGGCCATTCCCTTTGTTGCAGGAACAGCATCACTCATGCTTTCTGCTATGGACGATCAAGCTCTTCTCAAGCTCAAAGAAAGACCTGGGAATTTGGTCGAAACTATCCGCATAATGCTGAGAAAAACATCCTCCAACGCCATTCTGGGATTTGAAAAACCGAACCCAACTTCAGGCTATGGATTTATCAACATCCAGAAGGCGGTAGAAATGGCTAAAAACTTCAGAATCGAGTAGAGGCAGGAATGGCCCCTTGAAAACTGAACTCATCGAAGAAAATCTATTTTTATGCGGCTGCCCCGTTTGATCTTCACCGGTTTTTCGAGATGAATAACTGATAATCCTCTGTCGGACTTCAGCTTTCCCGCTACTTGTTCTGAATCGATCCGGATATTCCTCACGGACCGGAAACCATAGCCCTCGGAAACACCGAATTTCGACAGCTCCAGGTCCCCGTATTCAACCTTTAATACAACTGTGCTGCCTTTCAATTCAAAACTACCCCAGCCGCTTCCACAAGACCAGAAAGTCGAGAAATCATTTTTGTTTATTTGTGGAGAAAAGGCGATAAAACTTTTTGTCCCGTCATACTGATAACCGGAAAGAGCGAGGAGCACAGCCCAACTGGCCATGGCGCGGGCGTAATGATGACCGCATTCGAGCTCATCCCAAGGATTGCGGTTAAATCCGCTGTACCTTTCTCTGAGAGCCTTGACAATTGTCAAACCTTCATCGATGTGGCCGGAATAGATCAACGAGGCAGCCACCTGGTATTCGATCCCTGTCCAGACCTCATCGGAGTAGACAAAGGGCAGTGCTGGCCTCTTTCCCATTGGCCAGGAGCAGAGAAGTAGTCCGGCCTCCTTATTCAAGGCATAGACTCTTTGAACGTTCGAGAAGCGGCTCAAATCCAGGAGAAAATTGTATGCGAAAATGGATTTCATGGCTTTATCCACATGTTCCTGAGGGAGTATGTATCCCAATCCTGCGGCATGAGCCAGATACTGGCCCAAGAGCTGATCAGAGATGCATCCTTCTCCATACTGATACTTAGGGATTATCTCGCCCTCCCCCAGCGCATCTTTTTTTCCGCCTGGAGATTCTTTTCCTTGGCAGGCAGGATTCTCGCATCCCTTTTCAGGCGAGCGCAGATGCTCAGGCACTATGAGCCCTTCCATGACGTCCACCTTCTGAATGTAATATTCTCCATTCCAGAGGATAGAATCGTAGGACCCTGAACCTTTCTGGAAAATTTTTTGATATTCTTTTGCTTTTTTCTTATCACCCACCGCCTCTGCCATCTCGCTCCCCGCTTTAAGAGCGGCCAGGTATAAGGCCCCCGTCATGGTGTTCGGGCCGTAAAATTCGATGTCGTAGGTGTTGTGCTGCTCACCTTCCATGACTCCGTCTTTATCAGGATCCCAGGGCAAGAGCAAACGGTCCTTCTGCCATCCCAACTCATCTGAAACCTCACCCACTCCTTTCCAGCCAAACTCGATCGCGGCATTCACTTTCGGCCAGAGTGTCTTTAGCCAATCAGTGTCTCCGGATAACTTCCACTCCCGATACACCCTCACAACGTTTCCCATCTGGCCATCCGCACAAGGTTTATACGTCCACCAATACTTTCCAAGAGGCATAAGTGTCCTGAAAACCTGGTATCCATTTTCAAAGGTGTTGTGAAGGAAATCCGTCTCCCGAAACGTTCGCTCCAGAGAAGGAAAGAGATAAGCCAGAGTCTGTTCATAATTCCAGACATGAGTGCAGTTCATCGGGCAGCAGCCGGAATTGTCGGTCAGGCCTTCAAACCCGAAGAATTTTCCGTCTTCGGTACGCATCACAAGGTTGGTTTTCAAGGAAGATGTTTGGGAGGACACGGCGTCAATAACATAGGAGGGATAGGCAGAGCGAAAAAGAGTGTCATGGAATGTCTTTGTCTCCTGGAAGAGCTCTTTCTCGTTCCGGATAAAATGCCTGGCCACATCCCAGGCATCCTGGAATTCTGAAGCATAATAATTTTTAAACCTCTTACCCTTGACCTCCTGTTCTCTATTCCAGTAATTCTCCCTGTTGGGAAAGTACCAGGTGAGATAAAAAGGAACGATTTTCTCCTCACCCGGCTTGAGCTCAATGTGGACCAAAAGAGTCGCCACATCGCTTCTTCCTTCCGGAGACTCTTCGCTGTCAGTCAGACTTGTTAACCGTCCGTCATCTGAAAAATCATCCCAAAAGATGTGGGCATTATCCCACCATCCTCCTCTGTACCACCGTGTCTGGACATCCACCTCCTTTTCCGAAGTGCTGAAGGCAATGCTGCCGGATTCGATATCATCCTCTTTTCCCCTGTTCGAAGTCATCTTGATTCCTCTGAATTTTCCATCGTCGATATACTGGTTCAAATTTTTCCCGTAGTTTTTTTGATTGGATTCATCCACTGCTTTGATGGGATTCAGCATGCTGAAAGCCAGAGAAACACTCACAGGGGAAGCTTTCGTATTCTTGATTTTCCAGTAAAAAAAAGCGGCGGGGATTCCGCTCTTTTCCGGCGATAAAGGGATGAACGGATTGTAGGCCTCCAGCTTCACTTCCGCAGGGACCTCTTCATCCTCAAACTGCAGATAAGCAAAAGGGTATTCTCCTTTAAAAATCACTTCTTCAAAGCGGGAGACACCCGGCAGCTGATTCCTGGGTATTCCCATCCAGGCAACATAAGGAGAGAAGAGCCGACGTTCCAGAATTTTGGCAACAGGCTGCTTCCCCTCCTCTCTGGCCCATATGGAAAAAAAAGTGAAATCCGGATATCTTCCCTTATCTGGTCTGTTAAAAATCTCAAGTTCTCTGATTTCCCCTCTTCCACCAAGTGTGATGTTGCCTGTTCCTAATCCTCCTATGGGGAAAGCAATTGTCATTAAAGCTTTTCCAGTGAACTCTCTGGTTTTTCCAGAATCAAACAACTTTTCCTTCTCAAACACTTGACCATTACCAAGGACCAAACCACACACAATTAAAACTCCTAAAATACAAAAAATGAATTTTCTCATGTGTCCCCCTGAAAAAAAATTTTCAATATTCAATGCCCCAAGCTCAACCAGCTTATAGTAAAGAGTAAAAGCATGTCAAACATGCAAAGTGAAGAGAGAAAGTTCTATTCCAACGGGGAATAGTTTTTCCTAAAAAGAAAAGAATAATTAATGGGATTCTCGCAAAGCTTTTAGCGGTATAGAAAAACAGAAATGAGGGGTGTGTGCCTAGTCAGCAAAATAGCCAGAGCGGTGAAGGACTTTATAATCTTTATCCTTCAGCCTCACTTTAATTTCTTTAAATTTACCATCCTTCTTGAAATTTATTGGAGAATAATAAAGGAGATAGTAATTTTCAGAAGCATCGACTGCATTCTGGAATAGAAACACCGCGTTGGAAGAACTCTCTGATAACCCTCCAGTGGCTTTCGCTATTTCCATAAAAGCATTGAAGATGTCCTCAGAATGCTCTTTCATTTGAATACCAGGAATATGTTTTTGGGGGTCTGTAAAAAATAAAAAATGAATCGAAACGGAGGAATTCGCATAAGCCTGTTTGACTTTGGCCACATCGAAAGTAATCTCTCTCTTATAAAAACTAAAAAGTTCTTGGAGAGAGTGAAGGATGTCCTGCCTATCCTGGTTCAAGCTCATGAATTGGTTCAGGACGCGTTGCTCAATCTGAGGAATGTACTCTCTTTGATAGAACAGAAACACGTACTTCTGTCCCTCCTTCTCTTCTAAATATTCTGAAAAATCCAGAAGTCTCTTCTGATCGACCCTTCTCATCTCCTCTAATTTCCTTAAAATCTCGCCATACATCATGATCTGCAACTCGAGATCCGCTTCCTGGAATTCAGCGGCGCCAAATTCATCTTGGCTGCTGGAGGCAGACGAAATCGCTTTCGCCAAACCTGCCAGATCCCTTATAGCATTCCTGTATTCCGAATTTCCTTCCAAAGTATCCCTTCTCAAAATTCCTTTAAGCTGGCTCTCCATCTTGCTCTTGATCTGTTCTCTCGGTAGGATATTAAAAATCTCAGGATTCATTCTGTATGTCTTCGTCGGAGTTACAACTGTAAGGATATCCTCGGGAGACATAACATTTTCAACAAAATAATCCACAGCATGCCCAATTCTTGGAGTGTAATCATTGATTTCGAAAAAGAGGTAAAAGTTCCTTGAAGTTTGAGGAACGAATTTTTTCATTTCTTCACTTCTTTCTATGGTTCTTCCTTTTATCAGATAGACAGCTTCTAATCTTTGAAGCACTCCATCTTCAAACACCTCAAAATCATTCATGGTTAAGTTCTCTACGAACTTTCTGCCTTCAAAAACCCTGACAGGGACTTCGATGTTAATCACCAGTGACTCATGAGTGACTTCCTGGGCAAACAGGGTTAAACCCAAAGCCAGAACTGTGATTATAAGGACTTTCTTCATGGCTCAACAGCTCCTATTCTTAAATTCCACTGAATTTAAATTATACAATATTTAATATAGGCTTGGCTCTCAATTTATTTAGAGAGATTGGGCTTCAATTTCAATCTTTAGACGAACATGTTCAGAGTTTCTTCCCGGTTACGATAAATTAATGGGACCGCATCTCAACGTTCGACATTTCTCATTGAACGGCCAATCGATTCGGCCATTATTGCCGGATAAAACAAAAAAAGCCGAGATTGAAAAAATGTCGAATGTTGAGATCTTCCTGGATTTCCACCACTCTATCCGCTGGGAAAATCAGCAGTTTCGAAGGGATACATCCCACATTCAGGCAGGTTCCTCCCAAAGGCCCCTTATCCACCAGGGCAGTTGTCAAACCATGAGACAGAGCCTGCTCCACCACGATTGCGCCTGCACCAGAGCCGATAACAACCACATCATATTCTTTCATATTATTCTCCCGATTGTGGATTTAAAAAATTTTCTATCATTCACACCGTGGGCAAAAAACATACTCTGTCCACAGAAAGACCTGGATATGGAGCAAGCAAAATCTGTAGAAAAATAGAAAAAGGGGACAGGCCCCTTTTTTTTGTGGAGACCTTCAGAGAAACGGTGGGGGAGTTGTGCAAACAATCCGAGAGGAGTGAGGCCATTTCAAGTCTAATCCGTCAAAATAACCTGCACGATTTGATAGAGAATCTTTTTATTTTATGATTTTACTTTAGCCTTTTGATTTGCTATCCGAATCAAAAACTTCTGAAAATTTTGATCCATATCGATGAAATTATCTGCTTCCTCCACCAGCTTCTGTGCACTCGTTTTACCAAAAGCCAGAACCTCCACGTAACAGCCCAAGGCATGCTTGAGATGCTGGACTAGAGGAACAAAATCGCCATCTCCACTGACAAGCACGATTGCATCCAGCTTGGGCGCGAGCTCTATCATGTCCATGGCGATTCCGATATCCCAATCGCCCTTCTTGGCTCCTCCGAAAAACACCTGGAGGTCTTTCGCCTTGACCTCATATCCCAAGCTTTTCAGCGCCTCAAAAAAATTGGCCTCGTCTTTAACGTCAGCCTTGATGACATAGGCGATTGCCCTGATCAGCTGTCTCCTCCTGACTGCTTCCTTGAGGAGTGTCTTGAAATTGACCTTGGATTTGTATATGTTTCGAGCAGAATAATACATATTCTGAACGTCGACGAAAATTCCAACTCGCTGTTTCTCGTAAAGCTCAGGAGTTGATTTCTTGCTCATTGATGACCTTCCTTCTCAATCACTCAGATTTCTTTGTAAGTGTTGAATTTGAGGAATTTAAAATCATAATTCTCATTCCTGAAGAACAATCCCACGAGTTCCCTCAATCACCTCTCCTATCACCCAGGCTTTGGGCCCTGTTTTTTCTAACATCCGGAGTGCACGCCGAGTATTCTGCGGCCCCAGGATCAAGACCATGCCCACCCCCATGTTAAACGTCCGGAACATCTCTCTTTCATTTATCCGGCTTCTCTCCTGAATCTCTCGGAAGATTGGCGGAACAGACCAGGAGCTCTTCTGAATCTTCACTCCCAATCCGCCGGGTAAAACTCTCGGAATATTCTCGATAAAACCGCCGCCCGTGATGT
>Ga0209635_10003357_pt1 | contig 12450 bp, 7 predicted proteins | sample DeeMarSWOR230_32_FD_187463 | JGI IMG/M metagenome (GOLD analysis project Ga0209635, IMG submission 187463) | Marine sediment microbial communities from White Oak River estuary, North Carolina - WOR-2-30_32 (SPAdes) (version 2) | ecosystem: Environmental > Aquatic > Marine > Intertidal zone >...
TTTTCTGCTGCTTCGTCAGACCAAATCGCATTTCCTTTGCTTTTATGCATTTCCTCGCCGTGTTCATCGCGCAGCGACGCGTATCCCTGTAATATTTTAAATGGCGGCCTCTGTTCCAAGACAGTGCTCATCGTGAGAATTGCATAGAACCAATTTCTGAACTGCCCAGGGAGAGATTCAGAGACTAAATCAGCGGGGAACCAATTTGACCAATACGATTTGTCAAAGGGATAGCCATTAGAAATCGTATGCATATCGTCAGGTGGGCGCATTGTTGAGAATGGTACAATGCCTGCATCAAGCCATGGATTACCAACGTCCGGGATGCGCGAAACGAACTTTCCACACTTGTTACATTTAATCTTGACCCTGTCGATCCATGGTCGATGAGGTGAATGTCCTTCAAATTCATCCCAACCTTCCTGTGCCTTTTGCTTTAACTCCTCTTTAGAGCCAATAACAGTAAAATGACCACATTGGCATTTCCAGATCGGCAGAGCAAGCCCCCAGAAACGTTTCTTTGAGATGCACCAGTCAGACATATTTTTTAGCCAATCTAATTCGTGTGCTAAACCGTATGCAGGTATCCAGCGTTCCACTTTTTTTGTTGATTCTGCAATTTCATTGCGAAGTGCGTCCATTGATATGAACCATTCATCAACCAACCTAAAGATCAATTCACTATTGCATCGCCAGCATACTGGATAGCGGTGTTTGTAATCTTCTTCATTATATAATATGCCACGTTTTTTCAGATCTTCAATGATCGGTCTAGCAACATCCTTAACATCCATGCCCGAAAGCCAATCAAAACCATCAATATAAAATCCCAATTCATCAAGCGGTGCGATTGTTTTTAAGCCGAATTCTTTGCCCAAGATAAGATCTTCTTTACCGCATCCTGGTGCAATATGGACTAAACCAGTTCCTTCTGCTTCACTAATCTCTTCCCAAGGAATCACCTTGTGTATGATATCTTTTTGAGCTGGAAGATAATCAAAAGGACCTTCATATCTAAGGTCTAATAGTTCTTTGCCTGGAACTTCTTTTATTATTTCGTATTTTTCTCTCAGGACATTGAGCAAACTCTTGGCGAGATAATAGATCGCGCCGTTATGATTCACCTGTGCGTAGATCAGATTAGGGTGAACTGCTACACCTGTATTTGAGGTTAATGTCCAAGGTGTAGTTGTCCAAACCAGAAGATATTCGTTTTCTCTACCAATGATCTTGAAGCGCACGATAACCGCTTTATGAGTCAACTCCTGATATCCTTCAGTGGCGATTTCCATATCACTAATCGCTGTGCCGCAGCGTGCACACCAGGGCATTACATCAACACCTTCATAAATAAAGCCGCGCTCATGACACTTTTTCAAAAAATGCCAAATGGCATAATTGTTAGGATCACTCATTGTGTAGTATGAGTGGCTCTTTTTCATCCAGCCCTTATCATCCATAGGAGTTTCCCAGTTACCCCAATCCATCCACATCCCGATTCTAATCGATGATTCAGTTTGAACCATTGAATATCTGTGTACACGTTCTTTGCATTTCTGCACGAATTTATCAATACCGTATTTTTCGATATCTTTCTTAGACTTGAAGCCAAGCTCGCGCTCCACCTCTACCTCAACCCACAGACCCTGGCAGTCAAATCCATTCTGATAACGTTGCTCATATCCTTTCATTGTTCGATAGCGCTGGAACATGTCTTTATAAGAGCGACCCCAGGCATGGTGGACACCCATTGGATTGTTGGCAGTTATCGGTCCATCCTGAAATGACCACCGTGCTTTCCCTTTGTTTTTTGTGAGATATTTTGACAGTATATTCTTGTCCTGCCAGAATTGTAGAATTCTGTGCTCCATTTCAGGAAAGTTTAGCTGTTTTGGCACTTCTCTAAAAACCATAGCGCTATTATACCAGAAATAGTTGGTTCGTCAATACGCCAATTGACTGACTCCTCTTCACTTTTTCTTGCGACATTCCTCAATTATTCCCCTCCCTTGATGGGAGGGGATAAAGGGGAGGGTGTATTATCTCGCCTGATTCTATGCCATAATTTCCGCTCTACCTCGGTCATGTTTTTCCTTAAACCCCGGGCATGGTCAGAGCGTAACAAGGCTGAAGATATTGACTATCACCCCCTCCTTAATCCTCCCCCATCAAGGGGGAGGGAACAAAGAAAAGAAATTCCTGCATCAAGGGCAGAATATCCTTAAGGTGGCAACAATTAATTCCCTTCAAAACGCCCATTCTATAGAAACAACGTGTAATTTCAAGACCAAAAGCGAAGAGGAGTTAGGCCAATTGATCAACTAACAGAATGTCAGTATTCTGTGTAGTAAATCTTGTATTGGGTGTCTGTTTTGCGTAGATACGCACGAATTGGGGTAGGTTTGATGACTCCACCGAAGATGAGGACTCTGTCACCTCCATATTTAGCAAATACCTTGAGTCCCAAACTGCATTGGGCAAACACATTTTTTTGTTTATCAATTGAATCAATGGTCACTTTCAGACCACTCATCACGACTTTTATTGAGTCGAATTGTCTAAAGAAATCATTGATCAGTGCAGTGAACTCCTTATAGTCGATATTGTACTTGTCTTTGTACTCTTCGTCGAGAAATTTCAATGTTTCTGCATTGTTTTCCGATTCTACTGCACTCTTTAACGACTTAATATCTTTCTTAACGCGATCTTTTTCTGTTGGAATTGCTATTATTAAGATAATGATAGCCGCGACAACCACTGATACAATCAATACTATCTTCTTTTTCATGCTGACAGTATTAGTAGTACGCCAAGTGCGAAAAAGAGCAATGCAGTGATAAATTTTATTGTCGGGATTTTTGTTCCCAGTGATTTTGCAATTCTTTTGTTGGAAAAAAGTGTCGCAAGCAAAGCGATAATTATCAAAGGTGCGACAAACATAATATTATAGCCAAAGAGAGCTAAAATTGGTCTTGTTGTAAATCCTGCTTTTGAAACCATGAAAGTAATGGTTGGCAAATAAACCTGGCCTGTACAGCCAAATTCGAGAAGTGAAATGAGGAACCCGGCAATGAGTGAGCCAATTATTATTCCACCTGCAGCAGTCTTTTTTTGAATATCTTTGTGTATGCGTTGCTTGATTCCCAGGGGCAGTTGGAGAAGCATTTGGTCGGTTTTGCCCTTTCTTGCTAATGCATAATCACGTAGACTCAACATACCAAGTACGATTGAGACACCACCAAATGCGAAAAAGACCATTTTGGCGATAGTGTTTATACCTGTGATATATTTAAATAAATTAAATGCACCGATGCCAATGGCAAAGTAGGTGATAAATACTGCGCAGATAAAAAATATTGCCATGAGTATTATTTCTCGACGTCGTCTCCCAATGAATAGCAAATAACTCACAAAGAAAATTAATGTTGCGAATGCACAGGGGTTGACTCCATCTATGAGCCCGGCAAATAAAATTCCGAAGACAGAAAATCTTGCAAATCGATCCAAAATGCTCTTCTCTCCCGAAACGAAATCGTTTAGCCTAAATTCCGGGCTCCCTTTTCCATACTTTACCAGCAAAGAATCGATTCGTTCAAAAGTAATTTCTTCTTTTATTAAATAGTCATCACCGATCATTATTGTTGGGACAATGAGTCTTTTTTCCTGCGGGATGCTGTTTCTTTGGGCCAGTGCTTCGAAAAAGATTTTGCTTGAATCATCATAGATATCGAATCTATATATGTGTAGATCATCGTGGGTTTTTAGCAAACCCGCTAATAATATCTCAATTCGATTGCACCCTTTACAGCCTGTCTGATAGAAGTAGTATAGATATATGTCTCCGGTTTGTTTCCTTAGCGAATCCGACGGCATCTTGATTGTATCTATTCTAACAGGCTGGGTATTCTTCTTGAGAAAATTGAGCGTGGGACCCAATTTTGCGCGTGCTTCTTCCGGACCATAAAAGACTGAGTCGCCTACAAAGATTATCGGAAGATCTTCTCCTTTTTCTTTTACAGTTTTTTCCATTTCCTCCAGGATTTTGTAGTTTTCTATTATATCGATATCGTATTTTTTCAGTATGAAGTTATAGCTTTTTTGTAGCTTTGGTATATCTTCTAAAATGATATCCATACAATGACCACAATCAACAGAATAAAAGAAATGCACTGTAATAGGGTGTGTTGCTGAATTTAACACAAACAGTAGATTAAGAATTAACATGGTTTATGAAATATTTAACAAGATATCAGGAAAAACAGGGTATCAGGTTGTGTGTATCAGGATAGCAGGAGATCAGTTAAAAACTATGACCTGGCTTTCTGATGTCCTAGTATCCTTCTCCCTGGTAACCCGATAATCTGATACCCTTCTAAATTGGGTCGTGCAGGATTCGAACCTGCGGCCACCGGATTAAAAATCCGATGCTCTGCCGACTGAGCTAACGACCCGATTGGTTATTATACGCACTCTAATACGACTGTCAATACTGATAGAAACAACGTGTGAATTGCCAGACAATATCTGCATTGAAACCGGTTATTGTGAGTGTCGTTTTGGGTTTTACGGCGTAGCCGCTAGTATGGTCTTACGGCGTAGTTTCCGAATGAAAATGAATTCTCCAATTCTATATCGATAAACGATTAGCGATACGGGCTGCAATGCCCTACAACATCTGACGATTAACAATATAACCTAGAATTCCTTCAGTCCTAACTGAGAATAGTATTTCTTATAAAATGTGCGGTATGCACCAGTTTGTGTATTTTTCAACCATCTTCTATTTTTTTGATACCACAGAATAGTCTTTTTGATCCCTGCGCCAAAAGATGTTCTTGGTCGCCAACCTAGTTCTTTTTTTATTTTCTTTATGGATAATGCATATCTGCGGTCATGACCTGGGCGGTCTTTCACAAAAGTAATTAAGGATTTTCCTTTCTTTAGTGATTTAAGGATATCTTTTATCACATGGATGTTTGTCATTTCTTGTTCACCACCAATATTGTATATTTCGCCAGGGGTACCTTTATGAAAAACGATATCAATTGCGTTACAATTATCTTCAACAAAGAGCCAATCTCTGACATTTCTACCATCACCATAGACGGGGATTTTTTTATCATTGAGCGCGTTTATTATCACTAGTGGTATAAGTTTTTCGGGAAATTGGTAAGGGCCATAATTGTTTGAGGAACGGGTGATCATCACTGGTAATTTGTGAGTCTTGTAATATGCCATTACCAATCCATCTGCGGCTGCCTTGCTTGCTGCATATGGACTTGAGGGCTCGAGTCGGTTTTCTTCTTTAAAACTACCACGGAGAGTTGAACCGTAGACCTCGTCGGTTGAGATCTGTAAGAAATTCTTAATTCCGAACTCAAGTGCGAGGTTCAATAGAACACCAACACCGAGGAAATTTGTTTTGATAAATGGTGCAGGTGCTGCAATACTTCGGTCAACATGAGATTCAGCCGCAAAGTTGATTACTGCGTCCGGTCGTAACTTCTTGAATAATTTTTTCATTGATGACGCATTACTGATATCTGCTTTTGTAAAACGGTAGTTTCTTTTCTGCTCCATTCCCCTCAAATTCTCAAGATTACCTGCATATGTGAGTTTGTCTACATTTAGAATTTTGTATCGAGGGTATTTTTTGCTAAAATATCGGATGAAATTCGAGCCGATAAAACCGCAACCGCCAGTTACAAGAACTTTCATGTTTACAGCTTATATGTTGTAAGGCATTGATACCCGTTTCGTTGTACGTGATAATGCCTCGTTGTGAAAAAGATGCTATTGACGATGCCGAAAAACCATACGAGTTGCCATGTCATATAAGCAAAGATAACGTTTTGTTTACTTGATCTACGCATCTTTTCGGTCCCAGTCATAAGGTATGTCTGAACCATGAGGTGGTTTACGGTATTCGTCTGGATTTTTATAATTGTAACACTCGGTTACGATATTCATAATCATAACCTCTGAGTCACTGATACATTTAAAGCCGTGCCAAATCAATTTAGGTATGTGTATTAAAATATGATTATGTTCACCGACGAAAAACTCATTTACTAATCCTTTGGTCGAACTGCTTTCACGGTCATCATAGAGCACAATCTTTGCCATTCCTTTCAGCACTGTCATATTATCATCTTGTAAATTATGATAGTGCCAGGCCTTAACAACACCAGGGTATGCAGTAGTTACATACACCTGACCAAACTTGGTAAATTCCTTGTCGTCGGCTCTTAATATTTCCATTAGTCTACCACGTTCATCAGGGATTAGCCTTAAATCCCTTGTTGTCACTCCTTCAATAGTTTTTTTGGGTTTTATCATTTTATAATCTCCAAATAGCTCTGGTCCCCAAGAATAAATTTATGAGTTCGTGGTGATTTATCACTAACGCTAATGACCACATTCCTACCAACGATTGAACGATCGATTCTATTCTTCACGTTTTTGATATGTGCCCCTTCCATTATCACGCTACATTCGATTTCTGAATCTTCAATAACTACGTTGTCACCAATTGAAGAAAAAGGTCCTATGTATGAATGGAATATTTTTGTATTCTTGCCGATTATAGCGGGTCCTCTGATAACGCTATTTTCAATAGTTGCACCTTCTTCAGTTCTTACTCTTCCGTTTATCGTAGAAGCAACGTGTTTACCCATATTCAGAGATTCTATATTTTCTAGTACCAAAAGATTCGCCTCTATAATATCATCTGGTTTGCCTGTGTCTTTCCACCACCCTTTTACCTGATGGGATTCTACCTTGAAGCCATTTTCCAAAAGCCACTGGATTGCATCTGTTATTTCTAATTCATTTCTCCAAGATGGTTTTATATGTTCGATTGCTCGAAAGATCTCTTTGTCAAACAGATATACTCCGACAAGAGCGAAATTTGAAGGTGGTTTCTTTGGTTTTTCAATTAATTTTTCTACAGTCCCCTTCTTATCAATAACTGCGACTCCAAATTCCTGAGGATTAGGAACTTCTGTGAGTAGTATGAGGGCGTCGGGTTTATTCTGTTCGAACTTCTGCACGAAATCTTTTATACCTTCCTTCAGTATGTTGTCGCCCAGATACATAATGAATGAATCGTCACCGAGAAAATTTCTTGATATCTTAATTGCATGGGCAAGACCAAGAGGAGCTTCCTGGTTGATATAGGTGATACTTATATTCCAATGCTCGCCGTTACCGACGACTTTCTTCACGTCGTCTGCAGTTTCGCCTACAACAATACCTATTTCTTGAACGCCCGTGTTTACCAAAGCTTCTATGCCAAAGAAGATTATCGGCTTATTGGCAACAGGGATGAGCTGTTTCGCTCCAGTATATGTAAGTGGCCTTAATCGTGTTCCAAATCCACCAGCGAGTATCAAACCTTTCATTAGAGGGGAATTATATAGAATATGAATCGAAAGTCAATGATTGAATTGAATGTAGATTGAATGTAGTTTGCTTATCAACTAATACTTGTCTTTGATTGACTTAATGAATTCACTAAGTGCATCCTGCCAAGTACGCATACCCTGACCAAACAGGAATTCAAAGTTTCTTGAATCAAGCGGTGCATATCTTGGTCGTGGCGCCGGGAGATTAAGTTCTTCAGTCTTAATCGGATTAATCTCGGTTTTGAAGTTCATTAGTTCCTTGGATCTCAATGCAAAGTCAAGCCACGATCCACTGTCTTTGTTCACCACATGATAAGTACCATAGTTTTCCGATTTTATCAACAGAAAAATCGCATCGGCCAGATCAATCGTATAGGTAAAAGATGCAAACTGATCGCAGATAACGTCTATTGAGCTCGGTTTATTCTTCTCAACAAGAAATCTAGATACGAAAGTCTTAGAGTTTTCACCAAAAAGCCAGGACGTTCTCACAATGTAGTAACGGTCACAAATATCCTTCACGTAGTGTTCGCCGAGGAATTTACTCCGGCCGTATTCACTAATCGGATTTGGCTGACTGTACTCGGTATACGGTTTTTCACTGGAACCATCAAAGACGAAGTTGGTGCTCACGTAGAGCATTTTTGCATTTATCTTCCTTGAAATGATTGCAAGCCCCAGTGTACTCAAGGCATTAACACGAAACGCAAGGTCCTTATTCTTCTCACATGTGTCGACGTTGCTGATTGCTGCAAAATGAAGGATAACATCTGGTCTGTAATTTAGAAGTATCTCATTTGTTTTTCTAAAATTTGCGATATCTAATTGATTGATATCAGTGGGTTTGAAATTAATGCCCTCTTTTCGCAGCAAATTTTGCATGTCGGTTCCGAGTGCTCCATCTGCGCCGCTTATGAAAATTTTCATTCGTTTATTATAATCTATTGGTGTTTTTTGTCAATAAAAATCGATCATAACAATAATTGCTATTATCTTCGACATATATTGCTGATCCCACCCATCCGTGATATCAAGTTTCGCTTGACTTCTGATTTTTATTGAAGATAATTGGATCTATTGGAAATTTTTGGCTATGTGATATTCTTATTTATCAGACTTTTGCTCTGAGCGAGATAATCATAACTTAAGAGGAGGTATGCATAATGGCGAATAAGAAGGATGCTAAGAAAGCAGATCTTGCCGGACCCGGCATTGGGAATTACGATGAACTGGAAAAGATTCTACCCAATGATTATGAACCACTTCTTCCTCCAAAGGAGAGAATGCAGGCATTATTTGCGATAAAGGACTATATCGAAAAGAACTTATGCAAAGAACTTAATCTGCAAATGGTTCAAGTGCCACTGATCGTAGATGTAAAGAGCGGTGTGAATGATATGCTCGATCGTGATGGTTCACGCACTCCGATTCAGTTTCATATTTCGAATGATTATGACAAAAATCCAATTGATGCCCAGGTAGTACAGGCTGCCACAAAATGGAAACGACCTGCACTGAGGCAGTTCAAATGTAAGGTTGGCGAAGGCATTTGTACCGATATGAAAGCAGTACGAAAGGATTATTTCCTCGATCACGATCACAGTTCTTATGTTGATCAATGGGATTGGGAATTGGTGATGACAGAAGACCAACGTAATCTCAAATTTCTAAAGGATATAGTAAACAAAATTTGGAAAGTCATCATCGGCGCAGGCAGGCATGCCCAGCAGCTTTTCCCACAGCTCAAAACCGACAAATATCCTGATTTCCCTGAGGAACTGAAATTCCTGCATGCTGAAGAGATTCTCGATATGTTTCCCGATTTACCCCGTAAACAGCGTGAGACAGAGGTTTTGAAAAAGTACCCTGCGGTTTTCATCATCGGGGTCGGCTGGGTGCTTAAGGATGGTTATCCACACGAGATGAGGGCTGCAGACTACGACGATTGGGTGACAGAAACAGTTTCTGAAGATGGCAGACCAATGCATGGACTAAATGGTGACATTCTTGTTTGGAACCCCGTGACCAAACGCCGCCACGAACTGACTTCAATGGGTATTCGTGTAACCAAAGAGACGCTAAAAAAACAGTGTGAGATAACAGGCCAGCTTGATTTTCTTAGGCTACCGTATCACCAGGCTATCCTTAATGATGAGATTCCTCTCAGCATTGGTGGTGGTATTGGGCAGTCCCGGACATACATGTATCTCCTAAGAACCGCGCATCTTGGAGAAGTGAGTGTTACGGTTTGGCCCAAAATACTAAAGGATATGTGTGCGAAGAGAAAGATTCATGTCCTTGAGTAGTAATAGGATCTGTTAGTACAGCAAATAAGGGCGCAGATTTTGTCAAATCTGCGCCTTATTCTTTAAATACAATTTAAACAGCCATTGCACGAGAATAGGGCGTCGCGATTATCGCATGAAAATATCGAGGATGTTTAATCACTCCTGTAATCTGTGCGATGACTTGACAATTGACTATAATATTCCTATAATCATATAAAGGAGGATATATGGTATTTCTATTGACATTTTTCATCATACAAGATTTGAAACCTTTACAATATATCGATCCACTTGATCGAATGCCTACACATTATCAGGAATATATCGCGACACAAAAGGGATTACCATTTTCATTCAAAATTGTAAAGGCACAAACAGATGCCCGCGATAATCTTGTTGCTATTGTGGTTAATGATAGCTTGTATCCAGCGATACAGGGTTCAATTAATCAGTACATTCAAGATCTTACCGATGAAGGTTATTCGACTCAACTCATCGCAACGCTCGGTGGTACGCCTGAAGATATAAGGAGTCTGCTGCAGGCAGAACTTCCCAATGGTCTGATCGGTGCATTGCTCATCGGTGATCTGCCGATCGCCTGGTGGGAAGAGAGCTCATATGGTGAAGATTATCCTGTCGATTTCTTTTTCAGTGATCTTGATGGCAGCTGGATTGATGCTAATACAAATGGTCTCTATGATCAGCATAGCGCTGGAGGCGGCGATGTACAGCCTGAAATCTGGGTAGGTAGATTGTATGCGTCACGCTTGACCTATGACAGTGAAGTTAGGCTTATCAACGATTACTTCAGTGTGAATCACCAATACCGTACCGGTGCGCTTACATTACCTAATCGAGGATTAGTATACAATGAGGTTACTTGGTATCCAAATGATCATGGTATGGGCGTGCTCTACAATACTGTTGACGTTATCAATAACGAGAACACTACAACTGCCTATGATTACAAAAACCGTTTGGACCAGCAATACCAATTTGTACATCTCATTGCCCACTCATCATGTTGGGCGCATACATTTTTCTTGGCTGGCGGAGTTCATGGCGGTGGCTCGGTTTATGGTTTTGAGATTCCATTTGTCGATCCTAATGCCTTTTTCTATTTTCTCAATTGCTGCATGGCAGCGCGATTTACTGAGAAAAACAACTTGGCAAACTGGTATCTCTTTTCACACTCTTACAGCCAAATTGTCATGGCAAGTAGTTCATTAATGTACGGCATAAGTAGCTTGGCAAGCCTTTACGGTTCATTGAGTAATGATTCGACTTTTGGTGATGCCTTTAAAAAATGGCATACCGCTAATTACTACATGTTTATGGGAACATTAATACTGGGTGACCCATCTTTGAAGGTGTTAAATCATCCTCTCCAAGTACAGGTTAAGAAACCAAATCATGGAAGCAATCTTGTACGCGACTGGACTACATATCAGGTTGAAAATAGCCAGTTTGTCAATGGTCACCCGACCATAGGATATGCCCAAAACAGACTGTGGATTTTGTGGGATTCTGGTAGAATTGTACGTTCAGACACTTACGGTTCATTCTTTACGGGTTCGGGTTTTGCCCCTGCCGAGTCTATCGCCTGGCATGAATACTATGATTTCTTTCCTGCTGCGGCTACTGATAACACCGGGAGATTGTGGTCAGGATGGCAGAGTTTTCGTGATTATGGCCAATATGATCACTTTAATATTTATACTTGTTATTATTACAATAATTCCTGGTCATCTACGCAGTATGTACCACCACGCGGCCACTGGCATGATGTTCAACCTACACTTGCTGCTGGTAGCGACGATAAGGTCTGGATTGCCTTCAAAAGCTTACGTGACGGCAACGCTAATATCTATGTATCGAACGCTCAATCCGGAGGTTCTTGGGTAAACTCTTATGCATTGACCCAGACCCAGGAAGATGAAACCGATCCGGCAATTACAGTTGATCAAGACAATAATGTTTGGGTCTTTTGGTCAAGTAGTGGACAAGGCCATTACCATATATTCGGGCGTAAATACACAGGGACATGGCAGAATATTTTTGCTGTTGATACGAGTAACTTCGATAATGTATCAGTTCAGACAGCAGTAGATAGCCTTAATCAAATCTGGTGTGTCTGGCACCGATGGATTAATAATCAGGCTGACATCTACTATGCATATTATAATGGCATGCAATGGTCATCGCCTCAGCCACTCACCGGCGATCTTGGTGATGATATACTCCCCTCCATAACCATCGACGAACTTGGCAGACCTTGGGTGTGTTGGATGTCTGACAGGAACGATAATTGGGATATCTATTACTCATATTACAGTGGCGGATGGAATTCGCCCCAGGCGGTTACAAACGATTCTCATAATGATATCGATCCAGCGATTATTAGTGATGAAGCATCACACATATGGGTCACCTGGACAACGGATAGAAACAATTACTGGAACATATACGCAGCATATTCCGAGCTCACAGGGATAGATGAGAAGAAAGAACAAAACAACGAAGTTCGAGTATCACGCCTTAAGGTGCGGGTTTCACCTAATCCTTTTAAAGAAACCGTGCTTATTGAATCGAATATACCTTGTGAGGTTAAGATCTACATGCCTGATGGCAGTTTGATAAAAAGATTTGACGGCAGCAAAAGAAAATATGTGTGGCGACCAAAAGGGTTAGCACAGGGGATCTACTTCGCACACATTAAGTCAGAGATCGATGAGCAATATATTAAAACTATCTAC
>Ga0209635_10003359_pt1 | contig 12449 bp, 15 predicted proteins | sample DeeMarSWOR230_32_FD_187463 | JGI IMG/M metagenome (GOLD analysis project Ga0209635, IMG submission 187463) | Marine sediment microbial communities from White Oak River estuary, North Carolina - WOR-2-30_32 (SPAdes) (version 2) | ecosystem: Environmental > Aquatic > Marine > Intertidal zone >...
TCCTGCATCTGGAAGATGAGGTCAGCAGGGTCGGCGCCGGTAGGGCAGTAGTCGATACAGGCGATACAGGTGGTACACTTGCTCAGGATTTCGGCGTCTTTGCCCTCCATGAGCAGCTTGATTTCAGCGACAGCCCTATCCTTATCATAATCGACGTAACGACATTTCACCAGGCAGTCGCCGCACAGGTTACACTTTGAAGCATCCCACATTTTTATCCTCCTTCGTAGTAATAGCTAGCTTTTCTAAGATTTTGGCATATTATACCATCATCTGAAGCTAAATCGCCAATAAAAAGGTATCAGGAATTACTGCTTTCCACGCTCAGGGGCATGCGTCGCTAGCCAACAAGATTGACTTCTGCGTGCTAAGGCAACAAAGCAAGTAAAGATTCAATGTGTTCTCCATCTTTCGTTGAATATTCCTGGCACAGAAGTTCAGGAGCTTACGGACTAATCAGTGCGATGTCCTTAAGCCAGATGAGACAAATATCACATACAAAAATTTTTCAAACACGTAAACTAGAATTCAACTGTATTGATAGATTGTCCGGCTGCTGGGAGAGTAGCTATAAAAACGGATGAAAGAGAAGGAGCTTTATGATAGCGAATATGAAGAAGATACTCGAACAGGCGAGACTTAACTTGAAGGTGGACGAAGGCGACGTAAATCTGGTGAATGTGAATAACAAAGCGGCGGCATTGAAGCTTAAAGGCGTGTATGGCGCTGCCCAAAGGAGAAATTATGTCTAGACTATTTACGCTCTCTATGTTCTTAGTTTTTATACTGGCGCTATTTCTTTCACCTGGCTGTTGTAGCGAAGTGTCGCCAGATAGTAATGACCAATACCCAGGACAAGAAGGAGACGATATGACCGACAAAGTTGTCAAAACTGATGAGGAGTGGCGGCAAATACTCACACCGGAACAATATGATGTTACGCGGAGGAAGGGTACTGAACCACCATTTACAGGCGAATTCTATGACTTTCACGAACAAGGTATCTATATATGTGTGTGCTGTGGTAATGCGTTGTTCAGTTCGGAGGCAAAATTCGATTCTGGAACAGGATGGCCAAGCTTTTGGGCTCCCATTTCGGATCAGAGCATCGAAACCGCCATAGACACTAGCTACGGAATGGTAAGGACCGAGGTAATGTGCCGGAGGTGTGATGCCCATCTCGGACACGTGTTTGGAGATGGCCCGCCACCGACTGGTCTTCGTTACTGCATAAATTCAATTGCGTTAGACTTCGTAGAAACCGATAAGGAACACGAGTAGGAAATGACAGGTTTGAATAAAGCAACTATACCATTATTACTGGGTGCAATATTAATTGCTGCCATTCTAGCTGGGATTATTCTCGGTTGTTTCAAGGAGGGTACTACGGTGAATTTTCCAAAGGACGGTGTAATTCCTGGTGACTCGATACCTCTCATAGACGCTTCTGCGCCGGCGCAAACTGAAACGGCGACTTTTGCCTTGGGCTGCTTCTGGGCTCCGGACTCCCTCTTCGGGAGTCTGGACGGTGTCGTCCGAACCCGTGTCGGATACGCAGGTGGTACAACAGAAAGTCCTACTTACCACAACCTGGGTGACCATACTGAGACTATTCAAATTGATTACGACCCGACTCAAATCTCCTATGAACAGCTATTGGAGATCTATTGGGATAGTCACAATCCGACAGTGCGACCCTGGTCAAGGCAATATATGTCCATAGTTTTCTACCATAACAGCGAGCAGCGCGAACTAGCTATGGAAACCAAGCAACGTGAAGAGGCTAGCTTAGGTCGCCGGGTTTACACTGAGATTATTCCTTTTTCCGAGTTTCATTTGGCCGAAGATTATCACCAGAAGTACTACCTGCAACAGGTACCAGAGCTTATGCAAGAATTAGCTGCCATCTATCCGAATTTTACCGACTTAATAGATTCCACTGCTGCGGCACGCATCAATGGATACGTCGGTAGTCACGTCACCTTCCAAGAACTTCAAGAGCAGTTAAACTCTTCCTGGCCTGTCCCCAGCTGAAAATTAAATGCTGTTAGAAATTGGTCGCCTGCTACTGTCAGACTAGCAGATCTCCAAATGTGAAGGCGGAACCCTGTGCCTCTGTCATCTAATAAAGGTATCACAGGTTCGAATCCTGTATGGCCTATTAGTTAAATCATCAGAATTTGCTAACGAACTTTTCACCACCAGAAACTAAAAGTTACTCAGCGGGATAAATCACAGCTAACCAGCCTCTTTTTGTGAAGGAAATAGCACTAGATTTTTTGCTGGAAAGGGCATAATGTTAAAATTAGTTATATGCCAGCGAATCTACCGCCACAGTATTTTGAGGCTGAGAAGAGATATCGGTCAGCCCGAGAGCCGGAGGAAAAGATTGCGGCTCTCGAAACTATGCTCGCCATTATGCCCCACCATAAAGGCACCGATAAGCTCCATGCCGTGCTAAGACAAAAGATTGCTAAGTTTTCCCAGGAGGCGGAAAGAAAGTACGCCACAGCCAGGAGAACAGGCTTCTATATTAGCCGGGAGGGTGCCGGACAGGTAATGCTAGTAGGACCAGCCAACGTCGGAAAATCACAGCTACTGGCGATGGTAACCGAGGCTATTCCTGAAATAGCCGACTATCCCTTCACGACCAAAACTCCTGTGCCGGGTATGATGAGGTTCAAAGATATCCAGATACAACTGGTGGATACGCCGCCCATCGGGCACAAAGAAGTGAGAATACTGCTAGCCAATGTCCTGAGAAGCGCTGACCTTATTGCTATTGTAATAGATTTATCCCGGGAGCCAGTAAGCCAGGTAGAGGCAGCCCTTCAAGGGCTAAGAGAAGCCAGAATAGAGCCCCTAACAGATGATGTTACACAAGTAACTCCGGGAAGTTACCCCCGGAAGATGTTGATCGTGGGGAACAAGAATGAGCTGGCAAATTCCAGCAAGAATTGGGAGCGCTTGCGTTCACAATATGCCAAGCTGTTTCCCCTGGTGTCCATTTCAGCCAGGGAAGGTCACGGCCTGGAGGAGTTCAAAAGAGCGATTTACCAAGCCCTGAATATAATCCGGGTTTATACCAAGACCCCTGGCAGTAAGGCAGACCTGACCGACCCCATGGTGCTGGAGAAGGGCACCACACTGGAAGAAGCTGCTGAGAGCCTACATAAGGACTTCTACCAGAATTTGAAGTATGCTGTCGTCTGGGGCTCAGGAAAGTACGATGGGCAGAGGGTTAGCAAAGGACATGTCCTTCAAGATGGCGACATAGTCGAGTTTCATATCTAGATAGACCCCCAAAAAGCAGGACCCCTGAGCGGAGTGAGAAAACTGCTGGCTTTTCTTATAGTCTGATTTAAACTTACGCCAGAATCTTTTTCGGGACTTCCCTGAGGGTAGTTTCTGCTTCCCTCATGATCTCCTGCACTAAATCGTTGACCTTGGGCATATCTTTAATCCGTTGAGCCGCTTCACCGGCAGCCATCATCGCTTTTTCCTTATTCCCTTCGAAGGTGGCTTTGATGGATTCAATTTCAAAATTAGTCAACATATCAGCCGTGGAGTAGTCCTCTGGAGTCCCCAGAAAAACACCCGGCGATTTCTGAAGGGTATTTTTAGCGTGTTCCTGGCTGCGAGGTGTTTTCAGCCAGCGGGCAGGCCCGACAAAACCGCGCGCCACAAGGGTTGCTCTATCGCCTGCGTCTACAACTTCCTGTTTCCACATCGGATGAAAATCACTTTCCTGCGTTGCCAGAAAGCGGGTCCCCATGAGCACACCGTCGGCACCCATTAGCAGAGCGGCCGCCAGTGTCTTGCCATCGCAGAACCCACCGGCACCGACAACCAGGGTCTTGTCGTCTTGTACTGCCTCAATCACGGCTGGAAGCAAAACCATTGAGTGAACTGGTTCCCACGACGTATGGAAACCGCCTTCGTGGCCGGAAGCTACTATTACGTCGACGCCAGCTTTCTTACAGCGCATAGCTGCCCTAACAGAAGGGACAATATGTATCCATGTAAATCCTGCTCCCTTTATTTTGTCCTCCCAGCCAACGGGGTCGCCGGCGGATGTATATATCACCTTGAAATACTTCCTCATATCAGGGTTCTCCTCGCGCACCCTGATGGCCGTATCAATCATGATATGTGAAGCCGGGAGAACTTCCTTTGAAACCATGACATTGGGTCCGAAAACACCGCCCTTATCTTTAACCAGCCTGTATGTCCGTTTCAGCACCTTTTCCAAGACTGTAGCCATATTGTCTTCGGGGTCAGCTTCTCCGGTTCTCACAAAGTCGTTGTAAATCCATGGTTGACTTTCTTTTTCAAAAAGGCCACTTGTAGAAAGCAGTCCGAGGACGCCTGCGTTGGCTGTAGCAACACAAAGATTGTTGTTGCTGAAAGGACCCATCCCTGCCTGCATAATGGGATATTTGATTCCCAGCAGGTCACATAACCTTGATTTAATCATAGAACCTCCCTTAATTTTTTTAATCATGCCATTATAGTTATAGTAGTGCTGCGGGTCAATATAATGGTTGTGCTATCTAATCAGAGGAGAAATTCAGCTGCTAAATCTTATCTTTCCCAGAATTCCTCCCAGCGTTTTATTACAGAGTAAAATTCCAAATTTAAGAAGATTATTTGCTCCCTCTACCCATTTCTAAACTTACGGCCGATAACTACATCAATATTTTGCTCCAGGGTACCGAGGACAATTTGAGTATGGAAGATCAGGAACAGTAATTCGTAAAGTTGCGGCATACAAACCAACCATCAGATCATTAAAGAAAAATAAAGTTGACCCCTTTATTTCCCGATAGTTGCAATTTTTCAAGCGCCTTATTATACTTAAAACCAGTGGTTATAAGCGTAGGTTATCACGTCTCTAGAAAGCTCTTCCAAGCTCATTCGCGAACGTTGGATGACCGAAACTCGAGCCAAGAATTATAAGAAAGGAGGTCATCCAATGGGATTTACGGACAAAACGCTACAATGTGCTGACTGTGGTGCCCAATTCACCTTCACCGCTGAGGAACAGGAGTTCTATGCTGGCAGGGGATATACTAATGAGCCCAAGCGTTGCCCCGCTTGCCGTGAGGCAAAGAGAGCCCAGTACAATAACTCCAGAGGTTACAGGTCTAACCGCCAAATGCATTCTGCAGTATGTGTTGAGTGTGGCAAAGACTGTGAAGTGCCCTTCGAGCCTCGAGAAGGCAGGCCAGTATATTGTAGTGAATGCTACAACAAGATTAAATCAAGCGGTCGGCAATAATTTAATACAACTGGATTAAAAGGGGGCTGGAACCAAACCCAGCCTCCAAGGTTTAGAAGTAGAAAAACCCAGTACGCTTTGAAAAGTCTACCTGCACGAAGGGTAAGGCTATAAAAATTGAAAGGGGGTTAATATTGTGAATATATATGTAGGCAATTTATCTCGCGAGGTTACCGAGGATGAATTGCGCAAGGCATTTGAGGCTTTTGGGCAAGTCACATCGGTAAACATCATCAAGGATAGGTACAGCGGCGAATCTAGAGGTTTTGGGTTTATTGAGATGACAACGAAAACTGAAGCCCAGGCTGCCATTAACGGCCTTAATGGAACATCATTGAAAGAGCGGACTCTCAGTGTTAGTGAGGCACGCCCCCGTACCGAAGGCGGCAGGAGACCCTTTGGCGGCGGTGGTGGATTTGGTGGAGGAGGTAGACGGCGCAGATACTAAGATACCAGTATCTTACGAATTAAGACCTTTATAAGAATGACTTGAAGTTCCCGGCTGAGGAAGGAAAGTCTGTTTTTTTCCTTACATCTCAGAGGTGGGTTTCTGCGTCACTTTATCAATGCCGTCCATTTCTTGCTACTGCTCAATAACACAGTTTTTGAGCTTACTCACGTGCTCAACCCCTGAGCCAAGATATATCTATTAGCTAGTAAGGACATTAACCACTTTTTCTTCAGAAAATACCTACAATGAATATGCTAAAAACGCCCTCGCCTTAGCTTCGAATGGTATAATTGACGGCAGTGATATTGGTTTCAGAATGAAATAGATAAGCTGTCGCAACGTGCAGAAAAGGAGGCACACCTTGGACTGGAAAGAACTGCTCGGATTCATTGGTGGAGCTTTGACCACAGTAGGATTTATCCCGCAAGTATGGCGTCTGTTCAGGCTGAGGAGTGCGCACGAGATAAGCCTGCCATTCACACTCTTCTTTATTTCGGGTATAGCCCTCTGGCTGTCCTACGGGATTTCGTTGGGCCTAATATCAGTAATTATATGGAACGCAACAACTCTTACCCTAGGATGTGCCATGTTATATGCGAAGCTAAAATACGGAAGATAGCTCCCCTAAGTATTCGACTGTCCTTACCGAAGCAGCCTCGGCCGTTCTCCCAACAAGTTTATTTGGTAGGCCTTTTGCCTAACTCTCGAAGGTCTTATCAAAATTAACAATTCGGCTACGCCGGAAACCCTGCCGCTCGAATATGGCCCGCAGTTCTTTGTTATTTTTCGGAATGAGAGCACGGACCGTACCAATACCTTCGGTTTGGCAATGTTTCAGGAGCGCCTGAATTAATTTACGGCCAATGCCGTGCCCGCGATAGTCGGGGTGAACAAGTATAGCGTGAATAATGCACACTTCAGTAAGCGGTACCATTAGATACATGGACCTGTTGATTGAAAAGCCAACCATTTTATCACCAATCTCAGCTACAAAACTTATGTCAGGCGCTGTCCCGGGGTTAACGGAAGCTATGTCTTCATACTTGATAACATCGCGCTTCTGGCCTGTAACTATCCTATCAAGAAATAGAACCTCATGAATGTCGCTACGTGTCATGCGCCGAATCGTTACTTTCGCTTCTTTCTCTTTTTTGTGCTGTTTTGCTTCTTTCGCTTTTCTCATTAAACACCTCCATCGTTACCATTGCCCGAACCAGTCCTTCCGTTATCTGAAGATGGTGGCAGGTAACCCATTATGCTGTGCGGGTTATTATACTCCCCTCTCCAACTATCTATCAAGACCTTTTTTCATTCAGGGTGCGTTAGGGTAGGATGAATTTTTCCGGTAGCTCAATTGCGAACTTTTATGAACACTTTGTAGCTGAGTGAGTGGTAGGTGTTAGAGGACTTGAACCTCTGCCGTCCTGCGTGCAAGACAGGCGCTCTCACCTCTGAGCTAACCACTTATTGCTCAGTCCTAATGAAAAAATTTCTTTTTAGCTGAGACTGCAGCCAAGGGAGCCACCGCTATCCACAGCGTAATGTTTATCAGCATGGCCGTGACGTAGTTGATATCCACACTGATGCCCAGCTTCGTAGCGATGACATTCAAGAGAAGCATGAGGAAGAACGAACTCAAGAAGAAACCCGGTATCGCACCTAATATTCTGAAGTAACCCATTTTAACCCTCCTTTGTTTTATTCTTGTAGCACAGACTCAATTGCTTGATACGCCTGGGAAAGAATCTGGCGAATCTGCTCGGCTTTATCGGCATCCAGCCTGCGAAAGCTGTTGCCAAGTAAATCTTCAAGCGCGTGATACTCCCTCATTACCATGATCATTCTGCCAACATTTTTAAAACTCCATTTATGTTTCATTTGCCTCCTCACGCCGTCGGCGATGTTACTCTGATTCTCCAGAAACTTGAGGCCTTCTTCCATAATCGAGTAAACCCTTTTGCCTTCCTGCTCAGTGGAACTGGCATATCCCATTTCCTCCAGCATCTGGAGAGTAGGGTAGATAACCCCTGGGCTCGGCTTATAAAAACCGTAGGAAAGTTCCTCAAGCTCCCTTATGATGTCGTACCCATGTCTTGGCTTATCCTTCAACAGGTCTAATATCACGTATTTGAGGTCGCCCTTGTGAAATGAAGTCCCTCTTCGTGAACTTCGAAAAAATCGCTCTTCGTGAAATATCCGGTCTCTAAACATTTAAACCTCCTTTTCGCCCATTAATTAATGTGACATAAATAATATCTAGATATATCTAGATATTATTATACACCCTATCTTTTTTGTCAAGAGGGTCTTTAAATGAGGGAGTGATAAACTTTAAAAATTTTTAATTAACTTACCCATGGTGGGCCCTGGGGGACAGTTTTCGAACTTCCGTTTGAGAAGATATGGCTCATACGAGCTTTGTAACAGCTCCTTGCATCACCTCCGTGAGATGACAACGCTTATTGTTCCGAGTGTCGTAATGTGGAGCCGGGATATCTATAGGCAGAACCAGCGCAATTTTTGAATTTATCTTTAGACTCGCCATTCAATTGCTGTATAATACCTGAAGATGAGCTCGGGGATTAAAGGCGTCATGTTCTACATACGAGACTATCCGACTCTTGTTGACCATATACACAAATAGGAGGCACAGCAATGATTGAGCTACCAATTGGTAGACAGACCTTTGATTTTGACTGTGGAGCAAAAGCATTGCAGCTTGCCATGGCTTATTATGGTATAGATATTCCCGAAGGCGAATTGATGAAAGAATTGAAAATCGATGCTGATGGAGTCCCTGTGCAGAACATGATATCTGTGGCCGAAGCAAAAGGGTTTCAGGTCATCTGGAAATGTGGATTTTCTCTGGAAGAAGTAAAACGATTTGTGGATGAAAAGCATCCGGTGATTGTGCTGGTCCAGGCGTGGGCAGAAAGGTATATGACACTTGAAGATTGGAAGAAGGATAACGACGATGGTCATTACGTGATTGTTATTGCCCACTCTGGTGATATTATTGTGTTTGAAGACCCGTCATCTTTTCACAGAACATGGCTGACGGAAGAGGAATTCATGGCACGCTGGCACGATACAGACCCCAGAACGCACCAGAAGCTGGAGCATTTTGGTATGGTCTTGCTCGGGAAAGAGCCTGTGCCTCCGCAAAAGACATTCGAACACATGGATTAATGAGAAACATACAACCCGCCTATTAGAGACAATTGGCAGACTTTTTCAATAATAAGCGGAAGGGTTAAATATGCCTCGGAGGGGCTGTTGCCAAACTATTGTTTGAGAAGAGATAATTGATTTCAGCGATACAGCATCCACTCGTCTACCATTCGCGTTGGCAGATATATTGACGATGAGGCAGTACTATTTTAAGCTAGCCAAAGCGGTTTGCACGCGAAACATTGCTCTGAGGAGGTCATAGTATACCGACTACAGAAACCTTCTGGAATCAAATGGGAGAATACAACGAGAATTGCATCTTATTCGCAGCGGGAGTATACGGTCTGGTACTGCTAGTCAGAAACTGAAAAGTAATTGGAAGGAGCCAAAGAGATGAGCAAAAATCTGTCATTTAAGAATTGGCAAAATATCCTCTGGAGTACGCTTTTAACCATTCTGGGTATTGTCTGTTTTCCCGCTAATCCTCTCGTCTTGACAGGTGTTATAGAAGTAGAATCATACCTCGTATTATTCATCATTGGCTGGGTGGTATGGTCATTCGGCATGGTGCTGGTCATGGCTCCCATAGTCATGTTTCCGAGACGTGGCGGTGTTGCCAAAAAGAAGTCTTTCGTAAACACAACACGTCTTGTTGATACAGGCATATATGCAATAGTTAGGCATCCGCAATACACAGGTGGAGTCTACTCAATCTTCCTTACCACCTTTTTGTGGTATCCCCATTGGCTATTCGGAGTGCTCGGGGCGATAGGCACGGCAGTTGTCTACATGGGTTGCAGAGAGGAAGATAAACGGCTGATAGAGAAGTTCGGTGATGCTTATGTAGACTATATGAAAAGGGTACCTAGAATGAATGTCTTTTTAGGCCTCTTCCGCTGGCTGAAGCGTAGAAAGTAAGAATTGGCCATGTTCAGTCACAAATCTTACTACAAGGCAGTATCTATCTCAGAGTCGAATCAGCGTATATAACTACCTGTCAGTAAATCTGGAAACGCGCGTTGTCGATAAACTAAGTGATAAGTTACACGAACCGGTGTATCAGTGACCACCGCAAATATGATTGGATTGCTATCTTTAAGGATTATTGGAAAACGTAGGTTGTCCCCACTGTTGTGAGGATGAACTGTTCAGGCATCTCCCTAGCGAATTGATTGATGGCTTGCCAGCCGGTGCAGTGCATGGGCATGACAAAATCTGGGCCTATCTTCTTCATCTCCTCGATTGTCGGACCGATGATTGGCTCAAAAATCGGCCCCGTGAGGTGAAATCCGCCCAGAACTGCTTGAACCTTGCTCGTTTGTGCAGCCGCCTGGCAATGCTTGACCGTATTGACGATGCCAGCATGGGAACATGCACCGATAACCACTAGTCCCTTGCCTTTCACCTTAACCGCTACCCCCTGGTCATCATGAAAGGGGTCCACAATCCATTCGCCATTAATTTTCGCTTCAGCCCAGGGAAAACCTTTCTCAAAATCCGTTACCCGCCGTACTTCTCCTGAAATCAAGACGAGGTCTGATAACAATGTAGAAGCCCCTTTAATTTTATTAAGCACAGCTCCCTTTTCCATTAAGTCTACCTCATCTAATCTAGGGAAGTCTACCCGTCGTCCAGTAATGGGGTTATTTAGACCCCGCTGAAGGAAAGCATCCGGATGAAGGACAACCGGTATTCCCTTTGCAGCCTTGTTTAGAAAATCTGGTAGAGCTCCAAAATGGTCGGGATGACCGTGGCTGAGAACCACCGCCTCAACTTGGCTCAAGTCCACATTCAAAACGCGGGCATTGTGGAAAAAACAAGTCGATGAAACACCTGCGTCCATCAGTACTATGTGCTCTTCGGCTCCTTTGCAGACTTTGAGGAGACATGACAATCCATGTTCTGCTAATAGAAAATTCGGAGGAGGTGTCTTGGGTCGTTTGACCACGTCTGTGTCCTGAAGCAAGAACACGTCTGTGTAATTGTCTATCAAGACCGTAACCTCCAATTTGTCCACTTCTTGCAGATTCAGTCCACTCATCTTGTTACCCTCCTTTACATTAAAGATACTAAGTTCACTGTTCAGCTATCTGCCCACGAACAAATCTAGGGGTAAAATTGTAACGGACTGTGCCTCGCTAATCACAACAGGCTCCTGTTACCACCCTGTTTGTATCAACGACTTTCATCATTAGCTCAAACATTACGTCTCTGGCCAATATCTTTCCAGGAGCCATCACAGTAATCAGGCTTGACCAGCTTTTTCCCTAAGCGATTCCCTTTTTTTCAAGATGATTTTGGTCGTCATCCTGGCCACTTCTCCTACAAGCGTTGAACATTTGTCCACCATGCCTGCCTTAAAAGCTGCTTCCATCTCCTTCGGGTCGTAGAGATTGAAGAATCTGCCAACAAACTTGGTCTGGATGTCAGCACATCGGCAGGTGCCATATTTTTCAATGAACTGGTCATGCAGTTTTTTCGACAGTATGAGAGCAGGTACCTGTTTCATCATATCGCCAGAATCCTTACCCTCTCTGCCGAAGAGATAGCTTATTGCCATGACACCCCCGGAAAGTGCTCCGCAATGCCCATCTCCTGTTAAGCCTACTCCATCAGCGAACCCGGTGGCGGCTTTGAAAACGTCATCGTTTTCAATGCCAAGTGCCTCGAAAATTCCAGCAATTGTGCATTGCGGGCAGCCGCTACTTTTCATCTCGTGTCGCTTGCCACTTTCGAATGCCTTGTTCAATACATTTTCATCAATTTCTCCCATTAGCCTGCTCCTTTAAAATATATTTAAGCCCATTCCTCTCCTCTGTTTCATAATAATCTCTATGTCAAGGATTCTAACCTTATATTTCCAGATCGTTACTCTGCCAATTTTTTGTTTAACGAGATGAGTTATTGCTATTTAAGCCTTATGACCTGGCGTAAACTGCGACCTTTTCCAGTCCCGATGGTGGGCGGTAGAGGACTTGAACCTCTGACCTCCTGTGTGTAAGACAGGCGCTCTCACCACTGAGCTAACCGCCCATGGCACGCCTGGCGGGATTTGAACCCGCGGCCTCAGCCTCCGCAGGGCTGCGCTCTATCCAGCTGAGCTACAGGCGCATATACACCCCACTCAATTGGTGCCGAAGGAGGGATTTGAACCCTCACGCCCTTAAGGGCACTACGCCCTGAACGTAGCGCGTCTGCCATTCCGCCACTTCGGCATCAAATCCTCTGTTTAAAATTCTCTCTTTCCCAAAGAGATAAAAATAACTGCCAACAACCCCAATAGATTGAGGGGAATAAGGGCACAGACAGCCCCGGCTAAAGACAGGCCATAACTTTTCCTTTTTACAGCCGAGACACCACCTACTATGGCTATTATACCCAGAACAAGAAGAAGTCCTCCCATAATCATCGGCAAAATTGGGACGACAGCCCAACTACATGCATGCCAATTACCTGGAACGCCTAGCAAGAATGAAGAAAGCCACAGCCTGAGCGGTATCCTGAGGCTTATTAAAGCCACTATTATCCCCCCACCAATTACCTCAA
>Ga0209635_10003360_pt1 | contig 12446 bp, 9 predicted proteins | sample DeeMarSWOR230_32_FD_187463 | JGI IMG/M metagenome (GOLD analysis project Ga0209635, IMG submission 187463) | Marine sediment microbial communities from White Oak River estuary, North Carolina - WOR-2-30_32 (SPAdes) (version 2) | ecosystem: Environmental > Aquatic > Marine > Intertidal zone >...
TTTTTGTATGGTGCAATCTTATGATGTTGGTAGCCTTCCCCTTTGCGTAGACATTGATAAGTATGTGAAGGGTGCAAACAGTTTTGAGGCTGGTTTGCAGGATGAATGGGCAGCGTATTTTGAGAAAAGCGCAGTGAAAGTTTTCTTGGATAAATTGAATGCTGGGATTGATATTCCTAATTTTCCACAGTTTCGTGACATGAGTACAATGTTTCTTTCAATGGTCGACGGTCTGGAAAAAATCCGCGGGGGATACGTCGAAACTGGGCGTTTGAGTTTAAAACCTGACAAAGAATGTTTGCCTGAGGTCTCGGTGGTAAAGAAGAATATTCACGAAATCAGCGAAGAATATGAAAAGCCTTTCAGGATGAAGGTTTGTATCACAGGGCCCTATACATTAGCGTCTTTTTTCCCTTTTCGAACTGGTGATACTTTTAGCAGGCTCGGCGGCGTACTTTCTCTAATTGTTGAACGAAATGTTTTTTGGGAAAAGATTGGGCATGTCGAGATTGTTTCTATTGATGAGCCTCTTTTTGGACTCGTTGACGACTCATTGCTTGACCGTGGGTCTGTGGAGCGAGAGAACTTGTTTAAAGCATGGACTAACCTGTTCCATTCTGCGAAGGCAAGAAAGGTGAGAACATGTCTTCATTTGCATAATACTTCAGACGGACTTTTTTGGGGCGTTAAATCTTTGGATATTGTCGAGTCGCATGTGGGCGATCCGTTATATGAGATGAAGGAGACGAAAAAGCGTTTGGAAGAGGAGGATAAGGTCTTGAAGGCGAGTGTGTGTGTTGTTGATTTTGATAGTCTTATTAAAGAAACTGTTGTTAAGGCTTCGGCGCGGAAGTTTGATGATTCGGCGTTGAACGAAGCTGTTGCGGATACGTGGGAGAAGCTTCAGCAAAATAGTGTTGCAGCGGAGGATTTTCTGGAGCCGATTGAAGTTATGAGGCAAAGAGTAATGCAGGTTATTGAAAGGTTTGGTGCAGAGCGGGTTCCTTTTGTTGGGCCTGAGTGTGGGTTGCGTGGTTTTCCGACCTATCAGAGTGCTATTGAATGTTTAAGGCGTGTAGCTGAAATGGCGCAAAGTTTTCGTGTTTAGAGAATTTTTGTGTGTGTTGACGCCTCTAGACCTCTTCGCTATATGCTTCAATTGGGCTTCTAATATGCTGCAAATATGTCGGTGTTTGTTAGTTGTCTCTTCCAGTGTTTTCTTCTTCTCTTAGTGTTCGGCGTAAGACTTTGCCGACGAGTGAGGTTGGTAGTTCTTTTCTGAATTCGATTTCTCTGATTCTTTTATAGGGTGCTATTCTTTCTTCTACGAATTCGATTAGTTCTTTTTTTGTTGCTTTTGCGTCTTCTTTGAGAACGACGAATGCTTTTGGAATTTCGCCTGCTTCTTCGTCTGGTTTGCCTATGACTGCGCATTGTTTTACTGTTGGATGTTCGTACAGGACGTCTTCGAGTTCTCGTGGGTAGACGCTGTAGCCTTTGTATTTGATGAGGTCTTTTTTGCGGTCTGTTATGTAGAAGTATCCTTCTTTGTCCATTTTGCCGATGTCGCCGGTGTAGAGCCAGTGGTCTCTTAGGATTGCTTCGGTTTCTTCTGGCATGTTCCAGTAGCCTTTCATGACTTGTGGGCCTTTGACTATTAGTTCGCCGGTTTTGTCTGGTTCTAGGGTTTTTTTTCCGGTTTTTATGTCGACGATTTTGGCTTCTGTGTTTGGCCAGGGGATTCCGATTGAGCCTATTTTTATTGCTTTCATTGTTGCGTCGAGTGGGTTGCAGTGTGTGACTGGGGAGCTTTCTGTTAGTCCGTAGCCTTCTACGAGTACGCCTCCTGTGATTTTCATGAATTTTTTCTGTACTTCAGGTGGAAGTGGTGCGGCGCCTGAGATGCAGAATTTTATTGATGAGAGGTTGTATTTTGCTATTTGTGGGTGTGCTACGAGTACTGTGTACATTGTTGGGACTCCGCAGAAGATTGTGATTTTGTGTTGTTCTATTGTTTTTAGGACGTCTGTGGGGTGGAATTTGGGGAGCAGGACCATGGTGCCTGCGATGTGGATGGCTGCGTTCATTGATGTTGTCATTCCGTAAATGTGGAACAGTGGGAGTACTGTTAGGAACATTTCTTGGCTTGTTCTTGCGGTTAGCCATTCTGCGCACATGATGGCGTTTGAGACTAGGTTATAATGGGTGAGCATGGCGCCTTTTGGGGTTCCTGTGGTTCCTCCAGTGTACTGGAGTGCTGCTAGGTCGGTTTTTGGGTTTATTTTGACTGGGGGTGGGTTTGGGGGGTGTTTTTCTGTGAGGTTGTTGAAGAAGTAGATGCCGGGTTGTTTGGGGACTTTGTGGCTGGGTATTCTGCCGAGTAGTGAGCCGAAGAATGCTTTTGTTGAGGGTAGAAATTCTTTCATTTGTGCGATTATGATTCTTTTGAGGATTGTGCTTTTTTGGATGTTTTTGATTATGGGGTAGAAGATGTCCATTGCGATGATTGTTTCTGTTTCTGAGTCGTTGAGTTGGTGCATTACTTCGCGTTCTTTTGCTAGTGGGCTGATGGCGGTTATGATGGCGCCTGTTTTTAGTGCGCCGTAGTAGCTGATGATGTATTGTGGGGTGTTTGGGAGGAAGAGTGCGATTCTGTCGCCTTTTTTGACGCCCATGTCGTTTAGGGCTGTTGCGAATTTGTCGCTGAGGATGTTCAGTTCGTTGTATGTTATTTTTTTTCCGTAGAAGATTATGGCGGTGTTTTTTGAGTAAAGTTTGACTGTTCTTGTTAATAGTTCGTGAAGAGGTATTTCAGGGTATTCGATTAATTGTGGCACTTTGTCTGGCCAGTTTTTGTGCCAAGGTTTTAACATTGCTCTCTCTTTCCCCGCTTTTCTTGTTATGATTGTCAGAGTATATATAATTCGTGTAACATGTTAGCGCCCCACTTTCTCACTCTGTGTGTGTGCACGCGCCTTCCCCTAGAGGGTCTACTATATGCTCCAAATAGGCTCCAAATATGATTGGCACGAATTTGCACTTTTTAGGCGGAGACTGATTTGTGAGTTCTATTATGATATTTCCAAAGCTTTCCCATCATACTATCGATAGAGAAAGTGGAATTGCGAGAGAGAGGTAAATGCTTTTATTTGTTGAATACAGAATGGTTTACCCCAGATAGAAGGAGGTCTAATGTTTGTTCAAGATTAAAGTAGCCGACGCAAAACTCCTACGCGACATGATAAGCGCCATAAGCATACTCGTAGACGAAGCCACATTCAACCTAACACCAGAAGGCATAAAACTCCGCGCCATGGACCCCTCAAGAGTCGCCATGGTAGACTTTGAATGGCCAAAAACAATCTTCGACGAATACCAATGCGACCAACCAACAAAAATGTGCCTAAACATCAGCGAAATGCTGAAACTCCTCAAACGAGCAGGAAAAGACGAACCAGTAGAACTAGCCCTCGACGAAAACACAGGACGACTAAAAATAACCATAACAGGAAAATACACCCGCGCCTTCAACATGCCCACCCTCGAAGCCCAAGAAGAAGAAGTCCCAACACCAAAAATCACCTTCACTGTAACCGCAAAAGCAACAACACAAGGCATACGCGAAGCCATAGAAGACGCAAACCTCGTCAGCGACCACGTCAAAATCGAAGCCGACCCAGAAAAACTCACACTAAACGCCACAGGCGACCTCATGGGCGCCAACATCGAAATCAAAAAAGGAAGCGACACCCTACTCGACCTAAACGTCAAAGAACCATCAAAAGCCACATTCAGCCTAAGCTACCTATCAGAAATAATCAAAAACGCAAGCTCAACCTCAGACATCGCCGTACTAGAATTCAGCAACGACATGCCAATACGCCTAGACTTCCAACAACCAAAAGAAGGAAAACTAACATTCTACCTCGCCCCAAGAATAGAAGTAGAATAACCCCTCCAGCCGGAGAGGAAACAAAGTCCTCACGAAAAGCGAGCTGGCCAAATACCCCTTTCTCCCAGAAGCAACAGAATACATAAAAACCCTAGACCTAAAAATAAACGAACTAGCCGACCCAGTTTTCTCCCCAATCCTCGACAGAGCAGAAAACCGCGTACAAAACTGCCTCACCGCAAACGACACCGGAAAACCCTCATCCAAACCTGAAATCGAAATCCCATCATTCCCAATCGCCGTCATGATAGTCGCCGCAATAAACGACTCCTACCTCAAAAAAAGATACGCACTCCTAGAAGCAAAACAAATCACAGAATCACTAAAAGAAGAAACCCAACAAACCATAACAAAAATCACAGAATTCTTCCACTGGAAAACAAAAACACCAGAAAAACCACAAGAAAGCGGCTTCACAATACACTTCATAGACTACCTCAGAAACGCCTCAATATTCCGCGAAAAAGAATGGAAACTCATCAACCGACAAATCACAAACGGCAAAGTTTCTGTCACAAAAAACGAAATATGCCGACTCCTCGAAGAAGAAGTAAAAACACACATAGAAAACCGACTCCAAACAAAGGGCATCACCCTTCCGCAAGAACTTACAGTGCGCGTAGAACGCCTAAAACAGCTACTAATGCTAAAAAAAGGAAGACTCCGAACAGAAGAAATGCCAAAACAATTAGTCATCGCTGCCTTTCCACCGTGCATAAAAGCCCTCTACAACGCCATAACCTCAGGGCACCACCTTTCACACATAGGCCGCTTCACATTAACCACGTTTCTAGTGAACGCAGGCATGAGCCCAGAAGAAGTCATAGCGCTTTATCAGTCGCTTTCTGACTTTAACGAACGACTAACACGCTACCAAGTCGAACACATAGCCGGCGAAAGAGGTTCAAGAACCAAATACCGACCACCAAACTGTGGCACACTACGAACCCACGGAGTTTGCATAGCCCCAGACGAAACGTGCAGACAGCTACGGAATCCACTGACTTACTACAGAAGAAAATTAAAACAAGCAAAAACCAAAACCTAAAACTATCTATACTCTATTTTTGCAGCAACACCCTGCTTAATAAGAACCACCGCATTCTCCACAGGCACAGTACCAATGTCTTCAGTCCTAAAAGGACCATAAGTTTTCATGTCCGCACCCACTATCGCAGGCACATCCCTCAAAAAACGAACAACCATCCGTTTCGGCCTTTCACTTTGCCCTTCATCAAGAGACCATCGCCCCAAAAGAATACCCTTCAAAAACTCTTGATAAGACTCGCTGAAAGGCACAATTTTACCGTACAATTTTTCTTCAGTCAACGCCTCACTTGGGATAGTTTTCCCCGAAGTCGTTGCTTTGAATATTTTATCATAACGAAGTTGGACAAGTTCCTTAATGAGCCTACGTACATTGCGAAGTTCTAGCTTCATTAACTTCGCTTTCGTAGTCTTCTTGTCCAACATTCTACTTTCTTCGCGTATTTTCTTAACATAACTAGCCAAATGAACATAGAAATCCTCAGAAAGAGGTTGAAGTTCAACGCTTCTGTGCTCTTTTTCCCATGCGCCATAGAGTTCATCATACATTTTATGTTGCCACCTCAGCAGCACCTTTACACAAGAGAAACAATCCAGCCGCTATTGGTAATTCAACCTTTCTCTCTTTTAAACCCTCATACTCTGTATCGCCAATTCTAAACTTTGGGCTTTCATGAACAAAAACTTCCACTGCTCCTTGCTTAAAAGCAACGGCGTCTTTGAGTGGGTCAAAACCATCTATTCCTGCAACAGAAACTTCAGTCTTTTTCAAACCAGTCTTCCCATGAAGCGTGCCATCCAATCTAATTAGGCGATGAATGTCCGTTGTAACTACAGTATCGATTTTTGCAGACTGCAACTCAATACCTTGTTCAACAATTTTCTGCCAACTAGCCAAACCTACGCCCTTCACAATGTTCCAAGGTCCCCTTTCTTTCCAACTTTCCAAAATCTCGCTTTTGTACTTAACAATTGCATCAATAGCTCTTCTCTGTAACCCCAACCTTTCTAGGTCTTGACTTGAAGAATTCAAGAGAAACTCATAAGTCCCTCGAGCAATCCTGCCCCCCCAACCTACGTCACTAAAATCTGGACCAACAAGCCTCTGGTCTATTACTTTCAATCCATGAATATCCATATCGAGGCCAATTCCAACAATGTAATCCACAATCTCTCTTCGTGCAATTTGGTCAAGATTTCTTACTGATTCTTCTTCAACATGAACATGATAGCCCCTATGCCCAGAAAAATAAACTTTCATTTCCTTAGCGGAAAACCCAAAATCACTTGTTAACATGTCTAGAAGTTTCATGGTCTCTCTTTTTGTTGTTTCTAAACAGACTTCGCAGACCCACGTTTTCGTGTCTATTTTCTGTGCTCCGCAAGATGGACATTTCTCTGGGGCAACGCCTCTATCTGAGAAGTTGCAATTACTACAAACCCAAACATCATGAACCTTCTCGCAAGGCGTAGGAATATGATCCGCATCAATGTCAAAAATCAAATCAGCGCCAAACCATCCTTTCTCACCCATCTCGCTAGCAGATGGTTCTTCATAGTAAGCGCTTGAATAATAAACGTCCGACGGAACCAACTCGCACAAAAACCCCTTAAGCTCGTCGAACTGCTGAAAACTTCTATGCCTCACCATTATTTTTTCCTTAAAAAGCAACACGCCAAACTCTCGATTCTCAAAAAGACTAGGAACCCAGGTTTCTTGAAAGGAATCCTTGTAGTATTCCAGAAATTTCTCTTGAACAAACTTCAAGGTTTTGGAAAGCATTTCTATCTCAACAATCATGCTTTACTCTACTATTTTAGTTTCTCCACTGCCCATTTGATAACAACTTGCTTTAACGACAGTTATTAGAATAATTCTCTTCATATAGATTTAAACAGCCAAAGAAGTGCGAGTTTATGGAGAGAGTTTTGGTAGAGGCGCGAGCGACCATTGGAAGCAAAATCGCAATAATCGTAAGGAGGGTCTTTGAGGCAACTCCAACCCACCACAATGCGCCTTTGTTTAGAGATTCAATAAAAATTGACTTTCAACCTTAACTAAATCTCTGAAGTTTTCAACTGTTCTGCCAGATTATGTGATGCATCTGTGGCTATGACAAGCGTTGCCAAATGCGAAACCACAAAAAACGGCGTAGAAAATCAACTCGCAAGCACAAGAAATTGTTATAAGGCAAACGACTAATGACAGTGCCCGGTCAAAGCCGATTCTTTAAATCTGATATGCATCATCTAATCATTCAAAATAGATATTTTTGTGAGGATGAACTGCTGCGAGTCTTCCACATTTTCTTAGCCATCAATTTGCAATAGACGAATCTACTTGAGTCGATCTAACTATTGACTGCGTCGAATAGGGTGCATAAAATGTTAAATTTATCTAGGCTCCAATATTCGAAACTATGAGCCTTCGAGTTTGTTTTTGCCATCATTTATCGCTCTCGTACTGGGGAGGCGGTGAGAAGTGGATCGTCGAAATCGCTAAAGAACTTGTTAAACGACGATGCACCGTAGAAATTTATGCTTTACCTCTATTACTAGAAGGAAAACCCAAGATAAATCCTAAAGATGTTCTGGAGGGCATCCCATACTACGAAAAAATACATCATAATGTTAATGGTGATGTGGTCTACGTTACTTATAATCCTCTAAATTGGCTCAACTTTCAGACTTCAAAACCTCGAATCGGTGGCCTTCATGCAGAAGCATACTGGGTTCCTCCGAATGTGCGATATGGTGTTTTGCCTAATCTGGCAAATGTTACCAATAGATTTGCGAATTATTTTGAGCTGCGCCGTTTCGATGCGATACATACAGTTACTGAAGCCTTTCCAGTTAACCACCCAAGGGTTTATTTCATTCCTAATTTTGTAAATGCTGCGGCATACAAACCGACTCGAGAAAAAAACGAGGACTTTACTATTGCGTATTCTAGTAGAAAGGTTTGGCAGAAAGGGTACGATTTATTCCAACAGACAATACGTTTGCTAAGGAAGGAAACTGCAGTTAAAACTAATATTTCCGGCGGGATTTCTGAGAAAGATATGCCTGATTTTCTTTCGAGCAGCCATGTTTCGCTATTACCAAGCAGAGTAGATACATTTGGTCTGTCTATAGTTGAATCATGCTTATGTGAAACTCCTGTGGTCACAACACCACTTTCTGCACACAAATTCTTAGGGTTGCCCTTAACATATGGTAATTCTGCGAGTGATTTTCAAAAGGCAATACTCGACTTCTACTACATGTGGAAACATAATAGAGAAGAATATTGGCAGCTCGCCAAGGATTGTCGAATCAAAGCCCTAAAATTTGACAAAACCGTTATAGTGGATAAAGTGCTTAAGATGTTCAGAGAAGTATACAATACATGTTGATGAACTAATCTCGAATCGATAGGAGAATTAATCCAATCGCTTATGCAATTCTGGTTTCAACTGGGTAGAAGACAATTTCATAATGCCAAAGAGCATTTGCAATTCCCAACACCAATAATTCCAAAGTATATGAAAGAAACTTGACAAACAAAAAATTATGGGCTTTACTTAAAAGAAAGAATCCTCAAACAAGCAGCTTCTATTCATGTTTTTCTTCTTTGAACAACTTGACATACTCTTTTGCTAAGATGTGCCAGTATCTGCTTTTTGCTTTCTTCCTCAAGTTTTCTGATATTTTTTGCCTTAGTTCCTGATTGTCAACCAAATTCATTAGTGCTTCTGCAAGTTCCTTCTCATTGTTTGGGGTAACCATTAGGCACTCCTTTCCGCTTTGCAGGTCGGCAAGGAACCTTGGAATTTTACTGCAAACTATTGGTACCCCGTAATCCATAATTCGTGCAATTGAACCACTTGACTCTAAATAGTGGTCTATGTATGGAAAAACTAGAATATCGCTACTAGAAATGTATTTGTCAAGATCGTTTTCACTTATAAATCCCTTCTTGATTTCTACATGGTTTCCAAGTCGTAGGGTCAGAATCATCTTTCTAAGTCTATCAATGTAGGATTCTCCAATCACGCTTTCTTGGAAGGGTGGTCCTCCTGCTATTATTAGCTTCACATTTTTGTAGGAGGCAACAACAATTTGTATTGCCCTTAGCAAACACTCCAATCCTTTTTTAGGTCTCACAAAACCATGAAAAAAAATCTTAATGATTCCATCTTTAGACCTTTTGTGTAGCATTTTAGCAGGGATAACGCCGTGCGGAATCACTGCAATCTTTTTTTTGCTTATTTTGTACTCTTCCTGCAATACATTCTGTGTTATTTGATTATGAACTACAAGTTTTGTCGAAGACAAGCTCAAGAGATTATAGAAAATAACTAACAAAATCTTAGATAGAGTTTTATTCAAAAATTGAATTTTTTCTTCTTCAATAATTGCTGAATAGATCACCCCATGTAATGTTATCATTGCCTTGAGATTTGCAATTTTTGTAAGGGCAACGATTAGCAAGGCGTCGAGGGTTGAAAGAATCGCGTTATCATTGAATGGTCGGTATTCAATTTGAAAATGGCAGATGGAAGGTTTTGTTCGGTAAATTTTTTTGAACAAGTCCAACGGCAGAAGAATTGAGTTTCTATTCCATGCCTTGATTACCTTCATTGTTCCTGTCTGATTAGGCGTTTCGTCCGTTAAAATAACCACTTCAAAGTATTTAGCAATCTCTTTATACAAATTAAAAGAGTAAAATGCGGATCCAGCTTTTTTGGGCGGGTATAATGTTATTGCAGCAATTTTCATCTGCCATTCCTTAAGCAAGACGTCATATTTACCTGACAGGAAATATAAATTTGTGCTGATTTAGCTAGGTCGATAATCTTTTAATAACGGTGATATTATCCTCATCAAATATAACCTGATATTCTCCGCTATTTTTTAAAGCTTCGAATTGTTGTTTGAATGATTCGTTCTTCGCGTGCGCTGAAAAATAATCATGCTGAATACTATCGGCGATTGCGTAGTCTACTGTTACATTGAGTGGGACCCACACATACGCAGTCATTCTGCTAGATACATGTGGGAATATATGATTCTGTGCTAGTACCGAAGCATTCTTTGGTATTAAACCAACGGCTTCTGTCAATAGCATCGTGTGTCTCGTTGGTATTGGATAACCTGAAAATGCCGCTGACCTAGAAAAGTAATAGCACACAGGGCTTAGGGGAGAAACGAAAAAGACCATCGCAAACAAGATCGCAAACGCATGCTTCATCTTTCTGTAAACTAATAACTTGTCTTTTGTATACCTTTGAATGTTCCTAATGCCATGGGTAGATGCATAAAATATGAATGGAATTATGAACGCGCCAAATTGATACCCTGGTTGATACAACGTGTTAACAGTAGTAAGGAGTGTGACACCGATCCATGGTATGCAGAGAATTAATTCTTTTGGAGAGTAACCGGCTAAGAAGGAAACGGAAAGAAAGAATGATGAGAGGTATGCTAATTTGTAAATCCCGTCGTAAAGAAAAGAGTCGATTAACCGCCATGGTTGAAACATCGCATTAGCGACTATTTCAATATAGTTTCCTCCAAGTTTCGAAAACATTCCTACTCCGCTTGAACTTAGTGGTAATGGTCCAAATAATGTGATGATTTTAATGGCAACAATTAGCAGAAAAACAGCACTTATTAACACAATAAGTGATGCTATGATTGCTTTATACTTCTCTTTCTCTATTTTCTTTCTTCTAATCAAGTAAAAGAGTGATTTCGGATAACGTATAAGTCCATAAAACCCCATGAAAAAAACAATAAAAGCCGCAACATCTATGGTTGTTCCTGTGAGTATGGAAAAAGCAACAAATCTTGTCCATTTTTTCGTTTCAAAATAGTATAGTGCAGAGAGAGAAAGCAGAGGAAGAAGTGATTCTATATGAAAATCATATGTATTTAATGAATGAATGAACGGATTAAACAAATATAATGCTACGAAACCTATGCCGATCGCTTTTCTTTGAGTTAACACACGCGCTAAACAATAAATTGGAACAGCGGCTAAAGCAATGGTTGCGGATTGAAAAACCAATAAGGTTTCTGGTCGTGGAAATACGTAATAGAAGGGTAACAAAACGAACGTATTTGGTGTAAAATGAACGCCAAAAAATGAACCAGAGAGAGTATAATACAAATCTGGTGTCTCATAAAAAAATTTTCCTTCAAACAATGTGGTATAGAGCGCTTGATCATAGATTCCAAGATCAAAAGCACAGGTTTTAAAGGTGATTTGTCTTAAGACAGTGAAAATGGAGAAAACCAAGAAGTAAACAAATATCATAACAAAAACAATAATAGTACTTCCAGACACGCCGCGAATATTTGAATTAAGTAATGTCTCAATTTTCGAAAATGCTTTACTGGAAAACCCCCTTGAAGAGTTTTCTTGTTGCTCGGTCATTACGCTCCAGCCCTTTTAGATGAAGAGGTCTTATAAAAGGTTGATTATTACTTGCTCAGATTTTCAAAGCATATTTCTGTGTTAAAGCCTTTGCCAGAATAGTTGACAATTTGTTCTGAATTTTTCTAAAAGAATCTAATTCGTCTATGAAGGTCCATGAGTCGTTGTATTCTTTCGTCAATCTTTGGCGCGTCATAGAGAAAGTCAGTTTCGGTGTTTTCAGTTTCTGGCGCTATTGCAACACCAAATTTGGTTTTGATGATATAGGAAAGGAAACCTTTGAATTCGGCTTTTGTAAGCTTTGATTTTCCCCGTTTCCTGTTACTAAACATAATGGGTAGTTCTTGAACTTTGAATCCTTTGGTCCACGCTTGTTTTACCGTCTCTATTTGGATTTCGTAGGTTTGACTGTGAAGATTGTCGATTACATTTCTTACGTAATCTATAGAGTAGCATCGAAAACCGCTGGTACAGTCTTGTATTTTCATGCCTACCGTCATTGTTGCTATAAGGTTGGCAACATGACTAATCAGTTGTCGTGCAAAGGGCCAGCCTATGGTTTTACCACCTTGGCAGTATCTGCTGCCGACTACTAAGTCGTTGCCATGTTTTGCCGCATTAACCAGTCTTGGTATGTCGTTTGGGTTGTGCGAATAGTCCGAGTCCATAGCGATTATGTAATCTGGTGGATTTTCTAAAGAGAGAAGTAGACGAAAGCCATCTGTAATGGCTGTTCCCAATCCAAGCTTAGCAGGCCGGGCGAAGAGGATGATATTGTCGTATTCTTTTTGAAGTCTACGGACAATATCTGCTGTTCCATCTGGACTTGAATCGTCAATAACAATAAATACAATGTTCATGTTTAAACTTTGGATTTCACGGATTAGTTTTTCTATGTTCACTGCTTCACAATACGTAGGAAGCATAACGGCGATAGTTGGTTCATTTTTCACAGCTAATTTGGGGTCTGATTTTTCCACGATGGCATTGTTAGCATCTACAGTAAATAGCGACAGTTCCCCCGCT
>Ga0209635_10003364_pt1 | contig 12442 bp, 2 predicted proteins | sample DeeMarSWOR230_32_FD_187463 | JGI IMG/M metagenome (GOLD analysis project Ga0209635, IMG submission 187463) | Marine sediment microbial communities from White Oak River estuary, North Carolina - WOR-2-30_32 (SPAdes) (version 2) | ecosystem: Environmental > Aquatic > Marine > Intertidal zone >...
GATCATGATCACATTCAGGACAAATAATATTGAATTTTATCGATGAAAACCATGATCTACACGATTTACAATATAAAGTTAAAGGTCTACTCAATTCTTCCTCGTCTTCAATTAACTCTATACGTTTAATTGCTTGATCTTTATCAATATCTTTCAAACGTACTTTTTCAGCACGTGCGTTTTTTATATTTTCAATCCAAATTTTACCTTTTTTTTCAGAAATAATAAATAAAATCCCCCCTAATGTAATTGCGACAATTAATATTATAATATATGGACCCCACATTTGCCACCATCTCATATTATTAACAGTCACTATTATAAAGCTCTCTGCCTTATTTCCTTCTTTGTCAAATGCTATTACTTTTAATTCATATATACCATCATCAAATTGAATAGTGTTCCAATTAAATTCTAAAATATTTGTAGTACCGTTAAATTTGAGTTTACTCAAATCAACACTTTCATTATTAAGAAATATATAAATTCTTGACTCATCTAACTCAAGGTTATCAGTTATTTGTGCTTGAACGTTTACTAACGATTTAACAACTATATTAGGGTCAGGATTAAGAATTTGAATTTCAGGTGCTATAAAATCCGTAGATTTATCATAACCAATATAAATATTCGACAATAACCATCCATACCCTATTCCTACAGTATTACTATTTGAATATAATGTGAAATTTATCATTATATCTTCATTGGAATATTGAGATATATCATATTTTTTACTCCCTGAAAGATCTTCATTATCGTATGTAAATTCCCTAAGAATTATCCAAGTTTTACCAAAATCTTTCGAGATTGATACAACACACTTATCTAACTGATCTTCAGGCACATAAAATTCATTTTGTAATGAAATTTCATAATCAAATTCGAGATAAACTTTATACTCATCTTCTAAATGTAAAGTGTGAGTTATTAGTTTTGTATTCCAATTTGCTCCATAGCCTTGCTCTGCACTACCATAACTATATCCCATCCCTCCATAAAGAACAGGTTTTTCAAACCGAATTATTGGATGCCAAGTATTATCTCCCCCAAACCATGCTGTCATTTCTTTTTGTATAGGTATTCCTGTAACATAATAATTTGAAAGACTTGAGTTTGAAAAAGAATATCCAATATATTTATTATCCTTATAAATATTAAATTCTAAAGGTTCTGGATTTTTAAATTTAAAGAGCGTGTTGTCTTCATTATACCATTGACTTGTAAATATAAATTCTCCATCTGAAACATGAATTCTAAATGAATTATTAGAAATATCTCCCAGAATTACAGATCTACTAAAGTAAATCCCTATATCTCCAATATTATTCGAACTAGAATCCCAATCACCATAGAGGTTATACATGGTAAAATTTGTATTATCCATTTCTAAATACACAAAGCTAGGATAATTATTATCTAAATCAAAAAACTCACATGAAAATGTATATTTCTGATATTTAATTCCTTCAAATGAGGAAATATCGCTGTTTAGGTCAAAAATTATAGTTGGAATATTAACATTCGTATAATTTTCGATAGCAAAATAATCTAAAATAAATCCTTTATAATTTATCGCATCAAATGTATTATCAAGAGAAGTTTCAAATCTAAACTGAATAAAATTTCCAATATATTGGGTTAAATTAATTTCTTCCATAAACCACTCTTGTTCGATATTAGAATATGTTCGAATTGTTATCCATCCAGTCCAATTTAGATTAATTTCTAAGTGAAGTATGTCTCCTGCATTAAAACTTACTCTAAATCCAAGTTTTACAAATGGGTAAGTATTTTCTTCATTGAGATTTGTCAAATTAAATAGAGGACTATATAAAGTGCCATTTGGATATACATCTTCTGAAATATTAATGGGTTGATAAGTATAATTTGTGGGATATTCATGAAAAGTACCAAAATATAATGAATTCCATGAATTTTGATAAATTCTTGATCTATCATCATTTATATTAGATTGTTGTAGTATTCCCCATCCCGTTCCTGAATATGTCCAATCTCCGATACCATCATTGAAATCATGACGATTAGGGAATTGAATGCTATCAGTTGGAAATACAATTGTGATATTAAGATATCCTGTTTGCGGATACGAACATTTAAATTTTCCATCACTCGCTATAAAATGGTAATTATATGTGCCAGAATTTGGAAATTGAATGTAGTCACTGATAAATAATACACCGTTTGTGTAATTATTATCTGCCGGATTTAGTTGGGTTAATGAATAGTTATTAGAGGTTTCTAAAATTGAAACATAGATTTCCTGTGGGGGAACGTTTGAAGTATCGTTATCAAAATATTCAATATAGAACCGATATCTATCAATACTGTAATTTTTCATGGGCTCATAACCCATATATTCTTGAAAACTCAAAATTGTTGTATTTTTTAAACCTCCTAAATAAGTGATTTCCGGAACTTTTAATTCTGGTTTAAAATCATTCCTCACGGTTGAAATATTCAAAGCAAAATCGCTTGTCCCATTAATTGCTTTTACTATAATGACACAGTTAGTTTGATTTTCTTTTGGAATAAAATAGAGATAATCAAAATCTCGATAACGTCTTCTTGAAGATTTTAATAAGATAGGTTCACCATATTGATTTGACTCATTAGAAAAAAGTAACATATCAAAATCAGCATTTGAATTCTTTATTGTTAAGCTAAAATTGTACTGGATGTCCTCGATTAGGTTAATTTGACGTGCAAACACATGTGTTTCAAGTGGGTTTTCTCGTGAACTTGTTAAATTTCCGTTTATAGATTTACCAACACTCATATTTTTAGTTAAAGCATCAATTGCAGCCTTTATATTTAATCTTCCATAGCCTTCATGAATATCTTTTAAACCACTTGTTAACGGAGCCATAGATAAAGAAGGTGAAAGCTCACTTTCATCGAAACTAGTAGAAGGATCATCTTCTCTTTCAAGATTAGTTTCTGAAGCAGTCATCAATAAATAAGCCTTAATATATTTTACCCAATTTGTTAAATTTAAATTACTCCATTGATTCCAATCATTCCATTTTGCTTCTATTAATATATTTATAGCAGCTGATACTATTGCTGTAGCAATTGATGTACCATAAGCAGCTGTAATTTTTTCATTCTCTTTATCGGAACTTATAACGGAACGATGGCCTTGTAGTTTACTCCCTCCAGGCGCAACAATGTCAGGTTTGGTAATATTATCAATTTCTTTACCCATACTGCTATATGAGGTAACTTGATCATTGTCATTTATTGCACCAACAACAATTGCATTTTTATTTTGAGCTAATTTATTTAATGAATCTGAAACTTCTACACCTTTATTTCCAGCAGCAATTACCACTAATGTACCATTTTTTATTACCTCATTGATCATAGTATCTACTGCTGATACATCTTCTCCTAATGTACCAACACTTAAACAAACACTAACTATATGATATTTACTTTTATTATGTATCACACTTATTAGTGCCGAAATCAAATCAGAGGAAAATCCAATTCCAGATTGATTTAAAATCTTATATGAGACTATTTTAGTAGCATTTGTAATACCTGTAAAATGATTCCTATTACTAGTGTATACTTCAGGAAAAAAAGAAATTGTGCTATTGAACGAAAATATTGGATTACTTTGAAAAGTTCTTCTATATTTTAAACATAAATCATAAATACCTAATTTAGTTTGAGGTACGTTATGATCAATTACATAATATTCATTAGGATTTATATTATAAGTATAATTTATCAACGTATTATTATAGTATAATTCAAACCATAACTCTAGTATTCCATCTGTTTCATTATTCCATGTGGAGTTAATTAAAATACTTGAATCTGCTTTTGAGGCATTAAAAGAAACTAGTTTTATAGTGAAATTTTTTACACTGGACCCTGTTCCAAATAACTCTGTGTGAGAATAATTACCATGAATTTTAACAATTGACGGATTAGTTGAATTATATGGCTCTACTCCTGTACCAGAAATTATTGAACTAATCAGAGTTCCATGGCCATTGTCATCGAATATTGTTTGATTATTGATGAGATTTTCCCAACCTATAATATCTCCAGTCAAAAATTGGTGATTTGGGTTGACTCCTGAATCCAATACTGCTACTGAAGAATTAATATCACCCTTTAACCCATTCAAATACCATGTAGAATTTATCGCTCCTGATTGAATAGATGCATAATTCATTTGAGCTTCTAAAATCTCATCATTTTCAATTATAGCATCTTGAACATGATTCTGAAAATCTGTTTTATTTATTTCGAGAGGCATAATACCCGCAAATCCAGAAAATGCACTAAATGTGTTATTCCATTCCTTTTTAATTGTTCCTCCATAATATTCAAACCATGATGTAACTGTATTATTATAGGTGGCTTTCTTAAAATAGACAATAATATTCTGGTTATATTCACTGGAAAGTTCAAGATTAACATTATTTTGATCTCTATTTTCTATTTTATTTGTATAATTATATGAATTCATATTATCAAGAAATAAGATTGAATATGATAAGATCAAAACCAATATAATAAACATAGTGAAGAAATTCTTTTTATTTATTTCAGATCCCCTCTATTCTTTACTCTTCTCTAACTTATCTATTTGCTTAACTGAATTGATTTCATAGCGATCTTCTTCATATTTATGCCAGAGCATGCTTAACCTTTCTCTTAAGGTATGTTCAACTTTGAAAATTGTATCTCTTGAGCTAAGCTCAAAAATATAGCGCTCAGATCTTTCAAATTCTCTTTTCTTATTTTTGTATTTTTTAGCTTGCCAAACGTAGGCACCTAAAATTATAAAAACAATTAAGATCGGAAAAATTATATTATAAGATTGGCTAATCTTTGGTGTAATAATTTTTATCAGAATTACATTTGATGATTCTTCTTTTTCTAATAAATAATAAAATTTAATACTAGCAGGTTCCAGCCTTACTAAAGCTTGTCTTTTTGGTTTGAGTGTGTAATTAATATTAACTTTTTCATTAGGCTCTAAAGAATCAATTAAATTAATTAATTTTCCCTCTAATAAAGAAAAATCTGACTGGGAATAACTTATCATATCATTTAATTTTATATCCTCTACTACTATTGTTCCTGTATTTACTACTTCGATATTAACATAAATTTTATCTCCATATTCAATTTGATCTTTATTCACAGATTTAATTATCGAAAAGTTTATCTCTCCTAATATTTTGAATAAGGAATTAGAAATTTGGATAGTACTACTTTCGGAACCTTCAAGGTAATTTATTGAAGGATAGAAATACCCCTTCCATCCGATTTTTTTTAAATTTATATAAAAGGAAATTCTTTCTTTATATGCAATATCTTCAAAATATAGTGAACGATTATCAGTTCGCCGTAAATCATTATACTGATCATTCATTAAAATGTTAATATCTGGGATATTGAATTTATTAGGGCTTGTATTTTTTATATTTACTGTTAAATTAAAAACATGACCAATGGAAGGTATATTATTAATTGGATTTATACCACTATTATTATAATAAATTTCAATTGTTCTAACAAAAGGGGAAAAAACATCATAATCGACTGCAGCAGAAATATAAACCTCATTTGTTAAACTAATAACTTTAGAAGAATTACCTCCTTGAACATTTTCTGGATTATAATAATTAATTGAGATTTCGCTAATTGAAATTGAGTTTGGTACATAAAATGTAAAATTCAATGTTTTTTCTTCAGAAGGAGCAAGTTTTCCTAAGTAATATGATAGGTTACTATTTTGAAGCGTGAAATGATTAATATTATCAATAATTCCTGGTATTGATAAGGAAATGTTCAAATTTTCTGCAAAGTTAGAACCAATGTTCTTAAAATTAATATTATATGTATTTAATTCCCCAGGTTTAGAATTATAATCATTTAAATATGAATAAGCTATAATTGATGTAGCATTAAAAGTATTCAAGGGAATAGAATTAGATTTTCTTTCAAATTGAATATTACCCGTTGAAGAACCGTATAAAACTCTAGATCCGGAATCTTCATTAAAGTTTAGATCTCTTGCAGAAAATTCAATGTCCAAATCATTAATAGAAATATTGAATTGGTCTGAATCTATACATACAATTCTAAATAGAACTGTATAATTGCTATTATCTAGTGGATTGAAAATCCAATCCAAACTTTCGTTGTTATTAACTATTGTGAAGGTCCAAGTATTATTTGTAATCGAATCTAAATAAGATCCCATATCTTTAAATTCTTCAGCAACAAAATCAAAAATTTCAAAATTTAAAGTCTCTAATGTATCAGAAGTGGTTATATTTATTATAATGGAAACTCTGTCTAATGTGTTATTTACGAAATCGATATTAGTGTCATTTTTAAAAATAAATTCAAGTTCTATTTTCTGTTCTAAAAATTTCTCTATCGATCCTATTATCCAACTCTCATTGTCGGTCGATAATGCCATTTCTGGTGTTGTTCCGTCTAAACTTACTCCTGAAATAATTTCAGGTGTAATAGGCGTTGATTCAATAGAAAAATTATTTAAATAAAAAGGTGAAAACGAATCTAAATTTGCTATAGAATAATTATTAATTTGATAGGAAAGTATTTCCCCCGGTGCTAGTCTCCAATTATCATCATTCCAGATACTCCCTTCGTTAGTAAATAACTCTTTTACAGTGTTAATAGTAAAAATTGGAAAATAAAATGGGTTTTCTTTACCTACAATTTCGATAACATCATCAGCATCTTCATTATAGGGCCAAATATTGGATGTATTATAAAAATCAGGGAAAAAAGTATCAAATATTCCTACTCCAAATGAATCAAAATAGAAAATTCGAGGATCTTCATCAAAATTAAAGAAATCCTCTAATGATTCATATTGATTTGGATAATTAATGTTAATAACATTCCACATATCATTTTTAACATTTTCCCATTGAACAGGACTTACTATTTGAAAAAAATAATCTAGCTCTAATGGGATTTGAGTAGGAACACCCCATGCAGTAGTACTACCAACATTTTCTGTTGAAATATAATATGAGAAATTACGATAAGCTCCGTATGAAGCATTTTCCCCTAAAAGCTCCTTTTTAATTAATAAATTTGGCTCTGAATTCGAGACATTATAAACAATAGAAAGCTCCATAAAAGGATTAACAAGTCCAGTTGGAACAGATGAAAATCCTTGAAATCCGAACTGTTGTATCAGATTAATAACATCATTTGGATCATCTAAGTTAACAGGTTTGACAAATGATTGTTTAATCCCTCCGTCATCTACCCAAAATAATTCAAACGAATAATTTTTGAGAGCTTGAGCATCAAATTCACTTCCCATAAGATAGAATAGCAATCCTATTTGCTCTATAAGATAATCATAAAATTCGAAACTTACAGGAGTGACATCAATAATATCTGTACATAAAATATTGATTTCAATCTTACTCATAAAAGCACCTGTTAATGCAATATAAATTTTTTCACTTGGTGCAAGAGGTTCTCCTTCATAGCCTAGTGCTTCCCATAAATTGAATTTATATTGATTGTCTCCAACATTTTGAATTCCTCTACTTAAACCTTCATATTGAATCGATATACTTGTATAATGTGAATCATTTTTAAGTGTAAATGCACCAAAAATTTCAATAAGCTGTTCAAGTTCATTCTCAGGCACGGTAGCGTTGAATAATTCTCCATACTCTTCTGCTATTGTATCGATTTGGTCAAATAAATCCTCCATTTCTAAATTTTGTAAGAATGATAGATCTAAGGAGTCTATATTGAAGTTTATCTGATCTGTGGATATTTTGAAATTACCATCAAAAAAATCTAAGGAATTTAGCAGCATGAAAGTTGAAGAAACATGATAATTTTCTAAATATTCTTTGCTAGTTAAACGATCTATATCTAATGCCTTCCAATATCCATCCATTGGAAAATTCTTTGTAAGTTCATGAAAAAAACAATCCCAATTTGGATAATATCCAACAAAAGGGAAAAAATTCTTCTCTGAAACATTGACCATTATCAAATCTATCATAAATTTCCTTCTTATTATCTCGAGTGCTCTTTCTGCTTTTAATTTAACATCGTCAACATCAACTTCTTTATCATAATAAAGAAATCCAACAAAATTGTTGAATCCTACAGCATATTGAGATGGTATTTTACTCTCAGTTAATATTGTTGGAAAAATCTCAGGATGAATTCCATTTGAAGCACTTATAATTATATTGCATTTAGTGAAAGCTGGATCATTTGAATCAAATTGAGAAAGAATATTTGTATCATTTGTAAAGAGTGATTGCTTTATTATTGATTTGTTTCCCGCCACAAATGCATTAATACTTTCAGCATAAAGGTCTGACCCAGCAATATCAGAAGTCTTTATAATATTCCCCTCCATTTCTATTAAACTTGTTTCTTCTTCTGAAAATGAACCACATTTATTTTGAAAGATATTTAAATTTAGGGGACTCAGAGAGACCATTAAGGTTAAAATGAAAAATATGATTATATTATTTTTTTTCAATATTCATTAATCCCCCTAAAGTGTTTCTCTATAAATTTCTACTATTTTTTTCTTTCTAACTTTTCTTAACAAAAATTTCATTCCAAAAAAAATCATTAAAATTGATAGTGAGTAAATTAGGATAATATTAAACCAAGGGACATACAACACTGTAGGCATCCCCATTAAAGTACCCATCAATTGACTGGTTACAAGCCAGCTAGTAAGCCAACCAACTATAATCCCAATAGTTCCACTGCTAATCATAATTATTAGGGATTCAAGTATAAATAGGCGATTAATTTCCCTTCCTTTTAAGCCTAATGTTCTAATTATTCCAATCTCTTTCTTTCTTTCAATTATTGTAGAATATGATGAGGATAATAATCCAAAAATGCAAATAAAAACTGTTGTAAGAGCTATAAGAGTGAAGAGTGTATCTAATACAAAAAATGCTGATTCTTGTTGCGCAATCATCCTTGCTAAATTTTCTATATTAAAATTATAATAAGCCTCATATGTTTCATCAATAATTTCCTCAATATGACGAGCTTCCGATAATTTATCTTCTCGTAGTTTTATGAAAATTCTATCTAAATAAGGTATTGGTGGAATATCCATAATTTCAATATAATTTTGTTGTGAGATTAGCACTCCACCCATAGATGCACCCATACTAGATCCTGAAAATTCTCGACTAAATCCTGGCATACTTTTAGCAGTGCCAACTATAAGAAAAGGATATACCTCTATTTCATCTCCGCGGTAAATTACAATACGAACTCGATCTCCAATTAGCAAAGACATTGCTATTGAAATAGCCTCAGAAATAATACAGGTATAAGATTGATTATCTTCAAATAAACTTTTAAAGGAAGTATCAATATCTCCAGAAGTCATTTCTAATAATTCTCTTCTTATAGTAAATGGATATTCTTCATCAATTCCAATCAAAGTTATCTCCTGTGTTGTTAATCCAGTATAATCCCCAATTTCTGCTATAAATTCCTTATCTTCTTCAGCATAAATTTGAGTTAATTGATAAGGTCTAGCTAACACAGATGAAACTTTCTCAATACCATCTATAGCCATTAACTCTTCCTCAAATTTTGTAGTAATGATTTCTGTTGGATTGATAGAAGTATCATAATTTTGCTTCTGGAGTAATTCTAATCCTTCATTGATATTATTTCCTTGAATAGACATAAAACCAAAACCACCTCCACCCATACCTCTACGTCCATTAGGTTCTTCCCATCCACTAGTTTCAATGAGTAAGTCCGATCCGTATGCTAATTTAGTTGAAGCAGAGGATTGCGCTGATAATGTATTAATCAGGGAAGAAGTGAAAATAACAAACGAAAAAGATAAAGCAAATATTATAGTTGTACTTGAATTCCTCCTTTGATACCGGAATACAAAAATTTTAATTGTTGAATGAAGTCTTCTTGCTATAGGTCTAAATAGTTCTATTACAAGTCTTAAAATTACAGGTATTAAACCCAAACCTGCTAAAGTTAACCCTATATTAAATATTAATAAAATTGCAATCAAGGTTCCTGCAAATAATGCCATATCAAATGAAACCATTATTCTAGGTATTACAGAAAAAATAAACCCTCCATTGAAAGCTAAAATAACCCCAACTAAAATCAATTTATAATTAACTGAAGCCTTTTTTTGTAGGTGATATAATGTATCTTCATGGCGATATGGATGAATAGATTCGATCAATTGAAGACGCATTACTTTTAATGCAGGAGAGATACTTACAATCAATCCTACACTAATACCCATAATATATGATATGATAATAGACCACCAAGTAAATGAAAAAGGTATATGACTAAATGCTAATGTACTTTGTGCTATTACAGAATTTGCGAAAGGTATTATAACAAATCGAGAAAGTAAAAATGCGGTTACGATTCCTGAGATAGCACCAAAATTACATAATAAGAAACCTTGCATCAAGACTATAGCTAAATTAAATTTCTTATTTGAACCTAAAGTTCTAAATATACCAAATTCCCTTATTCTCTCTTCTACAGAAGTTTTTAATATTCCATTAATGAGAACACCCGAAATGAGCATAGCAACGATAGACACAAACACAAACACAATAACTATAAAAACACTTAAAAATTCCGCCCAACCTAATATCCTTAGCTTAGGTAGATCAATATTGTATTCATTAATTCCGATTGCTACTTGAATATCTGAGACAAGATTCTTCACAAGAATATTGGTTCCTTCCAGATCTCTAATATCATATAATGTATTACCCTCTTTGAATGTTAAAATTAAATCACTACATCTTCCTTTAAAATCATCAATACCGAAAATCTGATAAAGTGTATTAATATCTACTACAACTAAATTATCATTACGATATTGTGCTGGCCATTTTAAAGTGAAATCAAAAATTCGTTCTATTATCAAATTTATAGTGCGATTTATGGTCTTACCTTCATGAGTTATGTTAACTTTAATATCTATTGTATCTCCTTCAGCATATTTTATAATATCATTAAATCCATAATAAATGGCACAATGATTTAAGGGTAACTCGTTAAGTTCTAATAATTCCTCATAAAGTGGTTTTTTAAACGTTCCAAAATTAATACTATTTTCTAAAGAAAAATTGATTGCCGAGATTGTACACCAGATTGAATCATTTGTTAACTTAGTACTATACATACTTTCAGAAATGGTAATATTTCCATATATTTCCATTCGTGGTATATAATTTTTAACTATAGTTGTTGTGTTTTCTATTGTTTGAATAACAGGATCATGCTCAAAAAAAGAAGATCGATTTTCAGGTTCTCCATTATAATGTCTTACAGAAATAACCGCATCTTGATTTCCAGAATCTATGGATAAATAATCTACATACCCTGCAGAAATAGAATCTGATAAAAACAGTACAACGGTAAGAAGACCTATGGAAATTAACATTCCTAATATTGCTAAAATCGCTCTTATCTTATGTTTCCGCAAATCTAAAAAAGCATATTTAAAAATTAGTTTGATATGTGTCATATGGTTAAAGATGATTTAGATTCTAATTTAATCCCTATTATTAAATTTTAATTTAAAATTAATATTTGTCCATCTATTCTTCCAAAAAAATTGTTTTCTTCGATTAATTCCTGTAAAATATCATTAAAATGTTCCGGTAAATTCATAACAATGGAATTTGGAATGCTATCTTTAATATCACTTAACATAATTTCTCTTTTCCCGGGATTTGCGAACAAATATTGCATAATTTTACTTTTACATTTCTCTTTATTTATTTCGGTTTCTTGCTTTCTTTTTAATTGCATAATTTCGGTTTCTTTTAAACCTCCTATTTTACCTTCATGAGTAAGCTTTCCATCTCTCATATGAAAGACTTTAGTAGCAAATTCTGATACCGCAGCATCGTGACTTACTGCAACAAAAGTTGCTCCTCTTTTATTTAAATCTCGAAGTAGGTTCAAAACCATAACTCCTGTTTTCGAATCTAAATCACCAGTTGGTTCATCTAATACACATATTGCAGGATCATTCGCAAAAGCTCGAGCGATAGCAACTCTTTGCTGTTCACCTCCACTTAATTCGGAAGGAGTATGGTGGGCTCGTTCATCTAAACCTACCAATCTTAAGAGATCTATTGCTTTTTTTCTTTTACCTCGACGACTTAACTTTCCTGAAAAGTGTAAAGGTACCATCACATTTTCTAATGCAGTCATCTGAGGGAGTAAATTATAAAATTGAAAAACAAATCCTATTCTTTCTCTTCTAATCTCTGCTAAATCGTTATCACTCAACATACTAATATTTCTTCCTTCCAGAAAGATTTTTCCTCTTGTTGGGGTATCAAGTCCTCCAATTAAATTGAGAAGCGTTGTCTTTCCTGAA
>Ga0209635_10003366_pt1 | contig 12438 bp, 15 predicted proteins | sample DeeMarSWOR230_32_FD_187463 | JGI IMG/M metagenome (GOLD analysis project Ga0209635, IMG submission 187463) | Marine sediment microbial communities from White Oak River estuary, North Carolina - WOR-2-30_32 (SPAdes) (version 2) | ecosystem: Environmental > Aquatic > Marine > Intertidal zone >...
TTTAAAAAAAATAATAGTGAAATTGATCAAATGACAGATGCGGAGAAGCAGAAGAAAAAGAAAAAAATGGTTAATATAACCATTAATCTGCCCGAAATTTATGATGAAAATATTAAAAAATTAATTGGTATGAAGATTTGTGCATCTCGAAGTGAAGCCATAAGAACCGCATTGCGTGATTTCCTTCACAATGAGTATAATAATCTTAAATTATTAGGTTTTTTTGGAGAAGGATCCTAAATACTCAATCTTTCCTGATTTTCTCTTAGTTAAGATTTATTACACTCCTTTACTTACTAATTTATTATCCTTAAGAAATACTAAGAGAAATAAAATGCTGTTTTATCTTATAACTGAGTCTGGATCTTTGAGAAAGATTAATAAAGTAGATTTTAATGAAAATAAGATCTTTTTAATTGATGATATTAAAAAACTATATTTATGGATAGGAGAAAAAGCTTCTCAGAAAAAAAAGAAATTAAGTCTTGAAAGAACTGAAAAATTGAAAATTCAACGAAAAAAAACACCTGAACTCATAGTTTTAAATCAAAACCAAGAATATGGCTCATTTCTAGCAATTATGGATATATTAAAAAAAGGATTCGAAGATAGTGATACCTTTGAAAAAAGACCCGAATTAAAAATTCGATTTAATGATACTCAAGAGCTTATCGAAGCAGGAATAGATCCAGATTTTGAAGGGGAAATTACTATTGCGGCACATAATCTTGCTCAAGAAAACCACTCTTATGAAGATTTATGTAAAAAACTTGCTGAAATACAAATGAAATTTATAAAAGAGCAAGCTTCTGAAAAAGAAATAAAGAAAAAAACAGAGGAAATATATAAATCATCATCCACTTATGAAGAATTATGTTGGTTGATTGCAGAATTAAGTAAACTCCTGGAAAGAAACCTATAAAGTTAATCAACTGCTTTACATTTGATAGTCAATGGTATGTTATCATTATAAAAATTGATATGTTTATCAAATAATTCATTAACAGCTTTTATGTACATTCCATTTCTCCCTACCGCGATGTGATAAATATTTAAATCTTTTAGGAAACATAGTGCTATCTCATAAATCCCTTTTTTATTGTTCATTTCTATTTTGATATCATGGATACATACATCAGGAAAAAGATTGAAGAGAAAATTTAAAAGAATATTATCAAACCTAATTATTGAGATTTTTTTTATAATTCGATGCCTTAAAGAGTTCAAATAGGTTCTTGCTTTAAAATATTTATCCTGTTTTACAAAAAGAAATATAAATTCATCACCTTCTATCTTAATGATGATAATATATGAAGGTTCAACGTTTGTCTTATCATAGAAATATTTGTAAAGACTAAGCTCATAATTAGTATATTTTGAAGGCTTAATTGTTAAACTCTGATAAAGAATTAAATCATCCAGAATCGTATAAAACATATAAATATATTTTAGGATACATTTTTAAAGTACCACAAAAATCTTTCTTAAATTACTGTACTAACTCCAATTGCATTTGAAATGACAGCGGCAAAGAATATTTGAACTATAGTAAATGATATTAAAACAACAGGATAGAAAGATTTAACATTTTGAAATATTTTGGTATTTTGAATAATTACCAATAAGAGAACTATATACATAAATAGAACGGAAGGAAAATAGGAGAGTTGTCGGGTCAATGCCATCAAAATTATCATAGTTATAATCGCAGTGATTATTAATATCCTATTCTTAGAATCTTCTGATTTTAGGAATATCAATCTGGGATAAATCACCTTTCTTAGTAATATTTCTATTGAGAAAAATACTGGAAACGCCAAATAACTTAAAATAAAATCTACGGCGAAATTCGATGGCCAGATGAAACCAAAGGGATAATAAAATGAAAATAACATATAAATTGCCATGAAATAACTTGCACATATTAAAGTAAATACCAAATACTTCAATTTAAATTGGTTTTTTAACATTTGTTTAAGACTACTTAAGTTTCTTATACCTTTTGGCTTTGTTAATAACTTTATTATTCTTATTACTGCGAAAATAACAAGCATAAGTATTGAGGCATAAACAATTCCAACTAATCCATATAATTTTTCAAACAATACCCAATTAAACAGGAACCCTCCAATGTAAAGTATCGAAGTAATAACTAATCTTCGTTTATTTGAATAATTTAATGATAATTTATTGGCTAATATATTAACATTTTCCCACTTTTTCTCCTTTTTAAAGAATAAACGGCTTGATATTGATATTAGAGAAATAACACTTATAAATATAAAAATTATGTTTATAAAAATCAACGCATAATTAAAATAGAATGTAATGAATATGCGTCCATTAATACTTGGTGATCTAAAAAAATGGTATTCAAACCAATTAATTGATTCGATAAGAACTTTATCTGAGAAAAGTTGATGAGCTCCACCTAATAAAAATCCCTCTATTGGAATTACCGTACAATTTGTTAATTCTTGTGCTTTCAAAGCATTATCTGAAAAATCTAAAGCCTCATCATCCACATGCATGATAACTAATAGATTTTGAGTATTTTCTTCATTCAATAAATTAACTGGGATATAATTAATAAAATCCTTGTTATAAACAAATCCATATCTTGGAGGAGTAAAATTAACAAGTGGTGCCAAGGCAACTACTACCTGAAACCTTGGATCTAAAGCTTGATTCATAAGCACAACCATTCCTCCAAGTGAATGACCAATCAATCCAATTTGAGATGGATCTACATCTGTATAAAATGGTAAACTTTCCAATTCATCTAATAAGTTTGAACAATCTTGAGCTAATGCAGGAATTCCTGTAATCGGATCTATATTATTAATATTACCACCGCTTTCACCATGTCCCTGATAATCAAGAGCAGCTACATAAAAACCTCTCTTTGTAAATTCAATTGGTATTCTAAGATCAAAATCTCGTTTTGATCCGATACCATGACAATAAATAACTAAAGGTCTTTGTTCCTGAAATTCCAAGATTTTTGAAGGATAATATAAATTAGCATAAAGAGTTGCACCAGATGATTCAAAATGAACACGTTCGTAGCTATTATAACTTTTAACTTTATTCAACTGTAGAGTTGTTAAGGTTATAAGTAGAATTATGATAAAAATTAATAATTTCTTAAGCTGATGGTGATCTTTATGTGTCATTTCACCAACAATAATAAACTCAGACTCTTCCAAAACAGTAGACTGTTTTTTTGAGATAATTTTTATCACCTATTTAAATTTCAAACTTTGTGAAACTCAAATATAAAATAAAAAATAAACTATTTAAATGTTTTCATACTTTTTGAAATTTAAAAAGATATTATGAAAATTAGTAAAAATAATAAATAAGAATTAGCGTCGTCCTCGTATCTTACGTGCTTCTCTTTCTACTTCCCGTAATATAACAATATCATCCATTTTTATTGGTCCTTTTACATTGCGAGTTAAAATACGATTTTTATCCGGGCCTTCAAGAATGCGAACTTTAATCTGTGTAATTTCTCCTGTAAGCCCTGTTCGGCCAATAACTTGAATTACTTGAGCTGGAATTGATTGGTCTTGAACTGAAACCCCTTTAGATTTATCTAATTTAACCAAAGATAATCACCAAATTCATTACTTTTTAATTTCTTCTATTTTTTTAATTAAATCATCTAATACGCCTTCATTTCCAGTACCAACCTTTTCAATAGCAATTGCGCTTGAAGAAACGTTAATTCTTACAACATTACCAAGCTCTTTTTTAGTGGAAAGATATCCATAAGGAATACCCTTTTCTTCACATAAGAGTGGAATATGAAATAAAATCTCTGGGGGGCTAACATCTTCCGCCATAACGACTAATTTTGCTTGAACTCTTTCAATAGATTTAGTTACTTCATTCATACCTTTTCGAATCTTAGAATCTCTAGTTTCCGCAATGGTAGTTAAGGCATTCTTAATCTGATTTTTCAATTTTTCCGTAATTTTAAATTTAACATAAGAAATGTTTAATCATCTCCTTCAAATATATTTATATTAAGATATATTTTCATAAATCATCGATTTATTATAATTAAAGTAATTGGGGAAATTAAATAAAATTTTTCATTTAGGTAAAAACCTAAAAATTTTTTTAAAATGGTTCTTTTAGTAAAGTATGATTATACCTGTGAGATGCTTCTCCTGTGGTAAATTAATTGCTCATGTTTATAAACCCTATCTTGAGATGATAGAAAAGGGTGAATCTTCTGAAAAAGCATTTAAAGAGTTAGGAATCGAAAGATTCTGCTGTAAACGTATGATAGTCTCCCATGTTGATTTAATCGATGAACTTCTTAAGTTTCCACGATTACAATAAAGAATTTATTTTTTAGAAAATAGAAATAATTATTTTTAATTATTGTTTCCCATAATGGGCAGTCCATCTCGTTTTTCTTGCTTTTTTATTATAATCTAGCATTGATTTTCGACACTTATTAGTACAAAAGTTCAAAATAGTGCCATCTCTCTTTACAAACATTAAACCTCGGCCGATAGGAATGTCGTAACCACAAAAACTACATTTTTTTACTTTTACCATTATTTCCACTCTAAAGAATTGTTTAAATTTTATTCCTTCCTAAAAATTTCAGCTTCTCCGTATTTTGTAACTTTCAAATTAATCAAAGTCATATCATGCGTTATTTCGTCTCCTCGAACCGTTTTTCTCCTTTTCTCTCCTTTTCTTTTAGGTTTATAACCTATACTTCTTTTTGATACTAATATTCTCTTTTTAACTGGTCCGTGAACACCTTTCCTCATCGGAAAACCACTAGAATCACTTCCACCCATAATTTTAAATTCATAATTTGCGAAACCGATTAACCCACCCTTTATAATATCACCGATCTTCATCCCTTCAAATCGAAATTTCTTCTCATCAATCTCAATTAGTTTAGATAATCCTTTTCCGGGACCCTCGTTCCCACCACTGATGTTTAATTTGTATATAATTTTCTCAGAGGACACGATACATCAATATTGAACTTAAAAAAGCAAGATTAACTTCTAAAATGTATATTTTCATAAAAATTTTATGGAAAAGTAATATTTTGAATTGGTTTTCAAATAAATAAAGATAATGAAATTTATTTTAATGAATTACCATTACAATTATATAAGAAATTATTAGATATTCCTATATGCAAATATTTGAAGTAGTGGAATTATCAGAATTCCCTTACATGGAAACTAAAGAAGTAGCTCAAGGGCAGGCAGTTAGTGATATCTTAAATGAGACTAGTTTTGAAAGAGTATATTTGTTGGTGGATCATGATACTAAAAGAATTTGGATGTACAACGGCGCAAAAAGTTCTTTTAAAGTACAAATATACGGAGGAATTTTAGCCGGTAAGCTACGACAACAATTAAAATTATTTTATAGAATATATTCACTGAATATGTATTCGAAAGATGATCAAGAATTTCAAGATCTATTAGAAAAACCGATTGGTGGAGGTAGAGCTAAACCAATTGAGAAGAAAGATTTTCCAGAATCAACTCCAGATAAATATGTTGCCGATATTTCGGTTTCAAATCCAAAAATAAATGTAGCCGTTGAATATATAAACCAAATTCCTCAACCAGATAGTCTTATTCGAAGATTTATGATAATCGGTGGAATTATTTTTACAGATGAAGAAATTACTGAATCATTTGTTAAACAAGAAAAAATCATTATCAAACCTGTAAAATTAGGACGCTTGAATGATGGTTTTACCTTCTTTCAAGATCACAATTATTCAACCCGAATAATTATTAAAGAACGAAATATTCAAGGTCTTGAATTATTCATAGATGAAGAGGATAAATCTCCTTCTTTAAAAATTGAAATACCTTTAATTTACGAGGAAAAATATAATAAGCCCGGGTCTATTAAAACATTAATTAAAGCATTTCAAATCCCTAAGAAATTACCTGGAGAAGTCGAAAAAGAAAATAGGAACGAGAACAAAACAGATAATTACGATGATTCTGCTGATTAATCCTAGAACATCTAAACCATCAGATGTTCATTCACCTTTTTTTAGAGAACCTAATTTAGGATTATTATATTTGGCAGCAATTTTAGATTTAAATAATATTCCCGTTGAAATTTTAGATCTTGAACAATTTATAGATTTAAATGAAGATGAATTAGAAAAGCTAATTCAAGATAGAATAATCGATTATAATATTTTTGGCATAACCTCGCTTACAAACACATTTCATCTTGCGATAAATATTGCAAGAATAATAAAAAATTATGATAGAAATAGTTTTGTCATTTTAGGTGGACCTCATGTTTCTTTTATGTATGAAGATATCTTATATCATGATAAAAAAACTGAAAATCTAATCGATTTTATTTGTATTGGAGAAGCAGAGAATTCTTTTATAAAATTGGTAAAAATATTAATTTCTCAAATTTTAAATAAAAAAAGTTTAAATTACTCTGAAAAGCAATTACAAACTGTTGATGGAATCGCATATTATAATTCCAAGGGACTTTTATGTGTTAATCAAGCTATTGATGAAATTAATTTAAAGAATCTACCTTTACCAGCCCGTTATAAATTATCTCAAGAAAATTATTATTACACTGTAGCAAATATTATTGTTAATCGAGGTTGTCCCAATCAATGCTCATTTTGTTCAAGACAAAATCTATTCAAGAATACTAGAATTAGAAGTGTTCAGTCAATTCTAGAAGAAATAAGAGATATCCAATCCTTACAGACATATACTCATATCAATTTCTATGATAATGTAAATATTAATAAAGAGTTTTTTCGAAATTTTTGCAATATGTTTATTGAAAATAAGATTACAATCCATTGGGGATGTGAGCTCCGTGTAGATACAATTAGTACTGAAGATGCGCGTTTATTAAGGGAATCAGGATGCCAATTAGTAGCAACAGGAATAGAATCTGCGAATGAATTGGTTCTTAAAAACAATTTTAAATATCAAGATCCAGAAAAAGTTAAATCTGGAATTATTAATCTGAAAAAATATAACATTGCTATTCAAGCTTACTTTGTCTTAGGATTACCCAGTGAAACAGATCAAAGTTTTATTCAAACAATCGAATTTATTAAATCTCTGCCATTTGATGAGAATGATGATTTAAATTATTTTGTAGCAACTCCTTATCCAGGGTCTCGTTTATGGGATGAAAAAGAATATTTTGATATCCATATTTTTGAGAATGATTTTCGCAAATATGACTGTAATCATATTATATTCACAACTAAAGACTTAAATAAAAGGAAATTAGAAGAACTATATTTAAAAGCGAAAGAAATAGAATTGCAGTATCATCGTAGTAATTAAATTAAAATATAAAACCAAGATGGGGATTATCAATTCCTAGTGATTTTACAGAAAAAATTATTCAAATAATTAAAAATATTCCAAAAGGTAAAGTTCTTACCTATGGATTTATTGCTAAACTAGCAGGGAATCCAAGAGCTTCTAGACAAGTGTCATGGACTTTGCACTCTTCAAGTAAAAAATATAATCTTCCATGGCATCGCGTAATTAATTCAAAAGGAATAATAGCATTAAAATCTATTGAAGATCGAGAATACCAAAAGAATTTATTAGAACAAGAAGGAATTGTAGTTTTAGATGGATTTAGAGTTGATCTTAAGAAATTTCTATGGAAAATCGATTCTATTGAAAAAGTTAGAAAGTAATTATTTAAAGCTAAATATTCCTTGATCTATGAGGTAAACAACTCGGGAATGTTCTAAAAAATAATGAAAAAGCAAAATCTTCCTTACCCTCTTGAATCAATTTTCTAACTCTTTCTAAGTTGTCCTTTTGAACAAGTGATTTATTATTAGGAGTAGTAAATTGACCAGTATTTTTAATTTGGGAATCAAGATTTTCAATTATTTTCTCTCCATTATCCTCCTTGAAATTTTTAAAATCTTTTCGACATATTTCTAAAATTTTAATATATTCTGGTTTCCTAGGAAACTTTCCTTTTACCATCGTATATTCCATTTATTTTTCACCCTTCATTGATTATAATGCAATTTTATTATTTTGATATAAATGTCAATTTTGGTATAAATAATTTGCTAGGGATAAATAATCCGTACATAATCTTAAAAACTCGTCAATATAACTTATAGTATCAGCGTAATCCAAAACGATTAGTTGTTGCTTTAGTTATTTCAGAAATATATTTAATATCTTTCTTGGAGAAATTGGGAGTATAATAAGTAGGTTTATGTAAATGGTTAATATAATACTTTTTAATCTTTTCAAATTCTTTTACAGGTAATTCGATATGTTCGAGAATTTCATCTATTATTTTTTCTGGAGTCTTACATAAATCATCATACCTAACAATAAGAGTCGCTTTTTTTAGCATCTTGTTAATATCAAGCTGATTAGCGATAAAATCATAAATGGATCTCCAGTAGAGAGCCCACCCTTTTATATAAGTTTCTTTAAAACTCCATAGTTTACGAATTTCATAAATAAGTTTTGTATCTCCTACGTTTATGCATAATTGACGATGACCAAATTCATTATGTCCCGAAATTCTGAGCCATTCTGTTAAAAGGGGATGTTCCATTTCCATCCTTAAAATTAACCTTGTTTGTTTAATTAGAGAAGCAATGTGATTGATTGGATTACGAATTATAACTAAAAATTTTGAATCTGGAAAAAGACTAAGCAAATATTCCAACCTTGTGATATGATAATTATTTTTAGCCAAATAACGAGAACAATTTTGATTAAAAAGGAGCTTTCGAATATGATTTTTATAAAATTTCTCAAATTTTGGGTTGTAAACATTTCCACTAAGAATGTTTGAGATATTTTCATTCTGGTAGTTATTAAAGAATTTTCGCCAAATAATTTCTTCTATTGCCTCAGGACTCTCACGCGTAACGATTATACCATCCTTATGGAACCGTTCAAAAGGTTTAGTATAAATTTTAATTCTATTAGCTATTAAACTAAACCAGTAAGGGAGATATGGCATAAGAATATGTTTATATTGGTGTGTTGCAACATTTATATGTTTACTTAACATTTCTAATATAATCGTTGTTCCAGCACGAGCAAGACCTGTAATATAAATTGGTTTTTCAATGCTTAATTTCTTAATATCATAGCGTAAGGCTAATGTTTCCAATTTATCAAGGAAGAAAGAAATTGATTTAAATTTATCAAAAAACTTGTTTACGCCATAAGCTGCATATCCTAATACAGGAAGTTTAAATGAACCACTTTCATTTGATTTTATTCTTATCATTATATTATATTTATTATTAACCCAGAATTCTCAATTTTTTCTAATAAAAATGATAATTTGACATGTTTATGTAATTTTTTTATAATATTTATTTAGATTATCAAATAATATATAAACATCACAATATTTGGTTTAATAATCCAGTAATAAACATAATATATAAAATAGAAATAGAATAATGAATTAAAATGTCTGAAAATAATTCTAATTCTTGGATAAAAAAAATTATCATTCTAGGAATATTTATTGGTGTTATATTATTAACGGCAGAGGTAGATTGGGCTGCAGAACATTCAGAAGTCGGATTAGCTATTCGACTTGTATGGTTAATTAGCTTAATCAGTCTAGGATTAATATTACCAATTGGATTTATGTACCTTGCAGGCAATAAAGAAAGTGAAAGAAGAGAATCTGATAAGAAATGGTTCATAATCGGAATAATTTTGTTCTTGATCGCTAATGGAATTCCTATTGTCTTTTACCTAATACTTGGAATTTCCCAAGGATTTTTCTTATATGTACAATTAGTATTGTTTGGATTAATTCCAGCCTTTATTATTCAACCAAAAAAATTCAATTTTAGAATTTTAATATTAGTTATTCTTTTTGCAACAATTATAATCCCTATAGGATTTCTTGTCAATTCTACCATTGATGATTTATGGTATGCGGGAGTAACTGATAAAACTATGTATTATTTAACCTTCTGGGGACTATTAATGACATTTTTTTATCTCATTATTGCTATTGGCTGGAAATTAGGTGGTGGCTCTAAAAGACAAAGTTGGAATATATTAGTTGCAGGAACACTTTTACAATATAGCAGTCTTGAGGATTTCTTTTACTTTTTCTTAAATGGTCAATCTTTACCCGGGACTTGGCCGTGGATGAGTAACTTTGTAATAAATTTGGAAGCTTTATTTGGTCACATTCCTACAGATTTTGATCTATTAATTTTCTGCTTAATAATATCATCTATAGCCATCTTTATTTTATTCGATGGACACGGTTATATCTGGAATAAACTTAAGTCATAAAGCCCTATCAAATTCCCTTTTTTCATTTTCTATTAAAAATTTTTAGTTTATACTAAATACAATATAACATTAATCATTTAGACTTTTTACATACTCTTATATTGTATATAAAATATATCTCTACAGAAGTGTATAAAATGATTATATTAATAATCTGCTTAGTAAATCCAAATTCTTAGAAAAAATGATAGATGTACTATTAATAAATCCTTACCAGAAAAAAAGAATTTCACTAGCTGCATATCGAGATAAAATCAAATTTCCTGTCCTTAGTTTATTATCTTTGGCATCATATTTGGAAAAGGAAGGATTTAAGGTTGAAATTCTTGATCTAAATGCTAAAGCATTAAAAAATAAAAATATCTTAAAAGTAATTAAAGAAAATAATCCAATAATTATTGGTATTACTTCTATTACTGCTACTATTTATGAAGCTTATCGGTTAGCAAGATTAATTAAATCGAAGTTTAACATCCCCTTAATTATTGGAGGTCCCCATGCTACTTTTGCTGATGAGGAAATTTTAAATGAATCTAAGTTTGATATTGTTGTGAGAGGAGAAGGTGAAGAAACTCTTATTGAAATTATGAGAATAATTAGGGGGAATCAAAATCTTGATAATGTCAAGGGGATTAGTTATAAAATAAACGGAAAAATCATTAAAAATGAAACACGGGAGTTTATTGAGGATTTAGATAAATTACCTTATCCAGCAAGACATTTAGTGGCCCTTGAAAAATATGGAACTCATGCTTTTACTATTATAACTTCAAGGGGATGTCCTTTTGGATGTAAATTTTGTCAAGTTCCCGGAAAAGATGGGTTAAAATGGAGATATAGATCAACAGCGAATATTATTGAAGAAATTAAAGAGGTCCTTAAAAAATATCCTAACATCAAGAAAGTGAGTGGACCGGAAGGTAAAAGACCAATGATCTTTTTTGTTGACGATAACTTTATGGTTTCTATTAAAAGAATAGAAGAAATTTGCACTAAGATCATTGAAGAAAGAATTGAAATTTATTGGGATTCAAATGCTAGAGTTGATTCTATAGCAAATATCAGTGAAGATCTATTGGACTTAATTAAAAAATCCGGCTGTTTTCATCTGTTTTTAGGTGTTGAATCAGGTTCTGAAAAGACTTTGAGATCCTACAATAAGCAAATTAAAAAACAGGACGCTTTGAAAGCCGCTGAGAGATTAAGGAAAAAGGGAATTTATTTTACTGGGGCCTTCATGTTAGGTTATATACAAGAAAATAAATCTGATTTAAATGCAACGATACAGTTTGCAAAAAAGATGGAGCCAACAACAGTAGCTTTCAGAATTTTAATCCCTCTGCCCGGTACTAAAATTTATGAGAAATACATAAAAGAAGATTTAATCATGGACTTTAATTATTCTAATTATACTTCAGGAATACAAATAGTAAAACATAAAGAAAACTTAGAGAGATGGGTGTTAAAGTTTTACTTGATGTATTATTTAAGACCAAGAAAAGAATATTTAGATCTAGGAATGTGGAAGATGGTGCTTCAAACATATAGTTAGAGATGGTTTTATATTTTTAACTAGAAAGCAATCTCAATTCAATCTGATATAAATTCCAATCAATAATTATATTAATAGAAGATTAACTCTAGATAATTGGAGATAATATTATCTCAAAAATATACTATTATAAATAAAAAATATCTACAAATTAATCAATAAATTAGGAATAGAAGTTTTAAATTATGCCAAAAAGTGAGTATTATATCGGTGAGGCTTTAGTTGGAGATACAAGAGACCCAAATTTGGCACACATAGATTTAATAATTGGTTCTAAAGACGGACCAGTAGGAGTCTCATTCGCAAATGCACTTAGTACACCTTCTAAGGGTCATGGAGGATTATTAGCGGGAATTCGTCCCAATCTATTAGCAAAACCAGTTAGTCTTATTGTACCTAAAGTAACTGTCGCTAAAATGGCGGATGCTAGTAAAATCTTTGGTCCAGCACAAGCGGCTGTTGCAAAAGGAATTGCGGATGCTGTAGAAGAAGGAATTATACCCATGAATAAGATAGAAGATTGGTTAATCATTGCAAGCGTATATATACATC
>Ga0209635_10003369_pt1 | contig 12426 bp, 14 predicted proteins | sample DeeMarSWOR230_32_FD_187463 | JGI IMG/M metagenome (GOLD analysis project Ga0209635, IMG submission 187463) | Marine sediment microbial communities from White Oak River estuary, North Carolina - WOR-2-30_32 (SPAdes) (version 2) | ecosystem: Environmental > Aquatic > Marine > Intertidal zone >...
AACAGGAATACCTGTCCAGTTCGAGATAAGTTTGGCAATATGCTCGGCACTTACCTGCTCGTCTATCTTCTCCTGCTGGAGCCATTTGCTCTTGGCCTGGTTATATTCCTGCTCCAGTTTCAATCTTTCTGACCTGAGCTCGGCTGCCTGCTTATATTCCTGGCGCTGTGAAGCTGCCTCCTCCTCGTTGGTCAGGTGTTTGAGACGCTGCTCCAGCGACTTTACTTCAGGAGGGGCGCTCTCGGTGTCAATACGGGTCTTGCTGGCCGCCTCGTCGATAAGGTCGATAGCTTTATCGGGCAAATGACGGTCGGATATATAACGCTGGCTAAGCTTGGCGGCAGCCTCGAGGGCCTCGTCAGTAATTTTTATCTTGTGGTGCGCCTCGTACCTCGGTCGCAGACCATGGAGAATCTCGATGGTTGATTCAATACTGGGCTCGCTGATAAACACAGGCTGGAGGCGTCTTTCCAGTGCCTTGTCCTTCTCGATGAATTTTCTATATTCGTCAATGGTGGTAGCGCCCACACACTGCAGTTCGCCGTGAGCCAATGCCGGCTTGAGCATATTACTCGCGTCAATGGAGCCTTCGGCGGCCCCGGCACCAACGACGGTATGTATCTCATCGATAAACAGTATCACCTCGCCCTGTGACTGCCTGACCTCGTCCATGACTGCCTTGAGCCGTTCTTCGAACTCGCCGCGGAACTTGCTGCCGGCGACCAGTGCGCCCATATCCAGGGCGATTACCTTGCGCCCTTTGAGAGAATCAGGGACATCGTCGGCGGCTATCTTCTGGGCAAGCCCTTCGGCAATGGCCGTCTTGCCGACACCGGCGTCACCGACGATTACCGGGTTGTTCTTGGTACGCCGGGTGAGTATCTGCATAACGCGCTTTATCTCCTCTTCCCGGCCGATTACCGGGTCGAGCCTGCCTGCTACGGCCATCTCGGTCAGGTCGCGCCCGTACTTCTGGAGGGAGCGGTATTTGCTTTCGGCACGGGTATCATCGACACGGTGTCCGCCGCGTATTTTCTGAAGGGCGGCGTATACCTTCTCCTGTGTAATACCGGCGCCATGCAGGATTTTTGCAGCATCACCCTTGTCGGTACTGACCATGGCTATTAGAAGGTGCTCGGTGCTGATGAACTCGTCCTTAAGGCGGTTGGCCTCTTCGTCGGCCCGGTTCATCAACTCGGCAATACGCGGCGTAGCGTAAATCTGCCCCGTAGCATAAGCCACCTTAGGCGTTTTATCCAGTATTTCTTCCACCTGGTTCCTGATTGTATCCACGTTAACACTGAGTTCTTTTAATATGTCGCCAACTAGTCCCTGCTTTTGCATGAGCAGGGCCAGCAGAATATGCTCTACGTCCCACTGGCTGTGCTTGAACTGCATCGCCAGTTGCTGAGAAGCCTGTATGGCTTCCTGGGCCTGTTCCGTGAATCTTTCCTGCCTCATATCTATTTCCCTCCCCTCAATTTCTTCACCTCTCTTTGTGCCTGTTCCAGTTCGCTTTGCATCTCCCCCATGCGCTGCATCATGCGCAGGATAACTTCTACTCCCGGTAGATTAACGCCCATGTCATCTACCAGCGATTTTACTCTCTGGATCAGGGCTATATCTCTATCTGAATACAGCCTGATATTTCCCCGTGAACGGCGTGGCTCTATAATGCCGACCTTTTCATAGTAACGTAAAGTGTGGGTCTGCATATCCAGCATTCTGGCGGCCACGCTTATCACGTAGCGGGGTTCTGTATCTAATCTCTCTTTGTTCATGATCACCTCAACTTATGCTCAGGCCGGTCTTAACTCACTGAGTTGCCTGAATAACTCCTTTTCTTTCTCCGACAATTTAGTGGGCAGGGCCACATTAACCTTGGCCAGAAGGTCGCCTTTTTGAGATTTGCCAAGATGAGGCATACCTTGTCCCGTAAGACGGAAGACGCGCCCGTTTTGGGTCTCCGGTGGAATCTTCAGGGCCAGCTTTCCCTTGAGCGTCGGCACCTGAACTTCCCCGCCCAGTACCGCCACTCCCAGAGGCACCGTGACGTTGACATTGAGATTATCGCCGTCACGTGTAAATTGCGGGTGTGCCCTGACCGATATTTTCAGGTAGAGGTCGCCACTAGTGCCGCCGCCATAGCCGGGTTGTCCCTTACCAGCGATACGTACTCGTGAGCCGTCCTTTACCCCGGGAGGGATTTTCACCTCCAAGCGTTTCATACTTGGCACCACGCCGGCGCCACGACATGCCGAACAGGGCAGATTCTGAATACGCCCGGTACCCTGACAGCCGGTGCAGGGTTGCTCTACCTGGAGGCTGATGGTACGGCTGGTGCCGTTATAAGCCTCCTCCAGCGTTACTTCAGCAGGCGATTCAAGGTTCTGTCCGCGTCTTGGTTGGGCACGTCGGTAGGATGTACGGGTACGTGCGCCTCCGAAGAATTCGTCGAAGATACTGTCCAAATTACCGAAGTCACCACTGAAGCGATAGCTGGTACCGCCACCCGGAGCAAAGTCCCAGTATTGTGCCTGCTGGCCTGCGGCCTTCTCAAACTGGTCAGCGTACTGCCACTTGTCTCCATAGCGGTCGTACTTCTTCCGGTTATCGTTGTCCGAAAGGACCTCGTAGGCTTCGTTTATCTCCTTGAACTTGGCCTCGGCGGTCTTATCTCCAGGATTGACATCAGGGTGGTACTTGCGTGCCAGCCGCCGGTAGGCCTGCTTTATCTCTTTCTTGCTGGCATCCTTCTTGACCTCCAGAATGTCATAATAATTTCTACCCGCCATGTTTTATCTCCAGTATAGTATCATTTATATTATAATATAGTTTAGATAATATTTCAATATATTATTAGTAAAGTTAATAAATTATTATTAATAATTTATAATAATTGTTATTAGTGTTCTATGTTATTAATAAAAATTTGCTCCGTTTTCCATTTGATGACAGGTTGACAATTTGTCATTCTCATGTGTAATCTATGAGAGAGGTATTTTATGGCGGGCTGTCCTAATTGTGGTCGGCAGACTTTAAGGACTGCAGACTGGGTTTGCCAGTGGTGTGGTTATCCGCTATTATCCAGAGGTTATAAGACAACAAACAAGACCTATAAACAAATTCAGGAGGAACGAAGGCTCGCTTCAGGGGCAATGGTGGCCGCGCCGGAGCCTGAACCCGTACCCGAGCCCGTGCCGGAACCTGAGCTGACGCCAGAACCAGCACCTGAGCCTGAACCCGCACCCACGCCTGAGCATGAGCGCGAGCCCGAACCTGCACCTGAACCCAAACTGAAACGCGAGCGCAAGTTGAAGCGGAAACGGAAGGTTAAAGCCAAGGCTGAACCTGAGCCAAAAGCTGAGCCTGAACCGGCGCCAGAACTAGAACCGGAGACCGAGAAAGAGCCAGTTGCAGAAGCTGAGCCCGAAACTTCGCTGGAAGCTGAGCCTAAACCGGCGCCAGAAACGGAATCCGCACCAGCAATTCTGTCCCGTCTCGAAACTGCCACGGATGAAATAGAGGTAAGTGTTGATGAATTGAATGCACTTTATGTGGCGGATAAGCTGGCGGCTCATACCAGATTTACGGACAAAACTTTAAAGGTGACCGGGAAGGTGGACAAGGTATTTGTCAGGGATCACCTCGATATCCGCTATATTGTCCTTCAGGGCAGTGAGAAGGGAGTGTGGAGTCTCCGTTGCACTTTCGGCAAGGAAAGCGTATCGCAGCTAACCCGACTAAATACGGGGCAGGAGGTGACGGTGCGGGGGAAATATGATGGCTACGGTAAAAACATCATCATGAAGGGATGCGTGCTGGTTTAGCCGAAGATTCCTCTAGCGGCTGATCATTCATCCGGCATAATCCGGGTATAAATATCAAGAAAACGGTTCACTATACGGGCGGTAGCGCCCCAGATTACTCTCCCCTGGTAATGGTAAGCGTAAGAGTCCACCACTTTACCATCTAGAATCTCGGTATCTGGTTTGATACAGCTTTCATCCAGCAGCGCCTGGACTGGAATTTCGATTATCTCGTCAACCTCGTATTCATTCATTTGAAAGCGGTACGGCCAGGGTATCACGGCAACAAAGGGAGATACAATATAGTTAGACGTTGTGGTTATCTCATCGTCCAGTTCCCCAAGGACCTCAACATCCTCAGTACGTAAGCCTATTTCTTCGTGACATTCGCGCAGGGCGGTATCCAGAAGTGTTCTGTCGTCCTTTTCGCAGGTTCCACCGGGGAAGGATATCTGGCCCTTGTGCTCTGTAACCATCTCGGTGCGCTTGATAAATAATATATGGTAGTGTCCCTGCTGTTTGTATAAGGGGATTAATACCGCTGATGGCACACGGTTTGCGTCGTCGATATTGCGTTTTTGTCTCTGTGCCAGCAATTTTTTGAGTTCTTCCTTCACTGACCATATATTAATAGATATCGGGCGGATAGTAAATAGGGATTGGACTTTCAACACAGTTATATTGATCGGTTATGTCGTATAATAATGTTGAAAAGAAAAAGCCAGCCTCCTAAAATGTCTATTACCGGGTTGCGATAAACCGAAACCTGTTCAAGGGAGTAACCTGTGAAAAAGAAACAGACTTTCAAACAGTCCGGCGGGAAAACACCATCTGAAGATATTCAGCCTCGACTCTACGGTGAGTTTTCATCGTGGTGGCCTTTACTTTCGGCACCTGAAGGATACGCAGATGAAGCGGAGTTCTATCGGAAGTCTATCATATCTGCCTGCAGTTACCATCCACGCACGGTGCTGGAACTTGGCAGCGGCGGCGGCAACAATGCCTCGCACCTCAAAGCATATTTTGAGATGACTCTGGTCGACCTTTCCCCCGGTATGCTGGCAGTTAGTAAATCCCTGAATCCCGAGTGTGAACACATCCGTGGTGACATGCGCAATGTCAGGCTCGGGCGGCTCTTTGATGCTATATTCATTCATGATGCCATAACTCATATGACCACGGAGCAGGATTTACGCAGTGCTCTTGAGACGGCATTCATGCATTGCCGACCCGGCGGTGGTGCCCTGTTCTGCCCCGACCATGTTCGTGAGACCTTCCGTCCCTTTACGGAACACGGCGGATACGACGGCAGCGGACGTGGCCTGAGGTATTTGGCATGGGATTGGGACCCTGACCCTGCCGATAATACTTATATTACTGATTTTGCCTATCTTTTCCGGGAGGGGGATAATGTCCGTTGTGAGTACGACCGTTTTATTGTGGGTATCTTCGGGCGTGATGATTGGTTACGCCTGATTTCGGAGGTCGGTTTTCAGGCTCGCTCGATTCCTTTTGAGCACCCTACAAATGCACACTGGTCAGGCGAGGTATTCCTGGGCATGAGACCCGTACAATAGTCGGAGTTTAAAAACGACGCTGAACTACCCGCATCTATACATATTGTGTATAATTAGTGTGTATTTATGGCATCAAATCATTCTCAAATAGCCGCACCCGTCCGTGAAAAAGCAGGCTCGTTACCAAGAGAAAATCTGGTAATCGGCAGGACTATCGCTTATCTTGAGGTGCTGAAGCCCCTACCCAGCATGCTACTGGCCTTTATCGGCCTTTGTGCCGCTTTCATCGCCGGTGAAGGGCAGTTATCTTACAGGCTTCTCCTTGTTCTAGCAACGGTCCTGATAGCCGCGGCCGGTGCCAATGGGTTGACCAACTATCTTGACCGCGATATTGATGCCCGCATGCGGCGCACCAGTTGCCGTGTTTTACCTTCCAAGACCATTTATCCAGCGAAAAAAGTATTGCCTCTAATAGTAGGCCTGATTGTTGCCGGTCTGGTCCTGTCTGGGTATCTGCACCCTAATGTTTTTCTGGCGGATCTGGGCGGTACACTGGTGGCGGCGACCTGGCGTAAAAAGGTGACCTGTGTTTATCCCCAGGGTGTGATTGCCAGCTGCGCGCCGATTCTGATGGGATGGCTGGCGCTAAATCAGGCTCTAAGCTGGGAGCTACTGCTGTTGTGTATCCTGATTGCTGCCTGGCTGCCATTGCACGTTTGGAGTGTTAATATCGCTCACCGGGAGGACTATCTTCAGGCGGGACTGAGATACTTCCCCATAAGCCTAGAGGTAAAAGAATCCGTAAAACTGTTACTTGCGTTCTCGCTGGTGCTTTATGCCGCTTCCATCGCTCTTTATTTCATCGGCGGCTTCGGCTGGCTCTATCTGGTGACGGCCAATATCCTGGGTATCGCCATGGTCTATACCAGTTCTCGATTGCTGATTTCCGGTACTTCTGAAAACACATGGAGGTTGTACAGACTGTCCGCTTTTCCCTACCTGGGACTGATTTTTCTGGTCATGTGTCTGGATATCCAGCTTCTGGGCTAGTCTTAATGGAGAGGTTTTATGGACTTTAATCTCAGTGAGCAGGAGAAGATGCTGCAGAGTCTGGCAAAGGACTTTGCGGTTAAGGAAGTACTGCCGCGGGCGGCCGAGATTGACCGCAGCGGGGAGTTCCCCTCTGACCTGGCCCGTGAAATAGGTAAGCGCGGCTTTCAGGGACTACCTTATCCGGCGGAGTATGGTGGCAGCGATGCCGGTTATACCGGCTTTGTCCTGGTGCTGGAGCAGCTCTGCCAGGCATCCATGACGGTTGGCGCTATCATGGCGGTAAATACCGTCCCCGAAGAGGGTATCTACCGCTTCGGCACCGAGGAGCAGAAAAAGCGCCTGCTGACGCCGCTGGCAAAGGGCGACTGGCTCGGCGGTATCGGCTTTACCGAAGCGGAGACCGGCTCCGATCCCGGAGCAATTACTACCACGGCTGGTCGCCATGGTGATGGATTTGTCATCAACGGGCAGAAACAGTTCATGGCGATGGCTCCGGCGCTGAACGCCGTCATCCTTTTTACGCGGCGGGAGGGCGATGGCCTGAATGCCTTTATTGTTGATACTTCCTCTCCCGGCTTTGCCGTCCGTGAGCCCTGTGAGACCATGGGGTTGAGGGGACTGGGGACATCGGTGGTGTATCTCGATGATGTGTATGTCCCTGAGGAGAACCTGCTTGGCAAAGAGGGACAGGGCTTTGAAATCCTGCTTGAGGCGATAAGCGTGGAGCGGATGAGTGTGGCCATGCAGGGTGTAGCCGTCGCCCAGGCGGCGCTGGAACTTGCGCTGGATTATGCCTGTGAGAGAAAGGCTATGGGCCGACCGATTTCCAAAATGCAGGCAATACAGACGCATCTGGCCGAGATGGCTTCCAGAATCGAGGCGGCGCGGTGGCTGGTGTATCGTACCGCTTTCCTGCACGACCAGGGCCAGAGCATCCAGTATGAGTCCTCAATGGCCAAGCTCTTTGCCTCCCGGGTGGCGGTGGACGTAACAAGCATGGCCATGCAGGTCCACGGCTCCTTCGGCACGATGAAGTCGCTCCCGGTGGAAAGGCTCTATCGGGATGCCAAGATGACCGAGATATATGTCGGTAGCTCCGAGGTGCACCGCAGCATCATCGCTAACCGGCTGATATAAACAGGGGTAGAAATTGCCCGAAGAGCATTTTCGTTTATTGCAGACCTGCCACGGCGCCCGTGCCGGGGAGCTTGATACCCCCCACGGCACTGTACCTACGCCCGTATTCCTGCCGGTGGGCAGCCAGGCCACGGTCAAGACGCTGACCTCCGAAGAATTGAGGGATATCGGGTTCAGTATGGTGCTGGCCAACACCTATCACCTCTATCTGCGACCCGGTATCGATGTTATTGAGAAGATGGGAGGTTTGCACCGGTTCATGGCCTGGGACGGTGCCATACTTACCGACAGCGGCGGCTACCAGGTATTCAGTCTGGCACCGCTCTGCCGTGTCAGCGATGAGGGCGTGACCTTTCGCTCCCACATTGACGGCAGCGAGCACTTCCTGACCCCTGAGCTGGCGGTCAATTACCAGGAGGCGCTCGGCGCCGACATTATTATGGTCCTGGACGAATGCCCCGCTTATGATGACAGCCCGGAGAAGGTGCGGAAAGCGGTGGACAGGACGCACCGCTGGGCGGAGAGATGCCTCAAAGCCCGAAAGCCACATGACCAGTCGCTCTATGCAATCGTGCAGGGAGCGATTTATCCCGAGTTACGGCGTCGGTCGGCGGAGCAGCTGACGGCGCTGGACTTCCCCGGGTATGCTATCGGCGGACTGAGTATCGGAGAATCCAAGGAAGTAATGTGGGCAACGGTCGAGGAGACGGCTGTCCTGCTGCCAGAGAACAAGCCCCGCTATCTTATGGGTGTGGGCTCTCCGGAAGATATCGTCGAGGGCGTCGCCCGTGGCATAGATATCTTCGACAGCGCCCTGCCCACGCGGGTCGCCCGCAACGGCGCCCTGTTTACCGGACAGGGCCGGCGCAATATCAGGAATGCCGCCTTCAGCCTTGTCGAAGAGCCGGTTGACCCCGAATGTGACTGCTATACCTGCCGCAACTTCTCCGCCGCCTACCTGAGCCACCTGTTCCGCAGTGATGAGATTCTGGGACTACGCCTGGCAACGGTTCACAACCTGCGCTTTATCAGCAACCTGGTGAACAGGATAAGGAATGCCATCCTGGACGGAACTTATAACGCCTTCCGCGACGATTTCCTGGCGGGCTACCGGACCACCGACGAGCGGACCCGGTTCGAGCAGAAGAGGAAGTGGCTGAGGGAGAGGGGTACTTAGGGAGTATTCCTGATACCCCCGCTTATCTTTTTATTTTTGGTTTGATAGAATATTAATAGAAGGCGTTTTTATACTTACATAATCCAGAAAACCGGGAGGTGGAGCATGGCCAAGGCTAAAAAGGGCAGCAAAGACCTGGGTGTCTATAGGGAAGGTGATAAATATATCTGCCGCGAGTGTAACACCGAACTACCGTTGAGGCAACCCTGCCCTGTATGTAAAAAAGAAGTTGACTGGGAACGCGTCTTTCTGGAGCTGCGTCACTGAGCTTTTAATGCATCAAGAAATACGGTTCTGCGGACCTCGCCTCGATGATGACGCTGTTAATGGTCTGACTCGGACCTGTCTTATCCTCCCTGGATAAGCATCACGATGTTCAGTTTGTCGCCGTCCTTTACCGGTTTGGCCATTTCATTCGGGTAAGCGCTTTTCCCGTTGATATAGACCTCGTAGGAGTACAGCAGATTGCCCTTCTCGTTGAGAAGTACTTTCTTAAGGTCGGGGTACTGTCCGACGAGGTCTTGAACGCACTCACCGACGGTGTTTCCTTTCACCGGAATGACCAGCTGGTTATTGGTATATCTTCCGAAGATTGAAGAGATTTCAATATTTATACTCATCGTTCACTCACCTGTCTTATGGATTTCCGCAGTGTTTGCAGTTGGGGTCTTTTTTTACTTTCAGCTCGATAAAAGTCATCTTCAAAGCGTCGTAGACCAGAAGTCTATCGGTCAGCAACTCACCCAGCCCCACGAGATACTTTATCACCTCGGTCGCCTGTATACACCCGACAACCGCCGGTGTTACCCCGATAACCGGGAATTTCTCCTCGGGGACGTTAGCATCGTGATAGAGGCAGTTAAGGCACGCCGTTTTACGCGGGATAACGGTCATGACCCTGCCTTCGAAGCCATAGACGGCGCCGTGGAAAAACGGTATCTCTTTCTCTATAGCCGTCCTGTTTAAAAGGTATCGGGTCGGTAGATTGTCCATGGCATCGACAATCAGATCGCAGTCGGCCACGAGCTGTGAGGCATTGGTCTCGGTTATCGTTTCGGCAACGGCCTCTACCTTGACGTTCGGATTCAATTTCCTGAGCTTTGTGGCTGCCGAGTAGACCTTTTCCCCGCCAATGTTTTCTTCCCAGTGCAGGACCTGCCGGTTCAAATTGCTGAGCTCAACCTTATCATGATCGACAATCCTGAGCGTACCGATGCCTGCGGCGGCAAGATAGATGGCTACCGGTGAGCCGAGTCCGCCGGCACCGGCGATGAAGGCCCGGGCACTTTTGAGCTTTTCCTGTCCTTCCTCCCCGAAACCGTATATCATTATCTGCCTGTCGTACCTTTCCAGTTCTGCGCTGGTAAGCATGATGTCTAACCTCCCGGTTCTATATCACCTCATTGTCTATCCAGTCAAGGTAGTCCTGGTTGCCGCCGATGATAGGTAAAGCGATTATCTCGGGGACTGTATTACTGTGCATTTTCTTGACCGAATCAACGATTTCTGGCAGCAGCGAGGCCCTGGTCTTGATAACAAGCAGGCTTTCGCTGGCCGAATCAAGCTTGTCCTCCCACCAGAAGTGAGAGTCTACCTCCGGAATGATATTGACACAGGCGGCACGCCGCCCTTTAAGCAGCGACTGGGCTATCTTCTGCGCCTCTTCTGTACCGTTGGCCGTGATAAAGACAACTATATAATCGGGCTGTTCCATTTTTATACTATGGCCAGCATTCTGTCGACGGCTGCCTTGGCCCTGATGCGAATGTCTTCCGGCACCTTCACTTGTGGCGTTAGCGTCTCCAGAGATTTGAGTATCTTCTCCAGCGTTATCCGCTTCATATTGGGGCAGATTGCTTTTTCGGAGGCAGGGATAAACTTCTTGCCCGGGTTCTCCTTTTTAAGGCGGTGGATAATCTCCACCTCGGTGCCGACTATCAGTTCGCTGACGTCTCCCCGGCCCGCGTAACGGATAATACCGCTGGTGCTCAGGGCTTCATCGGCCAGGTCGATGACGTCCGGTCGGCACTCAGGGTGCACCACTACTTTGGCCCGCGGGTTTTCGCTTTTCCTCCTGATAATGTCTTCGGGCAGTATCCGTAAATGAGTGGGGCAGTAGCCGGGCCACAGGGTCATCTTCTTGCCGGTTCGGCGGGCAATAAAATCGCCGAGGTACTGGTCGGGGACGAACAGTATATCTTCAGCATTAATGCTCTCGACAACTTTGACGCCATTGGCGGAGGTACAGCAGTAGTCCGATTCCGCCTTGACCTCCGCAGTGGAGTTTATATACGTGACGACGGTGGCCTTCGGAAGCTCATTCTTTTTCTGCCTTAACTGTTCGGCGGTAATCATATCGGCCATGGGGCAGCCGGCATCCATATCCGGCAGCAGCACGGTCATGTCCGGGCAGAGGATGGAGGCCGTCTCCGCCATAAAGTGGACACCGCAGAATACGATGACATCGGCATCCGTCGCGGCGGCTTTCTGACTCAGTTCCAGTGAATCGCCCACGAAGTCGGCAATGTCCTGTACCTCACCAAGCTGGTAGTTATGCACGAGGATTATGGTGTTCCTTTCTTTTTTCAGTTTCAGTATTCGCTCTTCCAGAGAACTGCCTGCGTTTTCAGCCATTCTGTACTCCATTTTCGAGGGTTTTCACTCTGATTATACTGTTATATTATCCTTTCGGCGTTGGTGTAAATTTTCATTCCCGGTTCGGTAATAATTCTTACTTCCATGTCCGTGTGAATACGTGTGCCTGTATCCCTGACAAAGCCGATGATGGTGAGTCCGTACTTCCTGCCGATATCCAGGCCATTGCTGGTTACGGCCGTCTTCGTCGCTGCGACCGGAATTCTGGCACGGCAGATTTTCACTACCATCTCCGATGCCATCCGGCCGGTCGAGACCAGGAATGTTTTACCGCAATCGACGTTATTCATCAATGCGTAGCCTATAACCTTGTCCAGTGTGTTGTGCCGGCCGATATCCTCGGCAATACAGATTGGAGTTGCTTCCGGCGTGAATAACCCGGCAGCATGAGTGCCTTCGGTTACCTTGTATATCTCGGCTTTTTCGAAAAGAGTGTTCATGGCTGTGAATACCATTTTTTTACCGATTTTCGTCTGGGTGTGTATTCTGGGAAAATCTGCGCCATTGGAAAATGCCGATAAGCCGCCCCCGGAGACAATGCGATAATCGGTCTTCCTTATCCTTTTGGATATCTTGTGGATATCTTTCACTGTCACTCTGGCCATGTTATTTTCTATATTGACTGATTCCAGTTCTTCAATACTATCTATAAGCCCCTGTCCGAATAGATACCCGGTGATAAATTCCCTTTCCATCATGGCGGATATCATCACTGTCGTATAGTGTTTCTCATTTATAAAAATCGTCAGGCCGGTTTCCTTAATCACACTTTCCGTGTCTATGGTGGTTCCGCCATTTAGTCTGGTAAATTCTATATTCGTGAAGATTCTGTCTTCCATACTTATTTCCGTGAATTTATTATTCCACCGCCAACGACGGTATCCCCATCGTAGAAAACAACGGCCTGCCCGGGCGTGACGGCCATCTGCGGCTCGATGAACTTTACATAAACAATATCATCATCCAGAGGGGTGACTACAGCTTCGGCCTCCGGATGACGGTATCTTACCCTGGCTTTGACACTGATAGCACGCTCCGGCCTGTCCATGCCTATCCAGTTCAGGTCGGTGGCAACCAG
>Ga0209635_10003372_pt1 | contig 12425 bp, 9 predicted proteins | sample DeeMarSWOR230_32_FD_187463 | JGI IMG/M metagenome (GOLD analysis project Ga0209635, IMG submission 187463) | Marine sediment microbial communities from White Oak River estuary, North Carolina - WOR-2-30_32 (SPAdes) (version 2) | ecosystem: Environmental > Aquatic > Marine > Intertidal zone >...
TCATTAGCCCTTTTCTCATCTCTCTCCTTAGGCAAAGCCCACCTCTTGTTTGAAAAAGAGAATTCCATCTTATTTCTGTACCCAAATACCTGGGAAGAGGGCAAAACATGGTGTATCTGAAAATTGGTGGCCTTGCCAATATGGTTAAGTAAATCCTCGACCAAGGCATGCTTGTATTCCAACTGTTTTTCATACTCGATAAATTGCCAATTACAACCACCGCAGTAATCGCTGTAAGGGCAGGGGGCAATAGTTCTATATGGTGAGGCCTCTACGACTTCTAAAACCCTTGCCTCGGCAAAGTTCTTTCTGACTTTGACCACTCTTGCAGTAACCCTGTCACCTGGGACGGCCTTATCCACAAAAATTGCCATGTTATTGAGATGGGCAAGGAGCCTACCACCATAGACAACCTTTTCTACTGTCAACTCTACTGCATGCCCTTTTTTTATATCCATCGGTTTGCTGCTTTTATAATATATCGTCCAGACTCACGCTTTTTGAAAATGGGTTACCCCATATTGCGCAAACCGTAAGAGAATGTCAAATCTCAAAGTTCAAGGCCAAAAAAATTTCAAATGTCAGAATTAGCATACTGACAATTTGGAATTTCTTAATTTGGATTTGATTTGACTTTCTTGCCATGTTTTGTGTTCTTTTCTTTGTCCTCGTATGTTATCTTGGAAGAATGCAAGGTAAGGCAAATGCTGAGCTATCCATCCATAGATCCAACAATCGTTAAACTTGGTCCCCTTCAGATACGATGGTATGGAGTCATGTATATCCTCGGTTTCATAGCCTCCTACTATCTGGTAAGATATCAAATAAGAAAGAAAAGGCTTGATATTGACATAAATATGGTAAATGATCTTTTTCTATTTCTGATAATCGGCCTTATCATTGGGGCCCGCCTCGGCTACGTTATCTTTTACAATATTGCCTTTTACCTCAGCCATCCGTTAAAACTATTTGCTCTATGGGAAGGAGGCATGTCCTTTCATGGTGGACTGATAGGCGTTGTTTTCTTTGGCCTCATTTACGTGAAAAAACATAGGGTCAGCTTCTGGGAATTTGCCGATCTTATTATCGTAACTGCTCCTATTGGTTTAGGCCTTGGAAGGCTTGGGAATTTTCTTAATGCCGAGCTCTATGGTAAGGTGACCACTCTCCCCTGGGGTATGATCTTTCCATCTGGTGGAGATCTTCCGCGGCATCCCTCTCAACTTTATGAGCTTTTCCTTGAAGGGATTTTCCTTTTTACAATCATGTGGTGGATAAAGGATTTCCTTTTTAAAAGGGGAACACTCTTTTGTTTATTTCTTTTTCTTTATAGCATCTTTCGATTTTTTGTTGAGTTTTTTCGACAACCGGACCCACAGCTTGGCCTTGTCTTTTCTTTTATGACCATGGGTCAGATTCTTTCTGTTTTGATGGGTATCGGGGGCCTGGTCTTATTTTATCTTAGGCCTAAGAATGAAAAAAAAACTACCTAATCCTTTCTTTATCCAACTCAAAATTGCCTTCCTCACCTATCCCTAAGAGTCTAAAGACAAGGGGAGAAAATGTACATAACCTTTCTGCGTAAATGCCGTTGAGGTTTGTTAAGGGTATATTCATTATCTGTTGAAAAAAGGTGTTTTCATAACGACATTTAGTGGCTAGATATCAACTACATCTTGACTTTTTCAACTAAGTGCTCTAACTCGTAAATTCGGTGAGGTATTTTTAGTGTTAACCAGCAGGGCGATCGATCTGTGAATTATGGACTGGGCCCGGGGGGTATTTTTTCCCAGGATGCCCCCTCCATCGTGCATAGGAGGGGCCGGCTCAAAATGGGTTACCTCCGCTCCGTTCTTGTCAGTCATTGACTCGTTGCGCTAAAGCATTTTGAGCCGGCCCGCTGGACGGATTTTTGTTTAGGGCATCCAGAAAAAATATCCCCCGGGCCATTAGCAATGACCAATGAGTAATTAAATACGTCATCGTAATTAAGAATACATGTACTAAGTTGGAGTTATGGTTAATTTTCTCACTGTGTTCAAGATGTTATTCTACCACTTGCGTGGAGTTTCATATTCTATAATTTGAAAATGACCGGTCTCAATGCTTGAGGATAAGGTGCAGGATAAGTGCCAGAATTTTGCGTACAGATTGATTAGATCCTATGCTATGTCTTCAGGATCTTTTTGTAAAATTTACAACACTATGGCCCACCTTGCACTTATGCTCGTTGTTCTGAGTGCAGTTCCTGTTTATGCTGACGAACCTGCCAACATCTCTCCCACTGTCACCATCGGCGGTCCATCTGATAGTAGCACATACTATGAGGGCGATGAAATTGAGCCAAACAATAGCCTGGCTCATGCAAATTCTGTAGACGCAGGGGTGTCAATTAAAGGGCAACTTTCATCAGAAAAGGATGAGGATTGGTTTTCCATCACCACTTCAGGCGCTGGCGTTATTACCGCTAATTTCAACGTAGGTACTATCTCTTCTGGTCGATGGGATATCTTCATAGAGGATGCTTCTGGCAATGTGCTATCAGCGGGAGAATATGATGCTTCAAGCAGTTCTGACCCAACTAAAATCTTTGTGGCGGTCGCCGAAGCTGGAACCTACTATATCATAATTAAAGCCTATTCTTACTTCTATTATGGTGATGATCATTATACTCTCATGGTTTCGGTTGCTCAAGATCCGTTGTCCGGGGATCGTGCTGTTGAACCGTGGAATATTGTTGCAGACGAGATAAGTTATGACCAAGAAGCTGATCAATATATTGCAAGAGGTAATGTAGTCATAACCAAAGAGGATAGAAAACTTACCGCTGATTTTGTACGTTTTGATCACAAAACCATGAAGGCCCTTGCAAAAGGCAATGTGATCATGACAGCCGGGGAAGATATCCTGACCGCGAGCAGCATGGAAATGGACCTGGAGGCCGAGACCGGAACCGCATATAATGGAACCATATTCCTCAAGGCAAACCATTTCTATATAAAAGGCAATAAGATCCAAAAGGTCGGCAAATATTCCTATGTTGCCGATAGAGCAAGCATTACCACATGTGATGGCGATACGCCGGCATGGAAGATAACTGGAAGAAATCTTAAAGTTACGATAGAAGGATACGGCTTTGTAAATCATGCAGCTCTTTGGGCAAAAAAAGTTCCTGTGCTGTATAGCCCTTTTCTTGTCTTCCCTGCAAAGCTAAGACGCCAGTCTGGCTTGCTGCCGCCACAAATTGGTTATTCAGATCGAAAAGGTGCGGAATATATCCAGCCTTTTTACTGGGTCATAGGCGAAAGTTCAGATGCCACGTTTTATGAGGACCATATGGGATTTCGTGGAGAAAAACTTGGTTTGGAATACCGCTATATCCTCGACGAGCAGTCAAAAGGGACCCTGATGTACGACTTTTTAGATGACAGGAAGGTAGATGACGGCACACCCGGTTCAAGCGAAAATTGGGGGTATGAAGATGATAGTGTACTTCGACCCAATTCTGATCGCTACTGGCTCAGGATGAAGCATGATCAGTCAATGCCCTTTGGTTTCTCCGCAAGGCTTGACATAGACATTGTAAGCGACCAGGATTACCTATATGAATTCGACAGCGGTTACACAGGATTTTATACATCAGATAAGTATTTTATAAATAGCTTCGGGAGGGGCTTTGACGATTATGATGATCCGGTAAGGGTAAACAGACTGAATCTAAACAGAAGTTGGTCCACCTATAGCTTTAACGCCGAGGCACGCTGGTATGATGATGTCATAAACCGCCGCCAAAGTGATACGAATACAATCCTTCAGAAACTGCCTTTTGCCGAGTTTAATGCGTCAAAGCACCAGATTTTGAATACCCCACTTTTTTTCGATTTCGACTCCGAATACGTACGTTTTTACCTGGAGGACAGCAAAAGAGGTCATCGGATAGATGCCCTTCCAAGACTCTATCTGCCATTAAAGTTCAAAAACTATTTCAGCCTTGAACCTTCTTTTGGATGGCGGCAGACGGCCTGGAACGTTGAAAGATATCAAGACCCATCTATAGAAACGAATAGAACGCTATACAGGGAAATTTATGACATAAAGTTAGATCTTTCTTCAGAAATATATAACATATACAGTTTAAAAGGAAGAGGCATTGAACGGATCAGGCACGCAGTGAGGCCACAGATTGTTTATGAATTCATACCTGATCAGGATCAGGACGAATATCCTTCGTTTGATGACTTAGACCGTATAAGTGAAAAAAGCCTAATAACATATTCAATTACAAACACCTTCACCTCAAGATCAAGAAAATATTCCCTGGAGCAGGGTACGCGTCAGGAAGACAAAGATGATGAGCCCACCTACACATACAAAGAGTTTTGCCGCTTCAAATTAGAGCAGAGTTATGATATCAATAAAGCAAATGAGAATGATCCTGAGCCTTTTTCACCGGTTTACGGCGAGCTTCAAGTTAACCCTGGCAGATATCTTTCCTTGCAGGCTGATGCAGAATGGTCCCAGTATGAAAATGACTTTCTATCCCATAATGTTGCGGCAAACATATGGGATAAACGGGGGGACAGGCTATTTGCCGAGCACAGGTACAAACGTGATTCAAGTAGATCTATTTACTATCATCTTCTTTTAAAGGTATCAGACAGGCTCTCCGCATACACTGAACGCGAGCGTAACCTGTATGACAGCAAAGATATAAGATCCAGCGTAGGCCTTTTGTATAAAGCCCAGTGCTGGTCAATGGAGTTAAGTTACACAGCTGAAGAGAATGATCGTAGGTATGTATTTATGATTAACCTCTATGGACTCGGAGAATTTGGGACCCAGATGGGAGCACGGGAAATGGAAACTCTTTTTCAGGGTGAACAGGATTAGGCCTTGATCATCTTCGTTACATAAGTTTGCTTGTTTATGCGAATGCCCTGTGCTATAGAGGTAGGCATGTTGTTCTTGAAAGGAAATAATATCTGGATAATCTTTCTTTTGTTGATGTTTTTTCCGGCCTGCGGCTACAGGTTTGCAGGTAGCGGAAGTTTTCCAGCCGGCATAGAGAGTGTCTGTATATCAATCCTTGAAAACCGTACCTCTGAAACCGGCATGGAGAATACATTAACCAATGCCCTTATCTATGAAGTTACCAGGGATAAGAAAATCACTTTGACAAGCGGGGACAAGGCTGATGCTCTCCTTTCCGGGGTTATTAAATCCATGAGTATTGAGACAATCTCCCGCAGGGGGACCCACTCCTCCCTTGAAAGGCGGGTGAGAGTTGTAGTGGATTTGAAATTAACAGGCCCCGATGGCAGGCTAATATGGTCTGCGAGTGGTGTTTCTGCAAACGAGGCCTATGATGTAATGCCGGACAAGCCAGCAACAGAACAAAACAGGCGGAATGCGATCTCAGCTCTTTCAAAAAGGCTCGCAGAAAAAGTCTATAATCGCATAATAGCCGATTTCTAAAAGCTTTGCTGATAACTTTCCGGTAAATCTGTATAGAAATTCAAATATCTTCAACCGGGTTTCTTATAGGGTCAAGGTATGATTTTGCCTCACCAACTGTAAAAAGAGAACCGGTAATCAATATCAGATCCCTTTTACCAGCCAGATCTCTGGCCCTATCAATAGCTGCCGACACAGGGAAACGGACCTCTCCGGTCTTTCCAAATTCTTTGGCCATATCCTCTAAAAATTGCGGACTAGCCGCCCTGTAATAGGTCGGTCTGGTATAGATTACTCTGCTGGCCAGAGGTACAATCTGCTTAAGGATATTTGAGATATCCTTGTCTTGCATAACACCCAAAATCAAAACCAGTCGTTCAAAATCAAAATCATTACCGATTGAGTAGGCAAGTGATCTCATAGCTGATGGATTATGCGCACCGTCAAGGAGAATTGTTGGACCGGAGGAAACCTTTTCAAGCCTGCCATGCCACACAAGATCAGCAAGGCCTGATCTGATAGCGTCATCTGAGATAGCAAGACCTTTTTCTCTTAATATCTCCACAGTCAATAAGGCTAAGGCGGCATTTCTATACTGGAATCTCCCCTTGAGACCGAGATCGAGATTTTTGAATCTATTTTTTATCCCGTAATACCCTAAAAGGCCTGATGATAACCTGCGATAGCGGACATTGTGGCCCACCCTCCAGAAAGGCGTCCCCTTTTCCCTGCATAGAGACTCAAATAGGCTGACTACACGGGGTTGATTCACAGCTGTAACGAGGTCAACGCCTTGCTTTATTATGCCACCCTTCTCTTTTGCAATATCAATAATAGTATTGCCCAGGAATTCCCGATGCTCTAAACCGATATTGGTAATAACAGAAACCACTGGGGTGATTACATTGGTGGCATCTAACCGTCCACCCATCCCCACCTCGACAATACTGAGATCAACATGGGCGCGGAAAAAATAGACAAGTGCCATCGCAGTGGCCAGCTCAAAAAAGGTTGGCGGCTCCCTCTGACTTACAATCCCTTTTAATTCCCTGATCAGTGAGTCCGCTCGGTCCTTTTTGATAAACGCCCTGTTAATCCGAAACCTTTCTGTAAAGCTCACTAGATGGGGTGAGGAATAGAAGCCGACCTTCAGCCCTGATTTCATCAATATAGATTCCAGCATAGCTCCTACGGATCCCTTACCATTGGTGCCAGCAATATGGATGTATCTCTGACCAAGGTGAGGATTACCAAAGGCCTTTAAGAGGTTTGATGTCTTTGAGAGTCCAAACTTAATCCCAAATTTCTGGAGGCTATATAGCCAGGAAATCGATTCTCTATAGGAGAAATCTTGCCTTTCTACCTCTTTCGCTTGACTTACCACATGCTTCTCCTAAAATAGGCCATGTTTTTTATCCCCCTGCCTCCAAAAGGTTTCGTTACCTATGCCTATACTATATAATCAAAGCAGGAGAAGGAAATGATACTAAAATTTACATGGTGGCACAATCTATATTTCTTAATAGTCATTAAACAAAGAGGGAATGATGGCCAGGATTGCAACAGGTTTGGATCAATTTGAGCAAAAATTCTGGAAAAGATACAGGGGTCAATCCTTAGGACTGTTAGCTAATCAGGCCTCTGTAGATCACAATCTGCAAAACGCAAAAGATGTGATCTCCACCCTTCTTCCCGGACAGCTCAAGATCCTTTTCGGACCCCAACATGGATTCAGGGGCGAAGATCAGGACAATATGCTTGAAACAGAAGACTATCTTGATCCAGAGTTACAGATCCCAGTATTCAGCCTCTATGGAAACAAAAGAGATAGACGGTCTGATATCCTCGGTACTATAGATCTCCTTATCATAGATCTGCAAGATGTAGGAACAAGGGTGTACACCTTTCCCACCACCATGCTTTATTGTCTCAAGGAGGCTGCCAGGGCGGGGAAAAGGGTTCTTATCTTGGACAGGCCTAATCCTCTAGGTGGAATAATAGTAGAGGGAAATCTCCTTCGCCCAGAATTTTACTCTATTGTGGGACCATTTACTCTTCCCATGCGCCACGGGCTGACTTTAGGAGAGCTCGCATACCTTTTTAAGGATGCCTTTAAGATTGACTGTGATATCACTGTCATATCTCTCAAGGGTTGGCGTCGGCACATGTTATGGAAGGATACAGCATTGAGATGGATCATGCCTTCTCCAAATATGCCTCTTTTGGAAACTGCCCAGGTATATCCAGGGCAGGTTATCTGGGAAGGTACAAATATCTCAGAAGGAAGGGGGACATGCCGCCCATTCGAGATATTTGGGGCACCTTTTATAGACCCTTTTATGCTTAAAGAGGCAGTGGCATCTGAAGACATTGAGGGATGTTATCTTCAGGAATATTACTTCAGGCCTACATTCAATAAATGGAAGGGGAAACTTTGCGGTGGCTTTATGATTCAGGTATTAAACCCTATCATCTATAGGCCTTACCGAACATCGCTTAGCCTGCTCAAGACAATCGTGGAAGCGTACAGGGATGAGTTCGCCTGGCGGAAACCACCGTATGAATACGATTTTAAAAGGCTCCCAATAGACCTTATCTTCGGAGATTCTTCAATAAGGGTCACCCTAGAACAGGGAAAAAATATTAATGAACTCCTGGAGGATTGCTCCAAAGAATTGGAAGGTTTCCTTGAATCAAGAAGGCCATACCTGATTTATAAGGAGTAATAGTGGCTAATTTTGGCTAAGTCTTTTGCTGGCAATCTCCGCCTCTCTAGTCTGTGGGAAGTTCTTAACCAATTTTTTAAATACGAGATTGGCGGTTGTCTTATCATTTATTTTCTCAAATGCGAATGCCTGCTGCAGCATAGCTGCAGGAACCTTATTTCCCTTTGGATAGCCATTGATAACCTTTTGATAGGCCAAAATTGCCTCCTCGTAGTTTTTTGTGGCCCTATGACATTCACCGATCCAGAAATGGGCATTATCTGCGAGGTCGGATTGGGGGTATGATTTAACGAAGTTTTGAAAACCTGCTATGGCTTTCTCATACTGACCATCCTTATAGTATTCCAATACCCTATCATAGGTCTCTGACTCGGTGAGCCTTTTTTTCTGTGGTGGAGAACTATCCTTTTGTGTAGTATCCCCAGTAGGCGAGGTCTTTTCTGAGCCAGCCTTTTTTGGATGAGACATTATTTCGAAACTGACATAATTCTCAAGGCTCTGCATTCTCGATTTTAAGTCCTCAGCCATAAGAGAAAGCCTTTTCACCTGGGATACCATAGCATCCTCTTTAGTAGTATCTTCCTCTACAGTTGCTTTCAACAGATGGGCGTTCTCTTCTAACCTGCCGGTCAATCCTTGGATATCGTCTTTAATTCCCTTAAGGTCCGCTCCAAGCTGGGCGAGACTTAAGCGGAGAGACTCCTGATCCTTTTTCAAGATCCTCTCTATTTCCTTCTGCTTTGACGCATTTGCATCAATTGCCGCTTCAAGTTCCTCCTGCATGGCCTGGTTTGCCTTAACTGCCTCCTCAAGTTCCTTTATAGATTTTTCGACTTTCTTACCATTGCTCTTTGATTGTCGATAGAGGGCATTAAATTGCTTGTTAAGATAGAGTATATCCTTCTGGGAGGCACAGGAAGTTACCCAAAAAATGACGACCGGAGCAACAATGAGAAATTTTAGGACTATGTTTACCATCCCTTTACTTCTTTACCCAACCCCTCAAAGCCATAACGGCTAAAGATGCATCAGGAGCCTCTTTTTCCTGTCATAATAGCCGGTCAGTTTTGTTTTAAGCATGGGAAAAGCCACCATTCCTGAAAAGCACGAAACGTTCGGTAGTTGTGGCATAAGAAATTGTTGAACAAACAGCGGCACTCTCTCGATGCCTTCTGTTACCAGATAGGCCTGTTTCCAAAAGGCGCCTAGAGAAAAATTCCTCCCCCTCGCGGTGGCCAATCTTTGAGGGATTAGCCCCAAAAGGCCATAGATTGTGCAAGGCTTACCCCCTTAGATATAAAGCTAGTAAGGGCAATGAGCTGCCGGTAGTAAGGAGCAGAACCTGGATTGTAAAGGTCTAGCTCGCTTATCTCACAGGGTGAATCACAAACCTTCAAGGATTGGCCCTCATAGCCAGCAAATCCCGCGGGATCGCCTTGAGGAAAAAGGCCTATCTGATACCTAATTGAACACCAAAAATTTGGCACAACTCTTGAGCCTTACTAAAAGTCGTGCCACCCGGATAGGTAAAGCTTAGAAAGACTATTTCTTCACAATCACAAAGTCATCGCGCCTGTTCTGGGACCATGAATCTTCATTATGGCCTACAGAAAGAGGTCTCTCCTCGCCATAGCTTATGGTCTCTATCCTATCAGGAGAGATTCCGAGAGAAATGAAGAATCTCTTTGCGCTATCGGCCCTCCTTTCCCCTAAAGCAAGGTTGTACTCGTTGGTACCCCGTTCATCACAGTTGCCCTCAATCCTTACAATGATATCTGGATTATCTTTCAGGAATTCTGCCTTTTTTGCAAGGACGGGCCTATATTCTGCTCTGATGAAGGACTTATCAAAGTCAAAATAGACTGCCTCGGCCTCAAATCTTAAGCCCCTTGTATCCTCCCAGACCTTTTCCTCTACAGCCTCTTTCTTGGCCTCTTCCAACACCTCAGGTTTCTCAACCCTGACCTCCTCTACCTTCTTTTCTTCCGGCTCTTTGGCTTCCTTGGCTACCTCCACTTCTGCCGGCTTTTCCTCCTCAACCTTGGCTTCCTCTTTAGGGGCTGCTGTGACCTCCTTCTCTTCCGCTACCACCTTCTTTTTGGCACATGAGGACAGCAGAAAAACAGATGAAAATGCAAAGATCACAAGTGTTGCAACTATTAGATTCCTCTTCATAACCCTTTACCTCCCTGTTTTTGGTTTATATGCCTAAATTCTCCTTATCTACGAGTTTGTATACATATCATTTCTCAATTAGAATTTCAAGTATTTAGATGCCAAATAGTATTTTTCTTAAAAGATGTGGGTCATTATTCTCAATGAGAGGCCCATGAAGGAGATAGCTGATCGCCTTTAAAAAAGGTTACCTGTCTTTGATTTTGACCATTGGCATTGGCAATAAAAATATGGTAATTGCCACCTTTCCTGTTTGAACCAAAAGCAATATACCTTCCATCTGGTGACCAGCACGGATCCTCATTATTATTTTGATCTTGAGTAACCCTATGCAGAACCCTTCCGTCTGGTGAAATAGTATATATATCAAAGGGACGACCATCTGAAGAACTAGAAAACGCTATCCGGTCAAGCTTTGACCAGGCGGGGGAAGTATTATAGTTTCCTTCAAAGGTTAACCTCTCTACCTGGTTAGTAATGAGATCAAGGACATATATCTGGGGCGAGCCAGACCTGTTGGAAACAAAGGCCATTTTCTTACCGTCAGGGGAAAAGGTTGGAGAGACATCGATCCCCCAATTTTTGGTCAGCCGCCTTAATATTTTGCCCGTTATGTCAATCAAAAATATGTCCGGATTTCCACTAATGGTGAGTGTCAGGGCAAGCTCTCTTCCATTTGGCTTCCAGGCGGCAGCGATATTTAACCCTCTTCTATCTGAGATCTTTGTAGCCGACCCCTTGATCATATCATGCATGAAAAGTGCCGTCGCGGAATTACGGAAAGAGGTATAGATCATCCTATCTCCTGAGGGAGACCATCCTGGCGAAAGGGTTATGGTATTGTAACGTGTGATTTGTTTCAGATTATGCCCATCATAGTCAGATATGTAGATCTCTTTATGAGCGGTGGAAGTCCCCACAAAGGCGATTTTGGTTAAGAATGGCCCGGGGTGACCCGTCAAGGTAAAGATGATTTCGTCCCCAAGGCGATGCATCAGATATCTTGATCGCTCAAGCGAGTCTACTCCCCTTTTTCCATAGAGCTGCTTGCCAGAAAAGACATCAAATAATCTTACCTCCACCTTAAGCTGTGTGCCAATACATTCGTAACCACCTTTCAAGAGGAGTTCAGCCCCAATGAGAGACCAGTCCTTAAAATGGATGCTCTCATGTGTAATCCCAGAGCCCGGCCTTTCAATAAAGGAGTCTTTATCAAGTGGCTTAAAATAACCACTTAGATCAAAATCGTTGGATATAATCCCGGAAAGTCTGCTGCTCAGGTCTGAATCATCATTTTTTTCACCTACATATTCAAAATCGGGTATAGCGATAGGTATCCTCCGCATTGAAGGAGAGGTTATGTCTATGTAAAGCCTGCCCTCTACTGCCTTTGTTTGGCCGATAATGCCCATCCCTAAAACCAAAATCCATACGAGTATCTGGAAGGTGGCTCTAATATCAAACAAGGTCTTTGAGACTAAAATTGATTTCAATTTCTTCATAACTCTTCCTGTACCCAGGTGGAAATCCAGGGAGAGGGTCTGATTTCTCTATTGCCTTTAGCACAGAATCATCAAATAGAGGGTTTTTAGATTTCCTCTTAAATTGGGCCTTTAAAATCTTTCCGTCACTTCTGACAGTCACTATAACTACTGCCTCAGGGGTTCTCTCTTTCTTTGAATTAAGAAGGGCGACCGGGTAAGACCAGTTGTTTTTGATAGTACTTTCAATCTCCGCCTGATAGAGTTGAATACCTTTACCTATACCCGCAGACATCCCAAACAGCCCAACCCATTTTTCCCCCTTAACGGGAATTTTACTATCCCCTGCAAATCTATCCATGGTTTTTTCAGGCTTGTCCATGGTCTCTTCGGGCTGCTTTATCTTGTCCTCTTCAACCTTTCTTTCAATTTTAGATATGGCCCTATCAATAAGCTTTGAAGCAGAATGAGCCTTATCTCCGTTTGTTGGTATCGCTTTAGGAGAAACTCTTTTTGCCACAACAGGGACAGCCTCTTTCTTCTTAATGGCAATTCGTTGGGTTTTTTCCTTTAATATAGTGGATGTCCC
>Ga0209635_10003374_pt1 | contig 12422 bp, 4 predicted proteins | sample DeeMarSWOR230_32_FD_187463 | JGI IMG/M metagenome (GOLD analysis project Ga0209635, IMG submission 187463) | Marine sediment microbial communities from White Oak River estuary, North Carolina - WOR-2-30_32 (SPAdes) (version 2) | ecosystem: Environmental > Aquatic > Marine > Intertidal zone >...
AAAGAGATCTTTCCACCATTGAAGGATATGTGCGTCGTGCTCGGACTGGGTCACATCAGGTGAAAAAATATTGTAACCGTCGCCTCGCTCAAATGTCGATTTGTAAACGGGAAACAGGGCTGCCCTGCCGCTTCTGACCACGATATTACAGTAAGTATAGTGGTTTATAATCCTGCCATTCTTGCTCGATCGCATTGAGAGGGCTTCTGCACCGGGAAAGTACACGATCGTCTGATATGGAGGAGAAACACCGCGAGGAATAAATAGATATACGAACATTCTCTCGCGTCCGTAAGCCGCATCAAACGATATCTTCTCGATCGTCCAGTGCTCAGGCTCATCATCGATGAACACGACTTCCGATCTGAGAGGCGTTTTCTCATATTCATAGAGAGACCGGTACGCTTTGAATATCGCGTCGTCCACCGGCTTCTCTCTGCGGTAATCCGTGCCAGCCTCCGGCAGCACATCCCGCCAGATGTCTTTCGGACCATCCTGCTCATTGATCAGCTGAATGCAGCGGAATCCGTTACAGAAAGATCTGTCAAAAGGTGGCAGCTTCTTGGCGAAATTGAACATATAGACGGGATCATTCCAGCAGCCGCCGAGTATGTATCGATCACCCTCTGCAGTATTAAAACACCACTCCCTCGCATTACCCGCTATATCATATTCACCAAACAAACCGAGTCCATTGCTGCTTCCTACAGGAGTCGATTTGTCCCGGTTGAAGCTGGAGAATGGTATTATGTAATCTCCCTTATTCAACGCGGCTGTATATAGCCAGTGATGGATGCTGGGGAGACTTTTACCCGCGAACTCGGCGTAGGCAGCAGCTTCGAACCAGCTCACACCCGTGACCGGATAGTCTTCCTTACCGTCGGGATAGGTCCCGAGCTCCCAGGTGGCGGGACCCGACCGGCCGGTTTTGTCGCGGAACAGGTTCATCGCTTCATCCCATGCGAGGCGGCGGCCTTCATGCATAAGATCATGTTTCCAGAATTCGCGACGTCGATATCCCCCTTCGTTTACGAATGCCTGGAACTGGTGATTCGTGACCTCATAGCGGTCAATGTAGAAATCCGGCAATTGCTCGGTTACAAACGTTGGACCAAACAACCACGCATACCGCCGCCCACCGGACACCCGGATCATCCCTTCCGGTATTACAGAGCTTTCGTCCAGAATGAATTTGAGCGTATCATCTCTCCTCGTCGCTCGTGCTACTTCAACTGAAGCATAATCATCTTTTTGAATGATCCAGCGATGGAATCCCCATGGCACTTCGACTCCACCGAGCGGTGTATGTCCTAACGATATCCATTCACCGTCAGGATTTTGGTATTGTTTTATCGATACAAGAGCGCCGGTTGGCTCGGTGATAATAGTCATCCGGGTATTTATCTTATCCCAGGCCTTTGCAAAGATGGGATTGGAGGGGATTATATCCCTGATCTGCAGAGCCAGTTCATATGCCTCGTATAATTGTTGGCCTTCGACGAGTTCCAGTACCGCGGGAAGAACCTCCTGTGTAGCCCAGCGCACCTTGCCGGTGTGCTGCACGTAACGAACTGCAAGGAATACGCAGATGCAGATTGCCAGAAGCACTGGAATCAATACCACCCGTCGTTTAACAATATTTTTAATCGAACCGGCGGCACCACCGCGATAAGCTGCTCGAAACGCGATGCCGCTATCAACCAATGCCCGCTGAAATTCTCGAATCGATTGGAAGCGATCCGCGGGTTTCTTTTGGAGAGCCCGCAGTATGATTCTCTCTAAAGGCAATGGGATGTCTTTGCGAATACTCGACGGTGTTTCAGGATCCTCATTCAAAATGGAATAGATGACCGCCTGTTCATAGTCTCCCTTGAAGGGGCGCTTTCCCGTTATCATTTCGTACAGGACCACACCGAGAGACCAGATATCCGTTCGGTGATCGACTTCCTCTCCTCGCGCCTGCTCAGGTGACATGTATGACACCGTACCTAACGTCGTACCCTCTCTCGTGAGTATCGTTTGACCACGGAGCTTGGCCAGGCCGAAATCCATGATCTTGACCTGATCTCTCGTTGTCAGTGCGATGTTGGCCGGTTTGATATCCCGATGGACGATTTCTTTTTCATGAGCTTCGTGGAGGCCTTCCGAGATCTGATAGACGATAGCGAGCGCTTCTTCAATCTCAAGCGGACCACGTTCGATCTTCTCTTTCAGCGTTTCACCCTCGTAGTAAGCCATAACAATGAACGTATGCCCTTCTTCGGTCTCGTCGATCTCGTGAATAGTGCATATGTTGGGATGATCGAGGGCCGAAGCCGCCCGCGCTTCATGAACGAAGCGTTCCCGTGCCCTTTCATCTCGTGTCATCGCTACCGGAAGGAACTTGAGCGCCACCATGCGCTTCAGCTTCGTATCCTCCGCCTTGTAGACAACACCCATGCCGCCCTCACCGAGCTTCTCAAGGATCTTGTAATGGGATATTGTCTTGCCGATCATGAGCCGCTCCCCGAATACCTCTCAATCAACTGCTGGAACCGGGGATGATCCCTCAGCGGATCCCAGATCGGATCGAGGCGCAGGTAATGAGCCGATATTAGGCTCGGGACGGAGAAAAGAATCTCAAGCTGGTCGATGGCGGCCTCGTATTCACCGACAATCGTGTATATTTCGGCCAACCTTTGCAATAAATGGGCGCCTTTGAAGGCATCCTTAGAAATGGGCAGCAGCTCGACTGCGCGCTTGCCCGCGCGAATCGCCTCCTCCTTGCGGCCGAGATGGGCATAGACCCATCCACGGGTGCTGTAATTTTCCGCTTTGAGCCGACCTTCGCCCAGCATATCTTTTTCGAGAATCACGCGGGCAGAATCCATAAGAGCAGCAGCTTCCTGGTCATTGCCATTCTCGATGCTGCATTGAGCTAGTTCTACTTTGACAAGTGCATCCTCATAAACACTCGAAGGGGAACACTTCGCCAGATTCATATTTTCTGCGATATTACATGGGGTTTCATGAACGATTCTGAGTATCTGCATTTCCACATAACCGATTAGAATGCACCTCCTTTCAGGAGGCAAGAGATCGATCCCTTTCTGACAGTAGGATTTTGCATGTTCCCGGTCCCCATCCCTGAGCACGGCTACTACGGCTTTGGAGAAGTATGCACTCGGCATGTCCGGCGCCAGGGACAACGCGTGGTCGATATATATCTCAGCCTCGTCATATCGCCGCATCTGCATTAATGTGTTCCCAAAATGATCCCAATTCGCCGCGAAGCTGCGTGGATTTATCTTGTATGCTCTCTTAAAAATCCCCAATGCCTCTTCCCATTTTCCCTGGCGTCGCTTGATAAATCCGATCGATTCAAGCGCATCCACATTGGCCGGCATTTGTTTCTGTACTTTATAGAAATGCTCGAGCGCTTGTTCATAGTTCCTGCTGCCGTAATAGTGGAAAAATCCAAATGCCAGGTGTCCTTCGGGGCAGTCGGGATCGATACGCATCGCCTCTTCTGCAGCCTCCCTTGCCAGTGCCAGATATTCCTCTCCCAGCATCCTCCAGTAGAGCCACGTATAACTGATCGAGAGGTGCGCCCATGCGACGGCGAAGTTTGGATCGAGCTCGACAGCCTTTTCGAACACCTGGACCGCTGCCCATGACTCCTCCTCATTCACCGCTCTGTCACGATGATCGATACCTCTAAGATAGTACTCATATGCATCGATATTCTCCGTCGGCTTCTCTGCCAGCGCCCTCCGCTCCGGCTCGAGCAATGCGACATCGAGCTCGCGTGCCACGCGCTCGGCAATCTCCGATTGCAGCCGGAATACCTCCGTCATGTCCTCGTCGTACGTATCGGCCCAGATGTGGATGTCGTCGGCGCAGCGGATGAGCTGCGGGATGATCCGCACGCGGCTGCTCGGATCTGACGGACGCTCCCGCTGGATCGTCCCCTCGAGTATGTAGTCGACACCGAGCTCCTCGCTGATCTCACGCGTGCTCTTGCCGCTTTCCCTGTACTGGATCGCGCTCTGGCGCGAGATGACGCCCAGTCCGCTCAGCCCGGCGAGGCGGGCGGTTATTGCATCGGTCATGCCGGAGGCAAAGTATTCGTAATCTGGTGATCCGAGGTTCTCGAAGGGTAGCACAACGAGCATAGTCAATCCAGAAACAGTGCGATCGTCACCAGGATCCTCGGAAGTACCAAAGAATCGCGGTATTAATATAACACCAAGAACCGCTACGAGCACGATTACAGTAAGCCATGGCAGCCACTCCAATTTCCTCGGTCGTGCAGCTTGTGTTGCAGTCGGTGGAATCGCCTGGGATGGTAGCGGTTCCGCGAGTGATTGATCCGCTGTTGCATCCTCTTTCATGACCCGCTTATATCTACGGAGGTCGGCCATGAGATCAGCTGTTGTCTGGTACCGCTCGTCAGCATTCTTCTCCATACACTTGGCAGCTATGCGCTCTAGCTCCAGTGGGACGCCGGTGCGAAGCGCCGTGAGTGGCTCCGGTGAATCATTCAGCAGCGAGTAAATCATCGCCTGATCGTACTCTCCCCTGAATGGTCGCCGGCCGGAGATCATCTCGTATAGCATCACTCCGAACGACCAGATATCTGTCCTTTGATCGACCGTCTTGCCCGTCGCCTGCTCCGGTGACATGTACGCGATCGTACCGAGCGTCGTTCCCTCCTTCGTCAGAACCGTCCGGCTACGCAGCTTCGCCAGGCCGAAGTCCATGATCTTCGGCTGTCCCTTAGCCGTTATCATGATATTAGACGGCTTGATATCACGGTGAACGACATCCTTCTCGTGCGCTTCAGTGAGCCCTCCCGCTATCTGCATCGCGATATCCAGGGTGGTTTGGAGCTCCATCGGTCCCTCGCCGATAATCGATTTGAGGCTCAGGCCGTCTATGTATTCCATCGAGATGAACGACTGACCCTCGTGCTCGTCGATCTCGTAGACCATGCAGATATTTGTATGATTAAGAGTTGCAGCTGCCTGCGCCTCGTGCCTGAAGCGCTCCTTCGCCTCGGTATCCTGCGTGAACTCGGGTGGCAGGAACTTGAGCGCAACAGTGCGGCGCAGCTTGGTGTCTTCAGCCTTATAGACAACACCCATCCCGCCGCGGCCGAGCTCCTCGAGGATCTTATAGTGTGAGATGGTTTTACCGATCATGTACCGCCCCCGCCGTTCATCCCGGAGTTTGTACGTCGCACTATCGTTACTTGGATTCTCTTGTCAAACCGATCTTCCTTCGCAGCACCTCGAAACGCGGATCCTGGCGCAGGTCATCCATCCAAATATGGACATCGATAAGAATGATGCCGAATTCGCGGTTCTCAGCTGACCTCTCGAGCCATTCGAACGCCTTGTCTATATCGCCCAGTCCCGAATATAAAAGGGCGATTCCGATCGCTAATCCCATATGAGTATCTGAGAGCGCCAGTAAGTTATCGAGTATCCACTGACTCTCTTCCCGGCGTCCCATTTTCGCATAGGTGTACCCCATCATCATATCCAGACTGAAGTATTCACTGTCTATCGATTGTATCTTTTCGAATTCTGCGATCGCCTCTTCGTACATCCCCTTCGCCGTGTAGATCCGACCGAGATGAGCGAGTGCTGGAGTGAAATCGGGATCCATGGCGATCGTCTTCTGGAGCTGTCGCTGGGCGTCATCGAGCCTCCCCACCCAGGATAGAACACATCCGAGGTCACGATTGATTATCATCGATCCCGGATCGAGCTGCTGAGCGCGCGTCATGATCTCGACGGCCTCATCATTGCGGCCAGTGAACGCGAGCATGACGCCATACCAATTATGTGCCGTCGCATAACCTGGATCAAAGGCGATTGCACGCTTAAAAGCAGTCTCCGCCGCTTCGTAATCGTAATCGTACACCGTTGCAATCCAGCCGAGGGCGGAATGTGCCTCGGGAACTGCATCGTTTAGCTCGACCGCTTTTTCAGCGGCCGCGCGTGCGATCTCCACGAATTCCGCAGGACGGGCGAGATGTATGGCCAACATGCAGTAGCATTCGGCCTTGCCCGCGTAGGCGAGGGCGTATTCGGGATCAATGCGGATCGCTTCGTCGAACAGCTCGATCGCCCTGTCGAATCCCTCCTGCGATCGCTTGTTCCACCAGAAGCGACCCTCGAGGTAGGCGCGGTAGGCATCGGTGTCGTCGGTGGGATACTGAATGCGTCGTCCCTTCTCCCCTGCAGCGAGTAGCGCGATGTCCAGCGCCTGCGCCACCTGTCCGGCGATCTCTTCCTGGATGGCGAATATATCGTTCATATCGCGCTGATAGACCTCGGCCCAGAGGTGTGTCTCATCCGACACCCTGATGAGCTGCGGCGTGATGCGCACCCGGCTCTCCGTATCGGAGAGTCGCTGCCAACGGATCGTGCTCTCGAGGATATAATCGACGCCGAGCTCGTCCCCGATGTCGTCGATCGATTTTTCCGTATCCTTGTAGCGCATCACGCTCGTGCGGGCGATGACGCCGAGTCCCTCGACCTTCGCCAGCTTAGCGATCAGCTCCTCGGTGATACCATCTGCAAAATACTCCTCCCCAGGCGGCCCGAGGTTCTCGAAGGGGAGCACAGCGAGCATTTTTCTTGTTTGGCCAGGCTGTTCTACCACCGGCGAAAAGTAGCGGGGAACAATGACCGTTATAATGAGCACAGCGATCGCGGGAACGCATATCAGGAGCAGCCAGAGGCTCCGGCTCATCGGTGTCTGAAATGCTCTGGGTCCCCTTCGCCGTGTTTTTGCCTCTTCCACACGTTTTTGCCAGGCCTGGGTTGATTCGAGCCGTTGAATACGCCGAAGGTCGGCTGCGAGATCTTTCGCTGTCTGGTACCGTTCGGCGGGGTATTTGGACAGACAGCGCATGACGATCCGCTCGAGCTCTATTGGCACACCGGTTCGAAGCGCCGTCAGTGGCTTGGGCTCGGTGTTAATGATGGAATACACGACCGCCTGTTCGTACTCCCCCTGGAACGGCTGCTTTCCGGCGATCATCTCGTACAGCACAACACCGAGCGACCAGATATCGGAGCGGTGATCGATAGTGTGCACCTGTGCCTGTTCCGGCGACATGTACGCAATCGTGCCGAGTGTCGTTCCTTCCCTCGTGAGCTGTGTCCGCCCGGCGGATTTCGCCAGACCGAAGTCCATAATCATGATTTGACCCTTCTCGGTGATCATGATATTTGCCGATTTGATATCCCGATGGATGATCCCCTTCTCGTGGGCGGCGGCGAGACCCTCAGCTACTTGAATGGCGATATTCACCGCATCATCGAGCGCGAGCGGGCTCGCCTCGATCCTTTCCTTGAGGCTCTGGCCCTCTATGAATTCCATCGCGATGAAGGGATTCCCTTCGTGCTCGTCGATCTCGTGGATCGTGCAGATACCGGGGTGACTTAAGGCGGCGGCTGCTTTCGCCTCGTGGATGAAGCGGGCCTTTTCCTCTTCACCTCCCAGATTCTGCGGCATGAGAAACTTCAAGGCAACCGTACGATCGAGCTTCGTATCCTCCGCCTTGTAGACGACACCCATCCCGCCCCGGCCGAGCTCCTCGAGGATCTTGTAATGGGAAACGGTTTTACCTATCATGATAGCATCGAAAATTATTTAAATCTTAGTATTGCAAGTAAGCACAAATCCCCACACAGCATAGCTTATACTACACTATTCAGCCTGTCACATAACAGTCTATTTTATGAACACATGAGATTTCTAAATTCTGTGGGTGTCCATTATTTGGAAAGCAGATGAACAAACTTACTAATAATCATTTCAATATCTTATAATTAAATAAAAATGCACCGCCAGGGAATCGAACCCCGAACCTACTGATTAAGAGGACATTGGGGCGGCAGACCGACTGATGAAACATCAGTTTTTGCCTATTTAATCCCAAAGATCTTAGGCTTAGCTTGATGTGGCAGGTTGAGTTATTGTAACATTAAAGCAGCTCAGGAAAAGCAACTAAAAGTTAAGCTTCATTCCTCGCAGTGATTATTTGATTAAACGGTTCAATAATAAAAGTGCGGCCCCAAGAGGTGGACTAAATGCCAAGTCAAATAATGGGCTACTACAACGCGCGCAAAGAGAAGCTCCTGAAGGATTTTGACAGTACCTCTGCGATGATAAAAGCCTCACTTGTCGCACGCTACGGCCAGGAGTTCGCCAACATGCTGCAGAGAGAGGTCCGCCAGGAATATGAGAAGCTCATCCCGGAGATTCCCTACATCAAGGGGTTGCGCGCAAGGGCGCTCAACACGTTTCTCCTCATCTCCGTTCAAGAACTCGCGGTCTATAAGGCGATGAAGAAACATGATAAGTCACTTGGAGAGGCATGGGAACTGTGCCACGAGGCACTTCGATTCAGACTGGCGGAGGTTCCTCAATGGAAGCGGTGGCTGTTGAGGCGTTTCATGTTTTCTCGCCTTGTGAGGAAGATTATGGCGAGGCGAGCCCGGCAAAAGCAAAAGGTTCGTTTCGGCGACTTTGAGGTCGAGTATCTCATTGGCGAGGGAGACGAATTCGATTTTGGTGTCAATTACCTTCAATGCGGCAATCTCACCTTTGTGAAAAGACACGGAGGAGAGGAGTTTGCCCCATACGTCTGCATGTCAGATATTGCGTTGAGCGAGGCCATGGGATGGGGCCTTATCCGTACGGAAACGCTTGCCGATGGCTGTCCCCATTGCGATTTCCGGTTTAAGGAAGGAGAGGCAACGCAGATTTCCTCGAAAACGCCTGAAGTGCAAGAAGCAATTGAAAGAATACGCAAGAAGGAGGCCGAACAAGGCGCTGTAGCGGACGGCTGAACGCCACCGCTGAGCTTGGTCGTTATGCACAGGATGTAAAATGAAAAAGCTATAGTATGGTCCTTGTGGTCTTTATTGCGGTGTATGTGGTGCAACAGACTGTGGTGGTTGTCAGAGTAACGACATTGATTACACTGTTGAGCAATGTAAGCTCAGACGTTGTTCGAAAGACAAGAATCTAGAATTCTGTTGTTTCTGCTGCGAATACCCCTGTGCTGAACTCAATAAATTTATGAATGACGAATGGCCTCACCATTGGACTGTGGAGACTAATCTTGAATTCATCAAGAAACATGGTAAGCAGGAGTGGTTACAGGTACAGAAAAGAGAATGGACCTGTACGAGTTGTGGCGCTGAAGTAAAGTGGTATCAGAAAGAGTGTAGTTGTGGGCAGGTATTTGACGCATGGGATTTGCCAACATAACAATAAAATGAACCTGACGCTTGTAGCCCTTGCGCTCCCAGACACCACCGGACGACGAGAGCACCTTCGCTCTCGACGGTTACCGTAAGTCCCGTCTCCGCTTCGTCGCCGATGTAGACGGCGCAATCGAGAAGACCGTCGGGATCTATTTCGAAGGGGAAACGGACGAATCGATACGTGACCGGTGATCAGATATCTGGATGCAGAAAAAATCGTATACCATTAATTGACATTCTCACCACGCAACCGCGTGAGCCGTGTCTTCGCATCGACGATCTCCGGACGATCGGGATCGGCATGAATCCAGGTATCGAGAAACCGTTCATACCGCTCGATTGCCCGGGCACCCTGCCCCGTCTCCTCGTACAGGAGAGCCAGTCGGTAATGGTAGAGAGGATGAATGAGAGGGCAAAGCCCGCGTTCCGGACCGATCGACGTCAGCCACTCGTATTCGGCGATGGCCTTTGCGTACTCGCCGCAATGCGTGTATGCACGTGCCAGGATATCCTTCTGGTACGGACTGCTGTACGGCAAGACGTATGAAGGGTGAAATCGTCGTATTTCCCATCGTGGAGAATCCCTCAGAATCTCGATGGCCCTTTCAAGATCATCATCGGCAATGAGTATTTCAGCGGCCAGCATATCACGTAGAATCGTCGCCAATTCGATGAATTCCGTGTGGATATCGGAGCTCATCGATTCGAGATCGGCGAGTCGAGCCTTCGCGGTCAGAATATCGCCCTCCTTGATTGCAAGCAGACCGAGCGTGAAGACACGGTAATACTGATAATCCATATCAGGCTGATGCTTTGGTATAGAAAGCTGGAATTCCTCCAGAGAATCGAGCGGGGCTTCAAAATGGTTGCGGGCGGATGCGATTTCTCCCTTTTCGTAGTAAACCCATCCCTTCGCCCACATTGCGTATATTTTCCAGTACGTATTGTCGACATCATCGGCCAATTCGGCCGCCGTCTGAAAATCCTCGAGAGACCGATCTTCGGCGCCGACCATATAATAAATGAATCCTCTTATCATATATCCCCCACTCTTCCATCCCTTGGAGCTGCTCACAGCGATATGATAATCGGCCCATTTCAATGCCTCCGCATAGTTCTCCTTCAGCGCATAGCAGTAGCCAAGCTTGACTCCTACATACGGAAAATCGGGTTTGATCTTGAGTACATTCTCGTGTATCGATATTGCCTCGTCGAACCTGCCGACCCTTATGAACAGTTCACCTCTCGAATCGAGGGGATTGGCGTCCCCCGGAAGGAGCGATTCGTATTGATCAAGGTACTTCATTCCTTTCTCAAAATCATCCTTCTGTATTACATAGATATATGCCAGCGTGTTGTACGTTACCGCATCGTTCGGGTCCAAGGCGAGCACCTTCTCATATTCCGATATTTCGTCATCGTGATAGCCTCGGCCCTTCGAATAGTAATATCGTGCCAGTGCGATGTGAGCCTGTTTCTCCTTGGGAAACTTCCTCGTGATCTCCGTTAAGATATCGAACTGCTTCTCGAGATCGCGTTCCACCATTCTTGCATACGATGCCTCAATATAGAGCCGTTCCTTTTCGGTGGCTCTCGCGGAATACGCTTTGGCTTTTGCATACGCTTCAAGGCTCGCCTTCATATTATCCAGCCTGGAATGGACCTCCCCGAGCCAGAGATGCGCCGCGGCGAAGGTCGAATCGATGGCGACGGCCCGCTCGAGAGATCTCAAAGCATCACCGATGTACCATTTATTACAATCCTCTCTTCCCCGTATGAAGTGATTATACGCCTCCATCGATGTGGTCGTCACATCGGATATATGTACTTCCTCTTCCGGCGCCTTGCGCTCGGACAGCCCGATACCGCGGGAGATTTCCTTAGTCAATTCATCGATCTGCGTCTCGAGAATGCTACCAACGCCTCTGCCGCGCGAGCTCGCGCTCTTCAGGAGCTCCTTGGTCTCCACCTCGAGCACCTTGACATCCGTTACGAATACATCTCCCGCCTTCGTGAACGTCCCAAAGGCGATGGCCCGGATCCCGTCGAGTCGGCACAGCTCGAAGCCGAGCTCCTTGCCGATGACCTCCGTCTCGTCTCCGTCGACCTGCTTTCGAAGGTCGTGCAGCCGCTCCCACGTGGCAACCCGTATGTACTTGGACTGCTCGAGGCTAGTGATGAGGAGGTTCGGGATCACCGTCCGGAGATAATCGTACTGGGAATCGCCGGTTTGGTTCTCGAAGCTAATCACGGCGATGGGGACCGGCGCTGAAACGAGCGGCTCTTCGAAAATAACGGGACGCAGGACGAGGTACCCAATGATGACGGCACAGATGATTACAACGGCCGTGATGACAGTCGCTGTGCGCCGTTTTTTTGGTTTTCGCTCGGCGGTTTCCTGCGGGATTCGTCTCGAGGATGATTCCGTCTCTCTCTTGATCCGTTTAAGATCTGCGAGCAGACCGTCGGCGTGCTGGTAACGCTCACCGATATCTTTAGACATTGCCTTGTTCACGAGGCGCTCGAGCTCGAGCGGTACACCCGTACGAAGGCCGCTCAACGGCTCGGGAGCTTCGTTCAGGATCGAATACATCACCGCCTGTTCGTAATCCCCCGTGAAGGGCTGCCGCCCCACGATCATCTCGTACAGAACGACACCGAGCGACCAGAGGTCCGTTCTGTGATCAACATCCTCACCCTTTGCCTGCTCGGGAGACATATATGCAACGGTCCCGACTGTTGAGCCTGCCTTTGTCACTCCTGCTTGGCCGGCTAACTTAGCCAGGCCAAAGTCCATGATCTTCATGATGCCATCGGTGGTGATCATGATATTCGCGGGCTTTATGTCCCGGTGCACTATCCCCATCCTGTGCGCCTTGGCGAGCCCCCGCGAAACTTGTATGGCAATGTCGGCAGCCTCCTTCAACCCGAGCGGACCATGCGTGAGTTTCTGCTTCAGGGTTTCGCCTTCATAACAGGCCATCGCGATGAATGTCTGGCCATCATCTGCTTCCTCAATCTCGTAGATGACGCAGATGTTGGGATGGTCAAGGGCTGAAGCTGCCTGAGCCTCCCTTATGAAGCGCTCCTTGGCTTCGGCATCCTGAGTTAGATGAGGTGGGAGGAACTTAAGAGCAACGTCGCGTTTGA
>Ga0209635_10003375_pt1 | contig 12420 bp, 9 predicted proteins | sample DeeMarSWOR230_32_FD_187463 | JGI IMG/M metagenome (GOLD analysis project Ga0209635, IMG submission 187463) | Marine sediment microbial communities from White Oak River estuary, North Carolina - WOR-2-30_32 (SPAdes) (version 2) | ecosystem: Environmental > Aquatic > Marine > Intertidal zone >...
GAAAAGGAAAGACTAATCGACGAAATCGAGGAGCAGGCCATTCAGTATGACATGGAGTACAGGGGCTGAAGCCAATCAGTGCTTGCAAGTTTGCAGGAGAATCTTCATATCGGAAACGAGGCTAGCTTTATGGCTGGGAGTTCCCTGGCAGGTGGGGTTGCCCGGTATGGCGAGACCTGTGGCGCGCTGACCGGTGCCCTCATGGCCTTAGGTATGGTGGCGGGCAGAAAAAGGATAGAGGATTTCGACGCCTATCAGGCGTGCATGGAACTGGCCTATGAGGTGAGAGAGAAATTCCTTGATCGGGTGGGCCACACTCTGTGTGCCGAGATTCACAAAATCCTGCTTGGTCGCACCTACCACTTGTACGAGGATGAGGATAGGGAAAAGTTCCACGAAGACGGGGGGCATGAGCGAACCGGGTGCCCTGGAGTGTGCGGTAAAGCTGCCAGAATTGCGGCTGAGATCATTCTGAGGGAACAGGAAAAAAGTGTCTGACGTTTAGAAACATAGGCTTATGGAGGGTATATGGATACCATAGCTGAAAGCCTTGTTGGCTATGTATCGGAAGCAACGTATGACAAACTCCCCGCCGAGGTTATCAGCGAAACAAAGAAATTCGTTCTTGACACCATAGGTGTCGGATTGGCAGGGGCCAGAGAGCCGGGATGCAGAGAGGTGGTTGATGTGGTGGGGAAATGGTCCGCATATGATGCGGGTTCTACCATCATCTATTACGGGGACAAGGTTTCGCCCCCTGAAGCTGCTTTCGCGAATAGCGTCCTCATGCATGCCCTTGATTTCGATGACACCCTTGACAGTTCTGCCATGCACACCCATGTTTCTTCACTTCCGGCTGCTCTTGCGCTAGCTGAAGTCAGGGGAAATGTGAGCGGAAAAGAGCTGATCACTGCAGTCGCAGTGGGTGTTGATGTAACCTGCAGAATTGCTTCGGCAATAACCACACCCCTTTCGTGGATACGGACGGCAACTTGTGGGTCGTTTGGTGCGGCGGCAGCCGCGGCTAAGACGCTGGGTATGGGCAAGCAGGAGGTCCTCAACACCCTGGGAATAGTCTACAGCCAAACTGCTGGCAACGCGCAGTGCCTTGTTGACGGAGGGCTGGTAAAGCGGATGCAACCGGGGTTTTCCGCACGCAGTGCTGTCTTGAGCGCAGCTCTCTCTTCAAAGGGTGTTACGGGTGCCACCCACATCTTTGAAGGCGATTATGGGTTCTTTAACTTGTATGAACGCGGCAAGGTTGAACCAGAAAGGGTCACGGAGAACCTCGGTGATCAGTTTGGCGTGATGGACCTGAGCATCAAGCCATATCCTTCGTGCCGTATGACCCATGCCTCTATTGATGCCGCTCTGGAATTACGGAATTCTCGAAGCATAGATCCGGAAGCGATTGCGGAGATTCTGGTATACGGATCCAAAATGGTCTCCGATATGGTTGGAGGCCCCTTTGAGATCAGGACCAACCCCCAGGTTGATGCCCAATTCAGTATTCCCTATACGGTAGCTGTGGCATTAACCAGAGGCGAGGTTCTGTTAGGTGATTTTTTTCCAGATACGATCACAGAGGGCACTTCAGTACTGGAACTCGCCAAGAAGATCAAGGTGATGATAGATCCCGAACTTGCTGCTAATAATATTTCCTCGGCCAATATGATAGTCAAAATGGTCAATGGAGAGACCCTTTCGTCCAGAGTTGATAGCCTTAAGGGTAGTCCATCGAGACCCATGAGCTTTGATGAGTGCGGCGAGAAATTCAAAAACTGTCTCGACTACTCGGGGAAACCGTCTCTCGTTGAAAATGCGGATGCCCTCATAGAGCTTCTGTTCAATTTAGAGAAGAGGAAGGACGTCGGTGAACTGCTCGGTTATTTCTGAAAAGGAGTTTTAATCCGGACTAAGTGGGTGGAAGCCAAGAATTCTGTTTGACATTCATGAAGTTTCAGTTTTAAGTTAAATAAAAAAAGGGGGAAAGGAGGAGATAAGATGGACAGATTCAAGTACAATGCTTCGTTCTTGGTTGTGGTTTTGGGGGTTGCCATTTGTTTTGGATCATTGTTGATTGCGGCATGTGCAACTGCTCCGCCGGCCGGAGAAGGCCCCGTTGCTACGCTCAAAGGCAAGGCACTATCCCGCCATTCGACTACCGCTGAAGTCACTGCCATCAAGTATATGATGAAGGATTCAAAGTTCCATATCAAGTTAGGCCTCAAGAACATCTCTGACAAACCAAAGCGTTATGACGTGAGTATCAGCATTCCAGATGGCCCTTCAACCGGCGGGTATTTTCCGAAGCAAACCGAAAAGCAAGTAAGGAAAAAGATCATACCCTCAATGAAGCCAGGAGAGGAACTGATCAGGGAATTTCGCCTGTATTACGACGAAGTTCCCGCAAATGTTATGATAACTGTGAATGAGGCGTAATGCCTTTTCTATTGAGGGAATAAAAGGATCCGCTCGGACTGAATTTTTGCCTGTTCACAGCGACGACAATTTCTATGCTCTCGGCAGGGAAAGGTTTTCCCTGCCGTTTTGCGTTGAAAGGCTCTTTGTTCCAAGGATGCGCGTGAGGGCGAAGGGGTTAGACCTTTTCCTCCGGTAAACGCCTGTTTGGGGAGAGTGCTACCCTCCTTAAGGTTTGCTTCTGGCTGCCATTCTCTGGCAGGGAGGAGAAATCCTTGCTCCACAGGCGTTCCTAGTTCAGGAGTCTTAGAATAACTTCTTCATTTTTTACCCATCTACGCAGAAAGCCACGGGCTTGCCCGTGGGGCTCCACATTCTTCGCTGTGTCGAAGAAACAGTAAAGAGAAGAGGGGTATATACGATATGAATGAAGAATTGAAAAAGATGATAGAAGAGCTGAGGGCAAAAAAAGCCACTGCATCACGTGGTGGGGATTTAAGGAGTATTGAAAGACAACATGAGGCTGGCCGACTCACAGCCCGTGAGAGAATAGCTCGCCTTTTAGACCCGTCCACGTTCGTAGAGATGAATATGCTTGCCGCACTTCCTGATGACAGCAAAAAGGGCCTATACGGGGATGGTGTCGTGGTGGGACACGGAAAAATAGATGGACGAAGGGTTTGTATTTATGCTCAGGATTATACGGTGAAGGCTGGGACTACAGGGCCTATCCATAGAAGCAAGATAACGGGCATCATTGACATGGCTATCAAGATAGGCGCGCCCTTAATTGGCCTTTGGGACTCGGCCGGGGGAAGGCTGGACGTGGAGAACAAACCCTTGCCAATATGCAGGTCCTCTATTTTCTACCGGTGTACCCAGGCCTCAGGAATTGTGCCCCAGATTTCCGCCATGCTTGGGCCTGGAGCTGGTAATGCAGGGTATGCTATGGCATTGACTGACTTTGTGTTTATGGTAGATGGGAAGAGTTATACCTTTGCCACTGGCCCTGTTGCTGTAAAAGAGGTGTTGGGTGAAGAGGTAACTATGGAGGAGCTTGGTGGGGCAAAGGTTCATAGCCAGGTTTCGGGCTTGGCGGACAAAAGGGTTAAAACGGAGGATGATTGTTTTGATCAAATTCGGCAGTTGCTGAGCTATCTTCCATCTAACAACGGAGAAAAGGCCCCGAGAATTATTATTGGGAACCACTCAGAGCAAGTAGATGAGGAGATTGGTGACATTGTTCCTACTGATCCACGGAAGAGTTATGACATGAGGCGGGTTATCACACGTATTTTCGATAATGGGGCTTTTTTTGAGATCAAAGAGGAATTCGCAAGAAATATCCTAACTGGCTTTAGTCGTCTCAATGGTTATCCAGTGGGTGTTATTGCAAATCAACCTCTGTTTATGGCAGGGTCGCTAACCATAGATTCCTCTGATAAGGAGGCCAGATTCATCAGGTTTTGCGATGCATTCAATATTCCCCTAATCTTTTTAGTGGACACTACTGGGTTTCTCCCTGGTACGCACCAGGAACATGGTGGTATTCTCAGGCATGGTGCCAAAGTATTGTATGCTATATCAGAGTCCGTTGTCCCAAAAATTGCTGTTTTGGTACGTAAAGCATATGGAGGTGCGAAACCAGCTATGGGAATAGACAAGGATATTGGCATTGATTACATATATGCTTGGCCGACGGGAGAGTCAGCAATCATGGGTGCGGAGGCTGTGGCCGAGGTTATTTACGGGAAGGAGATTGCTGAGGCCAGTGACCCTGATGGGTTTAGACAGGAGAAGATAGGGGAATTGAAGCAGGCAGCTAAACCCTATCCTATGGTGTATGGGGGCCTTGTTGATGATATTATTGAACCAGGGGAAACAAGAGGGCGACTAGGTGTTACCTTGGAGTCTTTGATTGAAAAAAAAGAGATAAGATATCCAAAAAGACATGGAAATATCCCCCTTTAGCCTTTGGAGCATTAGCCTCTATTGACAATTGGAAAGTTAAACAATTTCCTCCTGCCTGAGGGCATCAATCTCCCCTTGAGAATACCCTAAGAGTTCTGAGAGAATTTCGTCAGTATGTTGGCCTAGCAACGGAGGCGGCAACCTGACTGAACCAGGTGTTTTGGAGTATTTTACCGGTACACCTACCAACTTGACCTTCTGAGCCGTAGGGTGGTCGAGCTCTACCACCATATTCCGAGGTTGTATTTGAGGATGGCTGAAGACCCTGTCCATAGTGTTCACCCTGCCGCAGGGAATGCCCACGCCCCGAAATTTAGAAATCCATTCATCGGAATCCCCAGCAGCGATCTTCTGCTCAAGCAGGGGCACGAGCTGATCCCTGTTCGTTACGCGCTTCCTGTTCTCATCAAAACGAGGGTCGTGCACGAGCTCTGGAATCCCCATCACTTGACAGAACTTCTCCCACATCCTCTCGCTGGTCACCGCAACCATAATGTATGCGTCGTCCTTTGTCCTGAAACCCTGGTAGGGCACAATGCTCGCATGGGCCAAGCCCCAGCGTTGAGGAATATCGCCTGAGACGAGGTAGCTCTGGGAGAGGTTAAACAACGTTGACACTTGGGATTCAAAGAGCGAGAGGTCGAGCTTTTGACCCTTTCCCGTCTTTTCTCGATGATACAGTGCATTGGCAATCGCCCCCTGGGCAAATAAGGCGGTGAGGATATCGGTGATGGCCACGCCTACCTTGGAGGGAGGCCTGTCTTGCTCACCTGTAATGCCTATTAGTCCCGCTTCGGCAGCCACCACGACATCGACTCCTAACTCGTGAGCCATAGGACCCGTTGGCCCATACCCGGTGATGCTGCAATAGATAATTCGTGGATTGCTTTCCTTCATCTTCTCGTAGCCGAACCCTGCCTTCTCGAGGGTTCCGAGGCGGTAGTTCTCTACCAGGACATCGGAGACGGAGATTAGCTGCCGTAAGATCTCCTTTCCCTTCTCCTTCTTGAAATCCAAGGTAAGGCTGCGCTTGTTTTTGTTGAGCGAGATGTAGTAAGCGCTTTCCCCCCCGACAAATGGTGGTCCCCACATCCTCGTTTCATCGCCTCTTCCGGGTATTTCGATCTTGATGACGTCAGCTCCCATGTCCCCTAACACCATCGTACAGTAAGGTCCAACGACAACACGGGATAGATCAACAACGCGGATTCCGTCTAAAGGGCCAGGCATACAGCTTCCTCCCCGTTATATAAAGCCCTGATTCTACTCTAAGTCCTTAAAATCGCTCCATATCTTAAGACGAGGGCGATTAGCCGTCTTATAACCCAAGGCATCATCTGCAATCAACAGGCGCATGATATTGGCTGTGCCCTCTCCAATCTGGTAGAGTTTCGAATCTCGATAGTATTTTTCAACCGGCATCTCCAGGGAATACCCCATGCCTCCATGGATCTCCATTGCCCATCCGGCGCATTTCACCGCTGCCTCTCCGGCAAAGTACTTGGCGATAGCGATTTCCCTGGTGAAGGGGCGATCCTGGTCGTTGAGCCATGCTGCCCTGCGCACCAGGAACCGGGCAGCTTCAACATGGGATACCATATCCGCAATGATCGCCTTCACCATCTGGAATTTGCCGATGAGCTGGCCAAACTGGACCCGCTCATTAGCATACTTGATGGAGGCGTCTAGGCAGGCCTGTGCAACACCGAGGGCGCCACTGGATACGCTAATGCGACCCCGATCGAGAGCGGTCATCGCGACCTTGAATCCGTCACCAAACCCTCCGAGGAGGTTCTCCTTCGGGACAATCACGTCTTCCATGAAGATCTCGGCGATGGGGGAGTTTTTGTCTCCGAGTTTGTCAATCTCACTCGGATGCCACCCCTTTTGTTCAGTGTCAACAATGACCCCACAGATCCCCTTATGCTTAAGAGTGCGGTCGTAGGTGCCATAGACAACTGCATAATCAGCAAGGGTGCCATTGGATATCCAGGTCTTGGTTCCGTTAACGAGGAGATGATCCCCTTGATCCTCAATCTTTGTCTCCATGGAGGCTAAGTCCGAGCCTGCATTAGGTTCAGAAAAGCACACACAACCAATTTTTTCTCCTACCACAAGGGGCTTGATGTAAGTCTCCTTCGCCTGCTCAGTACCCCATTCCATGATAGTGTAAGGGCCCGTTAAGGCCTGGAGATTAAAAAGGGAACGGAGCCCGGAATCAATTGTTGAGATCTTTTCGCAGACCACAGCGTGAGCGACGAAGCCCGCTTGGCTCCCGCCGTAGCGTGGAGGGAATGCGCATCCAAACAGGCCTATTCCGCCCATTGCGGGAATCATTTCCCCGATGCTGCCCCCCGTTTGAAGCCAGGGGATGACCTCTTTATTTCCGAATCGTTCAGCCGTTTCGGCCATGAGCTTCTGAGTCTCATCTAATTCAAAATCCATTCGCTAACCTCCACGTATCCATATTGACCCCTTAGTACTCGAAGCATCAAATTGTTTACACTGCATGCCAACAAGCATGAGGGTTATGGGGTTTTCCCCAAGTGACTGGCGGAAGGCCGCCGTCCTTTTCGTGACATATCAGTGGGGGAAACCGCAGCTCCGAGCTTGTCGAGGAGAATGCGGAGTCCCGCCCTCGGGCGGGGCATTGATACGGCACTGAAAAGACCAGGTCCCGATTCTGTAAATCGGGAAACGAAAGAAAAGTCCCATGACCCGTAGAGATGTAAACAACATATTGCTCTCCTTAATAAACCAAGAATCGATAGGCAGAATACTACCGAGAAGTCGAATTCGCTCCATATTATAGATAGAGTCTCCTTCGCTCGCCATCCAGCCAGTCCCTGAACCTGGGATGGGCAATGTCGATGAGTGCTCTGGCCCTCTGCTTCAAGGTTTTCCCCCGAAGATGGGCAACTCCGTATTCTGTGACTATACAGTCAATATCATGCCTCAGGCTCGTTATCGATGCCCCTGTATCGAGGAACGGGACGATTCTGGACCTTTTGCCACTTGAAGAAGCCGATGGAAGCACGATGATGGATTTCCCGCCTCGGGAAAGCGCCGCCCCACAGACGAAATCTGACTGGCCGCCAACACCGCTCACCTGAGTAAGCCCAACCGTCTCCGCATTGACTTGCCCCGTAAGGTCAACCTGGATGGCGCTGTTAATAGCGTGCAACCTGTTGAGCTTGGCTAAGGTTAACTGATTGTGCGTGTAGTTAGCGGGATACGCCTCAACGGCCTTATTCTTATGGACAAATCCGTAGAGCTTGTCCGTGCCGATCATAGTTGTCGTAACGATTTTCCCGTTTTTCAGTCCCTTGCGACTGTTATCGATGATCCCTTTGTTTACCAAATCCACGACGCCATCTGACATAAGGCCAGAGTGGAAGCCAAGCCACCGCTTCTCAGAGAGGGATGCCAGAACAGCCTCGCTGAGCCTACCGAGACCAATCTGGATGGTGGCGCCATCTTCAATCAGCTGGCTTACGTGGCTTCCTATCTGTCGGTCCTGAGCAGTAAGGGTTTCAGGGAATATCTGGGGAAGCCGTCGATCAGTCTCAAGGATGTAATCAACATCACGGATGTTTATGAGGTTATTTCCGAACACCCACGGCATCTGGTGGTTCAGTTCGGCAATAACTACCTTAGCGCTGCTAGCCATGGCGGTGGTGAAATCAGAGGAGACACCAAAGCTACAATTACCCCGTGCATTTGGAGCTGAAAGGGAAATGAGGGCCACATCAAGCCGAATCAAGCCTTTCTGGAAGAGCTCCGGAATCTCGGAATAACGACAGGGAACATACTCTGTATAGCCTTTCTTTATCCCGTCTACGGTGAACTTGTCCACCATAAAGACCTTTAGGGTGAACCGCTCGCCGAGGTTGTGTCGAACGAATCGCTCGGTCCAGTAATGAATCATACCGTAGATCTCCAAAGCCTCAAACCTGTCGTTAGAGGTGATGAGGCTGTCGATGAGCGTTTGCGGTTCAGCACAGGCATTTCCAATGCCAATGCTGGCCTTGGGACCGATGATATCGGCGATGTCCTCTTCTCGAATCTCTTTCACCTGAACCTCGTTGGCTCTGAAAAACGCCTCATTATATGCAAACCCCTTGAAAAAGCTCAGAAAAGTAGTTTGTTTTTATTACCATAGCTGAGCTATACTGACAACAGGGAATGGACTGCATCGCAGCTAACCGCGAGAGATGTACTGGCAAAGTGCGTCTGAATGGCCGTTAACCTACCATAGGTAGAAAACAGTGGCGCTGAAAAACCTTAACATTGTTCCCTCTGATGTGTTGATTATTGGTGGTGGTGGTGCAGGACTCAGAGCTGCCATTGAGGCCAAGGAGAATGGTGCCGATGTCCTCCTTGTTTGTAAATCCCGGGTTGGATATGCAAACAACACCTACATCTCAAAGGGCACATTCGCCGCAGCAACCGGATGGCGAGATTCACGTGATAATCCAGATGCCCATCTGAGGGATAGCATTATCGGTGGCCGGTTCATAAACGACCAGCGACTATTGAAGATAGTAACACAAAAGGCGGTGGGTCAGATAGAATTCCTCCAGAGGTGCGGGGTGAAATTTTCCGAACGGGGAGGCAGAATCAGAGTCGTGCATACTCCAGGGCACAGCTATCCCCGCCATGTTCGCGGCCAAGATCGTTCGGGAAGCGATTTCACGATCCCCTTACGGGCATACGCGGAGAGAATCGGCGTTCGGTTTATAGATCGAGTATTCATCACCAGGCTAATCAGCTCTGGAGAGAGAATCGCGGCAGCAACTGGGATTACGCAAGATGGAACCTTTTTGACCCTTGCCGCCAACTGCATAGTACTCGCGACCGGTGGTTTTGCACGGGCATATCTGCACAACAACAACGCGGCGGGGATGACAGGCGATGGTCATGCATTGGCCTTTGAGCTCGGTGTTCCGCTCAAGGATATGGAATTTGTTCAATTCTATCCCACGGCCTTGGGTGCTCTGGGCAGCAGGCTGTTCGTCTACGAGGCCTTTATTTTTCAAGCCGGCGCGGTGCTCAGGAATGCCCTTGGCGATAATATCATTGCCAAATATGGCCTGAATGACCCCATGGCCATGACGAGGGACCGACTCACAAGGGCCGTCATGCGAGAGATCTTGGAGGGTCGAGGCATAATGGGAGGTGTGATCCTCGATCTGAGCACGGTCCCGGAGGAGGAGCTCACACCCCTTCGTCATCTCCTTCCTGCCGCCAGCACACCGGGCGGGGAGGAGCTCATTGTTTCCCCAACGGCTCATTTCTGTATGGGCGGCATCAGCATAGATGAAAATGCCGAAACTATCATGCCCGGGCTCTTTGCTGCGGGAGAGGTATGTGCTGGGGTTCATGGAGCCAACCGATTAGGGGGAAATGCTCTCTCAGAGGTCTTCGTCATGGGGGGTGTCGCTGGAGAAAGAGCAGCACAGAAAGCGCGGGAATCGAACCGGCCTGATCTGCCGGAGAAGGGGATATTGGCGGAAAGGGAAAGGCTCGAATCGTTTTTTTCATCGGGAGGAGGGAATCTTGGAGAGCTTCGTCGAGATCTCAAAGACGTGATGTGGCGGAAGGTGGGAATCATCCGAAACAAGGAGGGCCTGGAATGGGCCTTGGAGAGAATTGAGGGGCTCGCCGCGTGCCTCAGGGGAGTTCGCGTAAGGGATTATAGGGAGTTAATGAGATACCTGGAGCTCGAAAATATGGTGCTCCTGGGTGAGATGGTGTGCCGCGCGGCGCTATTGAGGACTGAGAGCAGGGGCGCACACTGCCGTAGCGACTATCCTGAAGAGGATAATCAAAACTGGTTGAAGAATATCCTCTTTGAGAACCAGGATTCCAAGATGAGCGTCGAGGCTGTGCCGGTGCCTATGACCACCGTGAGCGTTTAGCGATTCACCTTTATCGACTTCTTTGACAAAGCCAGGTTATTTTGCTAGGTGGAAGGGATTACTCTGTTTCTCGAGGCACCACGAACCTATCAAACGATAAAGGAGACGGATTATGGTTCAGGAGCAGGAATTCCCGATGATTGGCTATGACTATCAGCTCATTTTGAAACATATATTGGAACACACTGCAAGAATGCATCCTGAAGGGCAAATCGTTTACAGGGATCTGTTTCGGGGGAATTATGCCAAGCTTTATGAACGATGTCAGCGCCTCTCGAACGCGCTCAAGGACTTAGGTATAAGACAGGGCTCAAAGGTCATCTGCTTTGAATGGAACACACACCGCTTCCTTGAGATCTATTTTGCGGTACCCTGTATGGGTGCCATGCTGCATATGGGAAATCCGCTTTTGACACCGGATCAAATCGTATTTCTTGTCAATAGGGTGGAGGATGATATTGTCATTTTCAATAAGGATTTCACCCCTCTCATCGAGTCCGTTAGGGACAGGCTAAGCACAGTTAAGCATTACATAGTACTGGCTGACGATGAAAAACTGCCAGACACACCAATTCGGCCCACCTCAGAATACGAGGAATTGATGCGGTCTTCATCGCCGCATTTTGACTACCCCGATCTCAACGAGCATACGGTGGCATCATTGAGCAATACCACGGGAACAACCGGGGATCCAAAGGTGGCCTTTTTCACCCATCGTCAGCATATTATGCACACCCTCGTCTGGGCACACATGCTCCAGGGTTTCTCAGGCGAAAGGGGGTTGGATCCACGACGTGACGTGACAATCCAGTTGGTTCCCATGTTTCATGCACATGGATGGGGTCAGCCCTACATGGCCACTTTCCTCGGGAGCAAGCAGCTCTATCCCGGAAGGTTTGATCCGGAGATCTTCCTGGAGTTACTGAAAAATGAGAAGAGTCCAGGGCAGGGCGGATATATGTGCTGTGTAGCCACCATGCTGAACATGATTATCTCCCATCCAGAGATCGAACAGTATAAAGAGTATCTGAAGGGGCTCATCTATGAGGGAGGGGGGATGCGCCTCAACACCATCCTTGCCAGAAGGGCAAAGGAACTCGGCATGGATGTCTGCTCCGGATGGGGGATGACGGAGGTATACACAAAGGTGGGTCTACAGTATCTGAAGCCTCACATGTTTGAGTGGCCGGAGACCAAAAAGATTGAATTTCTCAGCGGAACAGGGATAGCACCTCCATTTGTTCATCAACGAGTAGTAGATGACCGGGGAAAGGACGTAGCCAAGGACGGGAAAACTGTTGGAGAAATTGTGTTAAGGGCCCCATGGCTCACCATGGGATATTACAAGGATCCTGAGAAGTCTAAAGATCTCTGGCGAGATGGCTGGATGCATACCGGAGATATGGCCACGATAGACGAGGAGGAGAGCGTACTGATTATCGACCGATCTAAAGACGTGATAAAGAGCGGTGGCGAGTGGATTTCCAGCCTGACACTTGAGAACCTGATAAATATGCATCCAAAGGTCCAGGAGGTTGCGGTTTTCGGGGCACAATCGGAGAAATGGGGGGAACGTCCCGCTGCCCTCATCGTGCCGAAAGCCGAATTCAGAGACGAGATCACTGAGAAGGAACTGAAGGATCACATGGCGCAGTACGTGGGGGAGGGAAAGATCCTGAAGTGGTGGATACCAGACAAGTTTGTGTTTGTCGATCAGATACCTCGAACGAGCGTCGGCAAATTCGACAAGAAGGTAATGAGGTCGAGCTACGCAGATGCATTGGAGCAGAAGTAGGTGAGGGGAGGTCTGTGATATGGATCCTCCTTTGAGAGGTATTCGGATTCTGGATTTGACACGGCTCATACCAGGGCCCTTTTGTACCATGATTCTGGCGGACCTCGGGGCCGATGTCATCAAGGTCGAGGAACCCACCACCGGTGATTACGAAAGACAGATTCATCCCTTGCTCGGCCCCTTAGGATACAGATTTTTGCTGCTCAATAGAAACAAGAGAAGCCTTGCCCTAAACCTGAAGCATGAAAGGGGAAGGGATATTTTCCTGGAGCTCGTTAAGAGAAGTGACTGTCTCGTTGAGGGCTTTAGGCC
>Ga0209635_10003376_pt1 | contig 12418 bp, 11 predicted proteins | sample DeeMarSWOR230_32_FD_187463 | JGI IMG/M metagenome (GOLD analysis project Ga0209635, IMG submission 187463) | Marine sediment microbial communities from White Oak River estuary, North Carolina - WOR-2-30_32 (SPAdes) (version 2) | ecosystem: Environmental > Aquatic > Marine > Intertidal zone >...
TCTTCGTCAAGCTTCAGGAGACAGTAAAAGATTATCCCTACCTGCTCTACAGCGGTTCTGTTGAAGCCGCTTTTGAGGAGTATGCGGAAGCTCACATATTGCTTATTTTGATTCAGGAAAACCGATTTGCAAGCCCTAAAGAAATTGATGTTCCCTTGACTCCCTATGTGCTGTCTTTGGGGGACGTTGTTGGGGAGCTTAGACGTAGAGCACTCGATTTGATTCGGAGGGGAAACGTGGAGGCGGCGGAAAAAATTCTGGAAAGGATGGAACACATCTACTTCGAACTGATAGCTCTGGATGAAGCCTACATAATCGTTAAGGGTCTGAGAAGAAAAGGCGACGTTGCCCGGCGCCTCATCGAAATCACCAGAGGCGACATCACCAGCGAAGCACGAAGAAGCACCCTAGAACGCTCCATATCCAAGTTAGAGCAGAAGATGGAAAAGAAAAGTAAAGACTGAAAAGCCCGAAACCAAAGCAGCTTGAGGGTTCAAGTAAGAATTGCCGAAGCTTAATCCAAAGTTTTCTGTTAAAAAAGCCCATGAAATGCAACTGCGCCTCTCCAAGAAGCTTATCTTCGAAGATACTTTGCCTAAGAAGGTTGGTTACATGGCTGGGGTGGACGTTGCATATCTGGAGGGAATATCTGTTGCTGCAGTGGCTGTCCTGGAGGCTAGCACTCTGTCTCAGGTTGAAGTTCAGGTTGCCCATGTTAAAACCCGTTTTCCTTACATTCCCACCCTCCTGTCTTTCAGAGAAATCCCTCCAGCCTATTCGGCAATAAAAAAGCTTCACAGCAAACCGGACGTATTCATGATTGATGGTCAAGGATTTGCACATCCCTACGGTTTAGGGTTTGCTTCTCATCTTGGCTTGATTCTGGATAAGCCGACGATTGGGGTGGCGAAGAGTCTACTATGCGGCAAGGTGGGACAGAATGTTAAGGAAAATTGGGCGCCGATCAAGTACGAGGGGAAGGTTATAGGCGCTGAGGTTGTCACAAAACAGGGAACTAAGCCTGTTTACGTCAGCGTTGGTCACAGAGTATCATTGAAGAGAGCAATAGAAGTTGTGTTGGAATGTACAGGAAAATATAAGCTGCCTGAGCCAACTCGAAGAGCCCACATAACAGCGGGTGAAGAAAAAAGGAAACTTCAATCTATTCTTTGATTGCTGAATATTGACCGGTCATAATTGTCGATGCGTGGCACCTAACTTTTTCAATCCTCTTATGTTTACCCAAAGAAGACTTAAAGCAACAATAGCGAAGCCTAACCATTGAACCGCCCAAGAAATGTTAGCTGCAACGTTCAGGGCGATATGCTCAAAGGAGTAGCCTCTTTCTCCCTCCACGTTAAATCGTATCCCAGTTTGGGTGGTGTAGCCGTTCAAAACATGAACATTCTGAATCATCGACGCACTTAACAAAACTAAGCCAAAAAGCGTGACAAGAAAAACCAGTTTGGCTCGTTTGCCCCTTAAATCTGACAAGTCGAGGGAATAGAATTTGTTTAGCAGCGAAGCGACAAGCAGGCAGAACAGCGGCAGAAACTGATAATCATACTTAATAGGATTATTGTAGGGGCAATTCAGATTCCTTCCAAGCACCAAGAACATGTTCACGCCTAAAACTGTGGCAACGGTTGCCAAGCAAACCATATCAGACGCAAAGATTTTTCCAAGATTCTTACTGCGTACAAAAGAGATTAGCAGAGACACAGCGCTTGCAGCCAAGATGAACACGCCTAACGCGCTCAGAAGATAGTTGAAAAGAAAAAATGGTGAGGGTGCAGCGCCAAGAATGGTGAAGTTGAAGTCATCGTGGGTGAAGGCAGCGTAGAATCCTCTTGCCGATATTATTTCATACCACAAATAGGTGAAGATTAATGCGGGCACAAAAAACATTACCCCCATGAAAGTGCGCCAGAGATTTTTTGGGCCAGCATAAAAGTAGTATATCACGAGCGGAACCAGCATTAACACGGCAAACGCCTTCGTCAAGAAAGCAATACCGAAAAATATTCCTGACAACAAAATGAGCTTCGCTGAGTTCCTTTTTGTTGCGTAGATGCCCACCAGCAGGTAGAGCAAACTGAAGAAAAGGCACTGTGCATCGATGAGGAAGCTTCTAGAGAGCACAATGTGCCACGGAGTGGATGCGAAAATAGCTGCGACGAACAAGCCTGTCCGCTTCTCATAAAGAACACTGCCTATTTCGTAAAGCAGGAATATGCATCCCGCACCGAACAATGTCGGCACGGTTACAGCCACAGCGTAGGATGAACCGAAGACTCTGAGAAATAGGGCTCCAGTGTAGAAGCCCAGCGGGGGTTGATTGATGAGGGAACAATTATTATAAGGCAACTTGTGCTCTATCACACCAAACGGGACACTGAAATTCAAATCTGAATTGAAGTAAGGCATATTGTACTCGGTAACACCCAACGCGGCACTATACTCCACCTGAGAATCGTAGTTGCTGAATTGTCCTGTAGCAACCGACATTAAGATAAAGCCGAACAGAATCCCAAACAAAGGCAGATTGCACCGCAAAACGGTTTTCAGTTTGCCCGAAAATTGTGCAGGCTCCATAACGGTTACTACTCCAAATAGATTTGACGGTGTTAACTAGAGAACTGTGGAATAAAGAAATAAAACTTTGTTTGGTAACCAGAAGAAGTTGAAGGTGTGAAAGCCAACACGTAAACTCTAAACTGAATGTTTAGTTTTCTGTTAGTATACAGTCGTCGTATTCTTTCTCCAGCCTGTTTTTGTGCCCCAACTCTTCCTGTGCCAGTTTGGAGAACAGTTCACTCAACTTTTTTCCTCTGAGTCCCAGAGACAATGTTTTGTAGTAGTCATAGGTGCTCTTTTCCCGTTTCGCCGCGTACACAAGTATATCCTCGTAATCCGCTTCATCAGACAGGGGAGTATCCTCCAGCATATCAACAATCTTGAGGTCTTGAACAACTTCACCGTGGGAACCCAGTTCCGAAAGCTTGTTTCTGTCGTTTAGTATGGCTTCAAGCTTGGTTTTGTGTCCCCTTTCCTCTGCTACTAGCTGTTTGAGAAAAACCTTGGATGAGGGGTATTTGGCGTTCTCCAGCGCCATAGTGTAAAGGGCAATAGATTGCTCTTCAACTTTCACTGCAGCTTCGATAATTGCTTTCCAATTTAATTCAGACAATGATAAAAACCCCAACTTTTTGTGATCATCTTTAAAACATAAAGCTTTCGAGATTCTTAAACAGTTCCATTGACCCCATAGGCTCAACCCGCCATTATCCATTTTGCACTGTTAAAAGAGAATTGTTGCTGATTTTCAACAGCCAACGTTACCGTCAGATCGAATCCACGTTAATACAGTTTATAACTTTAAGAAAAACCGTTATATGATAACTTGGCGTTGTAAAGAACCTGAAAAAAGGGAATTAATCAAATGAAGAAAATTGTTGCCCTGATGCTTTGTGTGTTGCTTTCGGTGTCCCTAGTTTTTTCAACCCTTATCTTATCCATTATTGAAGAAACTGGCTCTCACGGAGACGGAAAGAATGAGGGCTCCGCTTTCATAATCTGGGGCACTCTAGACTATGCTGACGAAACATATATGGGCGGAGAAACCGAACGCAATGCATCCAGAGAAGTCTGCGACATTATCTATGGCTTCTTTGCTGATGTGGATACCTATGACTATTATGAAAATTTTTGGGGAAACAATACGCAACCAGACCAAGTTTATAGTAATGTCAGTTACTGCGAAGAAAACTACAACTTCACAGCAATCTTCTACAAGGGGCATAGCATAGGTGCCTACTGTGACGTTGAGAGCTGCGAGTTGGGGGAACATTGGACCCTCTATGCTTCCAAGGGTTACGGAGAAGAATACATCGTAGACTATCTTATACATGAACGCGTGAGCTCTGCAACTCACGATTTTGTGTTTCTTTGGACATGTGGCTACGGGTCAGAAGATATGATAGGAGAAATAGACGAGAACGGTCACAGCGTTGGCATGCTAGCATCCTGGATGGACACAACAGGTTTAGAGGCTGATGGCTACGCATCCCCTGACAGCAGCAACCATTGCTTCATAGGCTTCGACGTTTTCTCAATCTGTTTCAGCAACAAAACAGGGTATGCTGACTTCGATTACGGCGATTTTGCGTCCCTATTCTTCATGTATGCACTATATGAGGGGTGGACAGTAAACGATGCTCTTGATGCAGCAGTGGAAGAGACGCATTGGCAATCATCTTTCGGCGACTGCCAACTTTATACCGGATACTCTATGGCGGACCCAGAGAATGAGAGACAGCCTGTAGTATGTTACATGCGCGTATGGGGCGACGGAAACCTTATACTGCTAAGAGGGGAGGAAGAGGACGGATGAGGCGGTTAACTAAAAGATTGTGTTCAGCTCTGGTTCTTGTTGCTGTGTTGTCGGTTTTTTTTGCGTACTTGCCTACTGTATACTTGGCGGAAAGCTCTGACGCAGATGAAGTGCTGGTCTTCTTGGAAGAGGTGGTTAACCTAGATGTGGCAAAATATAACGTGACCCACTTGGGAACATCGGTGACATACCCCGATTGGCTGGATGGTATTGCCCAAGTAAATGGAAAATATACGCTTGAATCCGAAACAAGCAGAATAGATGTGCTCTTCAAATTCAGAAATAATACTCTTTCATGGTGCCTTATGCGAATACTGGAAGGCTCACCACAATATCTTAAATCTCCATCTGAGAACATTTGTGAATTGTCACACGGTTTTCTTCAAAACTATCAGGATTACTCTGGAGATTCAGAATTGAAGGCAATGAGAAACATCTTAGACCTAGTTGATGTTACAGAAAACTCCACAAAAACGGTGGATATTCTGAAACTTAAGATTTCGGTTAACTCATTCTCGTCCTGCCTTGATTGGAGGTACACGCTTGATGGTGCAGATTGTGGCGGAGTGGATGTCAGTTTCCGAAATGGGCATTTCTACGCTTTCAGCGATGACCGAAGCTACTATCAAACAACTACGTAATGAATGTATATAGCGACGTTAACCATCCTAACACGTATTTATTTCGGGTAAGTCCATAGGAAACAGAACGCTAGACAATGTGATGTAAAGTGGCTGGAATATACAAGGCTTGTGCGGTTGAATCCCATTACTGGAAACCGGGAGATGATTACATCAAAAACATAATCGAAGCCATAAAAAACATAGTGGCTGATGGAGACTACGTAACGGTCTCTGAAAAAGCGATCTCCACCGCGCTGGGCAACATCATCGACGAAAAAAATGTGAAGCCCAGCAGCCTTGCACGCTTCATAGCCAAATACTGGATGCGGATTGTCTGGCCATATATCCTAGGTCGCAAATGTCACATGAAACTCAAAACCATACAGTTTCTCAGTTCATATCCAACTGAGGAGGGAAGCCGCCACAAGCAACTAGCCTTAATGCAGAGCGGTTTTCTGCGAGCCCTGATGCACGGGTCAGAGGGTGCCATCGATGGAAGCAACCTCCCCTATTCCTACGTCGCGCTTCCCCTAGAGAATTCCCAAGAGATTGCCTACCAACTTCGCGAAACAATCAAGTCTAAACTCGGAAAAAACGTATCCGTTGTTATCGTGGACACGGACAAAACCTACTCGGTTATGGGGTTCCACTTTACTCCGCGCCCCAAACCTCTCAGAGGAATCCATTCTCTCGGAGGATTGTTGGCATACGTGGTTGGCAGATCTCTTAAGTTGAAGAAAAGAGCTACTCCCCTAGCGGTGTCTGGGATTAAGATAAGCACTGAAGAAGCGATCGAAATCGCCAAATTGGCTAACCGAACACGAGGAAGCGGCGCAGGAAAAAACGTATGGGATATGGTCCAAAACTTCAAGGTTGGCTTAAATGGCGTAACCTGGGAAATGCTAAGCAGCGTGAAGCATCGTCCCATAGTAATTATAAGACCCAAAACGCAAATGAAACAATAACCTAAAAACAGCCTGTTAGAGAGAAGAGAAAATGGAATCGATAGTAGAGCAGATGCGTACCTTCTTTGAGCCGAAGGGAGTCGCAGTCATAGGTGCCTCCCGCAGAACCATGAAAGCAGGACACGTCATCTTCAAAAACTTTGTAATCAACAAGCAACGAAACCTGTTCAAAGCAAAACTGTACCCTGTTAACCCCGGCGAAAAAACCATCCAAGGTTTCACTTGTTACCCCTCAATACTAGATATAAAAGACAATGTGGATTTGGCAGTCATAGTTGTTCCCGCCATAGTCGTTCCACAAGTTATGCGGGAAACCGCAAAAAGGGAAGTAAAAGCGGCTGTAATAATCACTGCCGGATTCAGCGAGATTGGAAACCACGAACTGGAAGAGGAAGTAGCCCAAATCGCCAAGAATGCGGGAATCCGAATTCTCGGACCAAACTGTCTAGGCGTCTTCGACTCTGAAACTGGCGTCGACATGCTGTTTCTTCCCGAAACCAAAACCCTATCTACAGGAGATGAAGTGGTTGCCACACCACGTCCCATGGCTGGTCCTATAGCTATAGTGACTCAGAGCGGTGCCTTCGGCGCTGCAGCCTTGGACTATCTGACTGGAAAACAGATGGGTGTAAGCAAGTTTGTGAGTTTCGGAAACAAGGCGGACGTTACTGCATCGGAGATGCTTGCTTATCTTCTTCATGATCCCAAAACGCAGGTTATTCTCTTCTACTCTGAGAGCATAGACAATGGTAGAGAGTTCATGGATATTGCAAAAAAAGTTACTCCCAAAAAGCCTATTGTTGCCTTGAAGGTGGGGAGGTCAGAGGCGGGAGCCCGCGCAGCTGCATCCCACACAGGAGCTATTGCCGGCTCTGACGATATCTACTCCAGTGCCTTCAAGCAAGTTGGGGTTCTGAGGGCAAGAGATCTTGAGGAGTTTTTTGATATGGGTAAAGCTTTGGCTTTTCAGCCTCCAGTTGCCGGAAATAATATCGCGATAATAACTGATGCTGGCGGACCAGGAATCATGGCTGTTGATGAGTGTGTGGCTCAGGGACTAAAAGTGAAAAGGCTTTCTGATGAGACAATCGAGAAGTTTGAGGCTCTTAAAAGGGAGGGAAAGATCCCTCGTTTTGCAACTAATCTAAATCCAGTCGATCTAACTGGATCGGTGACTTCTGAAATGTTTGAGCGGGGCACCCGAATTCTTCTCGAAGACCCCGAAATTGACGGCATAATTGTTTTGGGTTTGCATCATCTTCCAGCCCTGCAGGAGGACTTCGTTGACAGGGTGGCAAAGCTGACGAAGAATTGTATCAAACCTGTTGTTGCTTGTGATGTTGGCGAAACTGAGATGGCTCTTCATATTCGTTCAAGATTTGATAAGCTGGGCATTCCTGCTTATTTTTCTCCTGAGGATGCGGCTCGTGGCATAGCTGCCCTTGTCGACTATGGTCTCTACCTGAAGAAGTGCGGGCAGTTTGATCAGTACTTGAAGTCATTCGTGGAAAGATCAAACCACCGCTTCTCTGTATAGCTTGGGCTGTGAACAAAAAATTGGCTAAAAAAGTTTAAGATTGTTGCTTTAGCCATTCAGCAACCTTGCTAAACAGTTTGCTGGTGGACATGTCAATGACAGGAACCATGATTCGCTCTTTTGTTTCTATTATTGGCTTATATTGGGGCATGAGAGCGTAACTTACGAAGGCCCAATAAACTTTCTTTTCCTCGATAAGAGCCTTAGCTGCAGCCTCAGTTGATGTGGGTAATGGGTAGTAGATAAAAACGATTCCTTGTGCCCAGTAGACTCCGGTTGTTTTTCCTCCCACTGCGATGTTTGCGAAGCGGGCCAGATCATCCACAGTATTGAAGCGGGTATGCTCAAGTATAACTATTTCTTTGAAGGATTCACCTTTAATCGTTGGGTCTTCCATATAAGATACTTCCACAAAACAGTTTCAGATAGACCAGATAATAAGAATTTGGGTAAGCATTTTTTTCTTGATTTATAGCCGATTCCAAATTTTTTTAAAGAAAATTAGAATGAATAAATGAAATTCCGGATTTTCTGTTATATTGGAGCTGCTTTAGCGGGGATTTTCAGTCTTTTTTCAATTTCTCTAGCAAAGATTCTGGCAGCTTCGGAACGATATTTGTCGGTTATAACCATTCTTGGGTTACATCTTTCCACGTATTGAAGTAATTCATTAAAGTCTGAATGGTCACTTAATGCAACCAAATATTCGTTTTTTCCCACTCTTCGGCATGGCTTACCAAACTGCCAGCCACTAGCACAAATACGTAAAGCTTCCCCCTCAACTCTCTTCCGATAATAGGAGTGATAAAAAACTACGCAAGGCGCATTTTGATTTAGCATTGACTGAGAAGTTTCGCCGTCAAATGGGATAAGTTGTTTACCCAGCTTCATTCCGTGCTGTTCACAAACTTTTGAAACACGATGAATCCTTTCTGGAACAATAAATGGAGGTTTTATTTTCGCCTCGTACAGTATCCGCATCATCTTCTGAAGCTTACCGTGATAACCAAAAACGTATACGGGTCCCCGTTTCAAACCCTGCTCCACCAGAGAAACGAGTATTCCCTCAGCCATCATCCCGAAAGGTCTAACCCGAACTGGGTCTCCGTAGGTAGCTTCCATAACAAGTATGTCCGCCTCCACTAGGGGAGTTCGGGAATATCTGAAGTCGCTGGTGTATAGTATCCGCGTTTGCTCCTTATCCTCCACCAGAGCCTGAGCCGTTCCCAAAATGTGATCCGCATAATGCAAGGTAAGGGTCTCATCCCCATACGTGAAGGTTTCACCATAATCGAGAGTTTTCACTTTTCCCTTTGACAGAAAGCGGGGACCCTTCAGCGCGTCTATCAGGTCACTTGTAGCCGGAGTCATCACTGTTACTTCACAGTTCTTTAAGCTCTTTCCTAACCCGATCATATGGTCAGCATGAGCGTGAGTAACCACTCTTATTGGGCGAGACTCATCGTAGGCGTCGCATGCAACGTGCTTCCCCAAAAGAACTGCACCCAAATTGGTTACATCAGCCTTTGACTTTATGCGCGACGCCTCCCACAAGTTCAATTTCTCATATTAACTGAAACTGTTTCCTGTGGAAGCTTTTAAACAGTTCTTGAAATATCTCTACCTCAATCTGCCATTTTTCCGTTTATGTGAACTGTTCTTTACTTTTTTGTTAACAAAAATGTGGATTGCTGGAAATTTAGTCTGTTTCGTTTTTTCTTGGGCTTAGCATGCAGTCAACCATTTTTGGGCAGACTAAACACTGTGGAGGGATAGGAGTATCTGAGGGCCGGTTTGCCAGATATCCGAAATGTTCAGGGCAACCTGACCATTCGCCTTCTTTTTGGGTAGATGGATCAATTTTAGGCTCCTCTTTTGGTACTTCTTTGGCAATGGGTTCGGTTTCAGGTTCCTCTTTTACCGTTTTTTCTTCATCTTTTTTAGCAATAGGTTCGGCTTGAGGCTCCTCAGATTTCTCTCTTTTCTCTTTTTGAGATCCATCAGAACCGGGAATTAAGGCTTTGACTTTCTGCAAGAATGCATATGCGCGGCTGGATTCATCTTCTTCCTCTATAGCTTCTTCCTGTGCAACTGGGGGCTCTGGAACTTCCTCTTGTTCCATTTGGGGTTCTGCCTCCAGTTTGGTAAAGCAGTAGGGGCAGGCTTCATATTCTTTTGGCGGGGTAACTGAACGTATGGTCAAGAGGATAGGCTCTTCGATTTCTCTTCGGCACTTTGGATTTGGACAAACAATAACCATGGATTCTTCCGACAATCTTGCTGCATCTCGACTTTCTTTAATAGCATTTCCTTTGTTCAGGATATATAGGTTTAATGAATCCAAAATCTAGACACACAATCTCTCTTAAAATTCGTCTTTTTCTGTTTTAAAGCCGTTTTCGAGGCTTATTTTTATCTGGCAAAAACATGATTTTCCCCATGCCTAACATTAACTTTAACCCAAAAGGAACAGGCTAATCTCTGATTAACTTTAAATCATGGGTAGCCTCTAGTTTGTGTTTGATGGCTTGGTCAACAATCAGAACTGAAAATGTTTGTCTATGGGTGAAAATGGGATGGTTTTACGAGTTTTCAACACGATGAGTGGAAAGATGGAACAATTTAAGCCATTGAGGAAAAAGCATGTTGGAGTGTATGTTTGTGGACCCACAGTCTATGATTGGGCTCATCTGGGTCATGCCAGAACATACATAGCCTTTGACGTTATCATTCGGTGGCTGGATTTTAAGGGCTATTCGGTCTTCTATGTCCAGAACATCACTGATGTTGGTCATCTAACCCCTAATACTGCTGAGGATAAAATTGTGAAAAGGGCGAAAGAAGAGAGAATCGAGCCCATGCAGCTAGTTGAATTTTTTATGAGAGAATACTTAAGAGATCTTGACTCTTTGGGGGTGAAACGTCCAGACATTTCTCCCAGAGCTACAGGTCACCTCATTGAAATGATTGAGGCAATTCAGACTCTGATAGAGAAGGGGTACGCCTACGAGGTTAACGGAAACGTGTTCTTTGATGTGGTCAAACTGGATGATTACGGTAAACTCTCCAAAATCAAGCTTGATGAAATGCTTGAAGGCTCAAGATTCGAGGTTCATCCGGACAAGAGGAACCCCAGAGACTTTGCGCTTTGGAAACGTGCTGAAGAGGATACTGTCCTAAAGTGGTGGAGTCCATGGGGCACCGGTTTTCCGGGCTGGCACATCGAATGTGCAATCATGGGCTTGAAGTATCTGGGAAACCAGTTTGACATCCACGGTGGTGCTCGCGACCTAATTTTTCCTCATCACGAAAACGAGATTGCCCAGAGCGAATCCTTGACTGGAAAGAAGCCCTTTGTCAAGTATTGGTTGCACACAGGTTTTCTCTCTATTAACGGAGAGAAGATGTCTAAATCCTTAGGCAATTACATCACTGTCCGGGAGGCGTTGAAGAAGAATGATGCTGAGGCTATCAGACTCTTCGTTTTATCAACCCATTACCGGAGCGAGATAGATTTCACTGACAATAAGCTCAGGGGTGCTGAAGCCAGCTTGAAGAGACTTTATACCACTTTAGAGTCTCTCGAGGATGCCATGAAAACTTCGGTGCAGCGGGCGCTGAATGAGGTTGAGCAGAAGCTAGACGAGGATGTAGGGAATCTTAGAGGCAAATTCATAGAGGCTATGGATGAAGATTTTAACACTCCAAAAGCATTAGCTGCCCTCTTTGAGATGTCGAAGGAGATTAACAGGTTTCTTGACGAACAGAAACAAGCGAGCATTAACATTCTGGAGAATGTTCATAACTGTTTTTCGGAGCTGGGAAAAGCTTTGGGGCTCTTCCAGAAAGAGAAAACCAAGCAGATCGGCGAGAAAATAGTAGATGAATTGGTACAGCTTCTGTTTGATGTGAGAGAAGAGCTGCGCAAAAAGGGAGAATACGGCTTTTCGGATGAGATCAGAGCAAGAATGAAAGAGTTAGGTTTGGTTATAGAAGACACCGCTGAGGGACCCAAGTGGAAATTGCCCTAAACAACTTCTACGACACAGTTATCATCCGTTTTAGCGGAGAGCTGGGGCTCAAAAAACATTGGACCAGAAAACGTTATGGACGCTATCTGGCCAGAAACCTGAAAAAAACCTTGAAACATTATGGAGTATCCTACACTGAACTTGTTCGTAAACACGCCAGATTCTACCTCAAAACCAGTTCAGCAGTAGAGGCGGCGAAGAAAATGGCAAGAGTTTTCGGAATCTCATCGGTCTCTCCTGCAATTGAAACATCTTCTAAACTTGACGACATAATCGATAAGAGTCTATTTTTGGTGGAAAAAATGTTAAAGGATGGAGACAGTTTCGCTGTTAAATGTAAGCGCATTGGCAAACAAGACTACTCGAGCACTGATGTTCGCAACTTGCTGGGTCAGCGGGTTCTCGACGAATTCGGTGAGAAGCTGGGATTAAGTGTTGATTTAGATAACCCTGACGTGACTTTGGGTGTTGAGGTTAGGAATGAACAAGCCTTTATTTACTTGCAGGTGATTGAGGGTGTTGGTGGTATGCCTCTTGGCACCCAAGCGAAACTTATTGGCTTGTTTAGTGGAGGAATAGATTCACCAGTTGGGTTGTGGCTGATTATGAAGCGGGGCAGCCCGGTTGTACCTGTTTACTTTGATATTTCACCTTTCACTGGTGAAACAACAACAGAGCGTGCCATGAAGGTTGCTGAAGTGCTGTTCGGCTGGGCGATTGGGTTTCCCAGAAAACTTTACGTGATTCAGCACGGCGAAAATCTTAGGCAGATCATGGAAACAAAAAGGAAATTCTCTTGTCTTCTATGTAAACGTATGATGTATCGTGTAGCTGAGCGGCTGGCAGAACAGTTTAGGGCTGAGGGAATT
>Ga0209635_10003378_pt1 | contig 12416 bp, 11 predicted proteins | sample DeeMarSWOR230_32_FD_187463 | JGI IMG/M metagenome (GOLD analysis project Ga0209635, IMG submission 187463) | Marine sediment microbial communities from White Oak River estuary, North Carolina - WOR-2-30_32 (SPAdes) (version 2) | ecosystem: Environmental > Aquatic > Marine > Intertidal zone >...
ATACTAATAATCCTGGCATGTGGATGTGGACTTCTTAAAAGTTTGCCGTAAAGCATACCAGGCAAAGTCATATCAAAGGTATATCTCGCTTCACCTGTAACCTTTGCTACCCCATCTATATTTCTTGCTGCTTTGCCTACAACGGAGTATTCCTTCATCTTCTTGCCTCCTGTAATCTTTTAGCGGCGTCTAATATAGCTTCAGTGATCATGTTATAGCCGGTACAACGACAAATATGCCCATTCATTGCGGTTTTAACTTCTTCCTCAGTTGGATTGGGATTCTCATCCAGTAATGCCTTAGCTGCTATAATTTGTCCTGAAGTACAAAATCCACATTGCAAAGCCCAATGATCGAGAAAGGCTTCTTGAATTGGGTGCAAATTGAGGCCATCCGCTAGACCCTCAATAGTTAATATCTCAGCGCCATTTGCCTGAAGTGCCAATATGGAGCAAGAATGAACTGCCTTTCCATTTAGAAGGACTGTGCAAGCACCACAAGACCCAGAATCACAAACTCTCTTGGCTCCTGTTAGCCCTAACTGATCTCTTAAAACATTTATCAGCAAGGTTTTTGGCTCCACTAACACTTCGTAATGCTCCCCATTTACTGTCAATTCCAACATCTTTTTCATAATTTACCCCCTATCTGATAAAATTAAGCCCTCTTAGCTCTCTCCAAAGCCTCCTCACCCGCTCGCTTTACCAGGACTTTCATTAGCTCTCTTCTATATTGATCAGAAGCTTCCTTTGCTAGAATTCTTACTAACTTCTTCCTATATCCTTTTGATGCTTGCTCAGTTAACGTACCAGCCTCCTCTGAAGCTACCTGACCCGCCTCAGCTAGCAAATTAGCGTTGATTTCTTTCCCCTTTAGTACCTCTTCCGACTTCTTAGCCCTCATAGCCGTAGGAGCCATACTAAGAGCTATTTTAATATCATCACAGATATTCCTATCATGGTTAAGAGTAATCGATACCGCGGCAGCTGTAAGAGCACAGTCTTCTTCCAGCTGACTAAACTTCTTATAAGAAACCCCATTACGAGGTGGTGGATTTGGCACTTGAATCTCGACAAGCAGTTCATCAGGGCGCAAGTCTACCTCAAAAGGGGCTAAATTGAAACTTTCTATACCCACAATCCTCTCCCCTTTCAGGCTGGCTATCTTTATCCTCCCATTTAAGACGATTAATAGCGGAGCCGGGTCTCCGCATGGACGACCTATACAGAGGCTGCCGCCTATGGTCCCCCAATTTCGCAGTTCAACTGAACCTAAATTTTGCTCTATTTCGGATAAGATACTAAATCTATTTTTGACAAGGGGTGATTTCTCCAGAGTTCGATGCGTTGTTAAAGCACCTATTCTTAACCCCTCTTTATCATCAAAGTTAATGTAATCTAGATCAGATATACCCTTAATATCAATAACGTACTCAGGAGCAATCAAGTCTCGCCTCATCAAGAGGAGTAAATCCTGCCCACCAGCGAGTATCCTACATTTATCCCCATACCGGGAAAGTAAAGAGAGGGCATCCTCCACCGTCTTAGGGACAAAATATTCAAAATTCTGGGTAATATTTCTCATTTTCAGCCTCCAATTGTATTTATAGTAACTAGAAGTTCTGTCTTGAACTAAATTTCTGGGGTTTGTCAGTCCCTAAGCTGGTGCAGCTTTCCATTCACGGTGAGACGGATATTTTTCTCAGCGGTTTTGCTCATAGTTGCTGCACTTTGGCCGATTCCCTTCCTTTTCTGCCCTGCGTCTCTATTCACCTTTTCCATTGCTATCTCGCAACTTAAGATTTAAAGCCTTGCCTGGGTAATCGGTTACTCCTCTCTGCAACTCAAGAAAATTACGAGCGTATATATTAACATAACCAAGGTTGCTAAGCAAAGAATGAGAAAAGCTGGAGCGGGGTGCAACGGCAATGAGCGGTAAACTTGCTGGTATGTCTGCTCTTGATGGTACCCTTAAATTCTAGCCGATATGCAACTAGGATGAAAAATCGGGTAGATTGCCAGTCAGGGATGAGCATATCTTACGGGGTAACCGGTCACGGGTGCTGATAGTTGTCTCAAAGATTGTAGGGTTATCGCCTAACTGAGCTAAAAAGGCAGGGAGAAGCTCTTTGCGGATAACCAGAATAGAGTTTTTGACCCTTCCTGTCTTGACGAACTCCAGGCTTTTGGCAAACCCCTCGCCATCCAGTTCCAGATGCCCGATTTCATCTATAATAAGAACGTCCGAATCAATAGCTTTGTATATTGCCCTGATGCCGAATTTGATAGCCTCAGGATTGAATGAATATCTGAGAGTTTGCGGGCCGTCAAATGTATTATCAGTACTGGCCAGAATCGCCTTTTCTCCAGTTTGAATATCTAAAACGATAAGGCTTTCATGCGCTACCTTATGTGTTAGAATGCCACCACACGAATAGCCTGAACTGCGGGCTATCTTTACCACCTTTTCGCAGACCGTAGTCTTACCAATACCTATGGCGCCAGTGATAATAATGACCATATTTTGGTTAAAGCCCGGCCCGCACGGCTACTGCACTGATTACCAGGCAAAAACAGACGATGGCTGATGATGTAGCGTAGTAATAAAGAGGTCTGCGTAAAAACACTGGGGAAGTGGCCGCCAGCTTCTTACCTACCAAATAACCCAGAGGCGCCAGCATACCAAAGAAAAATGCCTGTATCACGCCGTAACTGGCGATAAATTCGGGAACACTGCTGACCCCCATACGTTCAAAGAGGGGAGCATGCATTACGTATACACTGAAATAGCCGTAGGCAGTGACGCTTATAAGGCCAGCCAGAAACGCAGCCCAGGCGCCAACGTAGACATTTTTATCTATCCGGTATATCAAAAAGATTACCACCAAGCTAAATGCCAGAGATTCCAGAAAGATGGCCATAGCCGGGTTGATAATATGTATAGCGCTGACTGGTACGAACAGGAGCCAGGAATTGAGCCACTTAAACGAGGCAGCAACAATACCTATGCCCGGCAGCATAGCTGGCTTCCGATAGATAGCCAGAGCTGCACCCATAATAGCTATACCGATGCCGCCCATTATGGCGCCCTTGTTGGGGAATATAATTAAATTGAGAAAGCCACCCAGTGTAGCCTCAAGCAATCCCCAGATAGAGCCAAATACCAGAATCCCAATGATAACCCGAGACCAACTCTGCCACGCACCATAATTACTTTTGCTATCTTTCTCCATATCTATCCTTTCTGATGCTTTTCTCTGGATTTAATTTTATCATTGAAGTATAGCTTTCCATAGTATCCATGTCAAGCAAGACGCCTTCACAGTTGACCGCCACTTCAAGCGCGTCGTCAGGGTGACGTTTGATTATTTCCCTGCCGCCAACGTCTCCCTTTAGATTAAAGAGTTCGTCTTTATACCTGATAGCGAAGATAACGGGATTTCCCCTTCTGCCCTGATAGACCGGGATAATAATCCCTTTATTATTAGCTATAAATGCTTCTACCAAGCTAGTGATGGTCTGGCTGTCAACAAAAGGTTGGTCACCCAGGGCAATAAGAACTGCCCGGGCTCTTTTATCAACCTGTTTTAATCCAGCCATTATGGAGGCACTCATCCCTTGCTGGTAATCTGGATTTATTGCTATCTTAACCGGTTTGTCGCTTATAGTTTTTCGTATCTCTTCCTCTCTATATCCCAGTACCACGATAGTCTCGCTTACTGCTGAATTCAAGAGACTGTCAATGGTTCTTTCCACAATGGTACTCTGGTCAAAAGGCATCAGTTGCTTTGGCTGACCCATGCGATTTGATTCACCTGCAGCCAGGAGTATTGCTGATATCATCGCGGTAAAACTATTTGTAGTATTTCAAAGAGCTGACATTTTCTCCAGATTTCTATTACCTTGTTGCAGACAGTTTAGTTGCCTTTACTGTGTATGTCAATATGCCAGCCCTGGAATTTTTTATGCCCTTTAGAATGCGAGAGTTGTGCCATATAATCTCACATCCTCGAAAAGCCTGGCAACTCCCTCCACCCCTTCTGATAAAGAGCCGAGAATTAGTTGACAGTTACTAGAGATTGTCGTACGATGCTCCTATAGATGAGGGGGGAAGCCAAAATACCATTAGAAAACGTGGTTGAAACTGATGTTCTGGTTATCGGTGGAGGAATAGCCGGTTGTTTCGCAGCGATAAAGGCTAAAGAGGCGGGAGTCGATGTCACTATTGTAGACAAGGCTTATGCCGGCAAATCGGGTTCCAGTATCGCCGCTGGCGGTTGGTGGATGGTCTTCAACCCCGAGTGGGGTCACGACTTCGATGCTTCAATGGAAGATGTGACAATAAATGGTGAGTATCTCAACAATCACGATTGGGATGAGATCATACTTAAAGAGTCGTGGGCGGCGTACCAGGACCTCGTTGCGTGGGGAGTCGAATTTCCTGTACCGGCTAGTAGAGTAAAAGACTATTGTGATACTCATCTCACGGGGCAACGCACCGCCAGGGCCCCCAGTCTACCGTGGGGCACAGTTCCTCTGCGGCACAGAAAGACCTCGCCGGTCCTGAGGGAACAGGCCGAGAAGGTTGGTATAAGGATTGTGGATAGAATTATGGTCACCGACCTGCTGAAGCAGGATGGGAAGGTGGTTGGGGCCGTTGGCTTTTCCTACGACACTGGCGATTTACATATTTTCAAGGCGAAAGCGACGGTTGCAAGTGGCGGCAACAATTGCTTCAGGTCACCGGGATTTCATACCGCCTGCTTGACGGGTGACGCGGAGGCAATGGCCTACCGGGCTGGTGCTGAGATCACCGGCAAGGAATTTCCCGATACGCATTTCAATCTAGCTACCTATCCTGCTTGGAAGAGCAATGCTGAATTATATGCGGCCTATATGTATTTTACTGACGCAGAAAGCAAACGTATAAGTGGAACGGTAGGGTTCGATCTTTTTATGGAATTTGCAGTTCATGCTGGCAGGGGGCCCGTAATCTGGGACCTTGATTCCGCTACTCCTGGCGACGTAGAGGCAATGAGGGAATACGTGCGGAAACGGGCCAATCCCGTGGAGGCTGAGCGGATAGGCCTCGACTATACCCGCGGTGGCAAATATCCCTGCATAGGAGGTTCGGCTGCCGGCGTTTCCAGTCAGCAGACCTCAGGAGTATGGGTTGTTGGCAAGAAATGTGCCACGAGCCTTCCCGGGCTTTATGCCGCTGGTGACTGTTGCGGCGCGAGGGTGTGTGGCGCTTCGCACCGCGGGCCCGGGTTCGGCGTTACCGGCGCTGCTGTTACCGGCAAGAGGGCTGGACTGGGTGCTGCCGAATATGCTTTGCAAGCCGAAAAGCCGGTAATAAATGAAGAGGAGCTGGCAAGGCTAAAGAAGCTCATGTATGCCCCTGCCGAACGAAGGAGTGGCTTCAGCCCGAGGTGGGTGACCCAGCTGTTGCAGAACACCATGATACCGTATTTCATTTTGTATATTAAGCACGGGGAGCGGTTGCAGGCAGCACTAACAATAGTTGAGTTTCTGCGAGACCACCTCGTGCCTAAATTGATAGCCAGGGATGCTCATGAGCTGCGCCTGACCCACGAGACCGCAAACATGATCCTTAACGCGGAAATGATACTGCGAGCTTCACTCTTCCGAACTGAGAGCCGGGGCCTTCACTACCGGGAAGACTATCCGCGAAGAGATGACCCCTCCTGGTTGGCGTGGGTGAAAGTTAAGGAAGAGCAAGGTAGGATGACAATTTTGAAGGAACCGGTGCCGAAGGAATGGTGGCCCGACCTGTCAAAGCCGTACAAGGAGAGGTACCCTGAGAGGTTTCCCGGGGAGTGACTACCCTTGTCTATTAGAAGAATCTGCTGGTAATTGTCGGTCAAAGTAAGATAAGGAGAAAGCGAGATGTCATCGGGAAATGTGGTTGAAACTGACGTCTTGGTTATTGGGGGAGGCATAGGCGGTTGTTTTGCGGCAATAAAGGCTAAAGAGACGGGAGTCGATGTAACTATCGTCGATAAGGCTTATGCTGGTAAGTCGGGCGCTAGTATCGCGGCTACTATATTCTGGATGGTTTTTAACCCGGAATGGGGTGCGGACTTTGATGTGTTGATGGATACGTTTGTTAAGGCCGGCGAGTATATCAATAACCGTGAGTGGTGTGAGGTCGTCTTGAAGGATTCGCTGGCAATCTATCAGGATATGGTTGCCTGGGGCGTCGAATTTCATCCGGATTGGCGGGAATGCATAAATATGTATCCCCCGTTCACTGGCGTGCGCCTGAAGTTTAGGAAACATGCCCCGGCACTGAGAAAACAGGCTGAGAAGGTTGGTGTTAGGATTATAGACAGGGTTATGTGTACCGACCTGCTGAAGCAGGACGACAAGATAGTCGGAGCTATCGGCTTTTCCTACGACACCGGTGGTTTATATATCTTCAAGGCGAAAGCAACCATTCTGACTGCTGGCGGCAGCAGCTATAAGCCACCGCAGTTTGCCATGTGGCCTATCACCGGTGATGGGGAGGGGATGGCCTACCGGGCCGGTGCGGAAATTACCGGCAAGGAATTCCCCACAACCTTCCCCACCTTGGCCTCCTATCCTCTCTGGGGACGTTCTACCTGGGCTTACATACACCTCTTTCCCAGGCTTACTACCGATGGGTCGGGTGCAACTACGGTTCCTCCTTTCGAATCCGGGGTGGAAGGTTCCCGCCGGGAGTGGGCTCTTAACTGGGAATTCCTGGTGCACGCTGGTAAGAGACCGATAATTTGGGACCTGGGGTTGGCCAGCGATGAGGAAATAAAGAGAGCGCAAAGAGAGGCAGCGAACTCAGGATTTAGTCCTGCCGAACACGAGCGAATAGGCCTTGACCTTAATCAGCGTGGTAAGTTTGCCGTATCCGGTGGCCCGGCGGGATATTCACAAGCCGGACAAGCAGGCGTGTGGGTTCATGACACAGAATGCACTACAAGCCTGCCCGGGCTTTACGCCGCTGGTGACTGTGGCGGCATAAGATACAATGGGAGCTATCTTGCCAACCCCGGGCTGGGCACCGGCCCTTCAGCGGTTAGTGGCAGGAGGGCAGGGGTAGGGGCGGCTGACTATGCCTTGCGGGAAAAAAAATTGTCGATAGATGAAACGGAGATCGACAGGTTGAAGAAAGTGATATATACGCCTATGGAACGGAAAAGCGGCTTCAGCCCCCGGTGGGTGACACAGTTGCTTCAGAATACCGTGATGCCATATTACATAGTGTTCGTCAAGCACGGAGAGCGGTTACAAGCGGCACTGACCATAGTTGAGTTCTTGAGAGACCACCTCGTCCCTAAATTGATGGTCAAGGATGCCCATGAACTGCGGCTGGCCCATGAGACCAAAAACATGGTTCTTAATGCCGAAATGATGTTGAGGGCTGCCCTCTTCCGGACCGAAAGCCGGGGCCTCCACTACCGGGAGGACTATCCGCGAAGAGATGACCCCACTTGGCTGGCCTGGACCAAGGTTAAGGAGGAGCAAGGACGGATGAAGGTTTCTAGGGAACCAGTTCCCGAGGAATGGTGGCCGGACCTTTCCAAGCCGTATGAGGAGAGGTATGATTTAAGGTTTCCCGGGGAGTTTGTGGAGTGACCCAGTGGAAAATAAATCTAATTTTGTGACTAAAGGAGGCAATTACGATGTCAATTGAACGCATTGACCCTGAGTTATGCACTGGCTGCGGCATATGTGTCAACAGTTGCCCTATGGATGTAATAAGGATGGATGAAAAAGGCGAGAAGGCTATCATCAAATATCCAGAAGAGTGCATGTGTTGCGACTACTGTGAGCTGGACTGTCCAGTAGACGCCATATATGTGTCACCCGAAAAGTATGCGCCACTCATGGTTTCATGGTGCTAGGGGGCAAAATCTGGAGGGACTATTTTGTCTCGGTTCTTAGCGCCTCAAGGGTCGTCTCATCCATCAATCCATGCTACCGTAAAAATAAAACAGAGCGCAGTCCCTATCACTTAGATTTATTGGCTTTTTACACGTGTTGATGAAATTTTTTGGAAATAATCTCAAAACCCACGATGCTTGACAACGGCTGGTCAGGTTCGGTAAAATACGCCGTTATTGTGGTATTCCCAAGGGTTATGTATTTTAAATTGCTACCTGAGGGTCATAGCTCTAGATCCTACCCTTCTCCGTATTAAAGGCCGCAGTGTAATCTGCCACCAGAGGAAGTTACAGACGTGACTGTAAAAACGGAACTCTCGAAAATAGTCAGGCCTGAGAATTTTTTTGACGATCCTGAAGTCCTCAATAGCTATTCCCAAGATTTCAGTATGGTGCCGCCCGGTGTGCCTAACTACGTAGTCAAGCCCAAAACAGTCGAAGAGGTGCAGAAGGTTATCCAGCTGGCCAACCAAAATTTGTTACCGGTGGTGCCTGTAAGCTCATCGGTGCACTTTAACGGGGCGGCCATTCCCAAGCAGGGCGGTATCATCGTTGACCTGACCCGGATGAACCGTATTCTGGAAATTGACGAGTTTAACAGGCGGGTGCGGCTGGAGGTGGGGGTGACGTGGGAGCAGGCTGCTAAGGCCCTGGCTAAAAAGGGCTTTAGACTTATGATGCCACTGGCGCCTCACTCGATGCGCTCGGTGGCTACCGATCACCTGGAGAGAGAGGTCATCACCAACACCGTCTATGACTACGGGGAACCGCTACAAAGCATGGAGGTGGTCTGGCCTACCGGCGAAATCTTCCGTACCGGCTCGGCCAGCGTTACCGGTTACCCCGACTCGCCATCTAAAGGAGCCACTCCCTCGGGGCCAGGCATGGATTTCTACCGTTTACTCCAGGGCGCCCAAGGTACGATGGGAATAGTAACCTGGGCCAACCTTAAGATTGAATACCTGCCGACTATGGATCGGGTGCTGCTAGCGCCGGTTGACGACTTGGGATACACTATTGATTTTCTGCATCGGTTACTCAAGGTCAGGATGGGCCAGGAGTGCCTGCTGCTGAATGATACAGACATGGCGGCGCTGGTCGCTCAGAAATGGCCTGATGATTTTGAGAATCTAAGGGCAAGCCTGCCCCCTTGGAGTTTTATCCTAATCTTGAGCGGCATGGCCCGGCATCCTGAAGAAAAGCTCAAATATGAACAGAATATGCTTGATGACATCATCAGGAACGGATTCTCCGAAGTTAAATTAGCCGATAACCTGCCTGGCTTCCCAGGTATTGGTAAAAAACTCTTAGCCCTTCTGCGCCAGCCTTGGCCCAAGGATAAGCCTTACTGGAAGCAGCGCTATCAAGGTGGCTGCCAGAGTATTTTCTTCATCACTCGGCCGAGTCTGGCCGCTCAATTTATCAAACTTATGGAGGCAGTCGCTGCCCAGTACGGCTACCCCATGGATGATATAGGAAGCTATATCCAGCCCATCGAGCATAACCGCGCCTGCCAGATGCAATTCGACATTTTCTATGACCCCACCAGCGAGTTTGATGTTGAGCTGGTGCACAGCCTCTACCACGACGCTATCATTATCCTGGCTGAGGAAGGCGCGCTCTTTACCCGGCCCTACGGGGAGCTGGCTAGCCTAGTCTATGAGAGAGCCACCAGCTACGCCACGGCACTGAGGAGGGTGAAGAAGGTCTTTGACCCCAACAATATAATGAACCCCGGGACTTTGTGCTTCTAGGGAGGATAAATATGCTCAAAGGCAAACTGAGCCTAGATGTAACCAACTTGGATAATTTCGAATATGATATGAGTAAGTGCATCAAGTGCAAGGGATGCTACTGGGTAGACCATATCTATATGCCCGGAATTACCTTCAGCACCCGCTGCCCCAGCGCCACCCGTTACCTGTTCGATTCCTACGGTGCCTACGGCAAGATGAGAATCGGGCTGGCTATGCTGGAGGGGCGGATGGAATACTCCGACGAACTATTGAAGACACTTTACGCCTGCCCTCTCTGTGGCGCCTGCGATGTCGGCTGCAAGCGTAACCTGGATTTGGAGATAGAGCTTACTTTGGAGGCACTGCGGATAAAGGCGGTTAAGGACGGCAAGGGGCCCATGCCCGCCCATAAGAAGATAGCCAAAAAGATAGATGAAAAGCACAACCGTTTTGGCTCGCCGCACGAAAACCGAAAAAAGTGGCTCAATAAGGATATCAAGGTTGCCGCCAAAGCCGACGTGCTCTACTTCGTCGGCTGCTCGGCGGCCTATACCAGCCCGGAAATCGCCCGCGCTACTGGCAAGATATTAAACGCCGCCGGTACCCCTTTTATGCTCATGCCCGACGAATGGTGCTGCGGCAATATTCTCTATTCCGTCGGCATGATTGACGAAGCTAAAAAGCTGGCCGAGCGTAACGTTGATGCGGTAAGAAAGACTGGCGTCAAGACCCTGCTGGTCAGCTGCGCCGAAGGCTACCGTATGTGGAAGGTGGACTACCCCAAGATGCTGGGTATCCCAACCTCGGAGCTGGGCTTTGAGGTAGTGCACCTGACTGAGATGGCGGCGGAGCTAATCAAGAAAGGGGCGCTCAAATTCACTAAGCCGCTTGATATGCGCCTGACATACCACGATTCCTGCAGCCTGAGCCGCCTGAGCGAGCCTTGGACCCCTTGGAATGGGGAGCGTGGTGAGTGGGGCATGATCAGCCCCGGCTTGGAGCGCCGGCGTGGTACCAACGGCGTCTATCAGGCGCCAAGGGACATCTTGGAAGCTATCCCTGGTCTGGAGCTAGTGGAGATGATAAGGATGAAGGAAAACGCCTTCTGCTGCGGGGCAGGGCGGGGTACTCAAGAGGCCTTCCCCGACTTTGCTGCCTGGGCTGCCGAACAGAGGCTATTTGAAGCCAAAGAGGTGGGTGCCGAGGGCATAGTGGCCACCTGCCCGATGTGCAAGGACAATTTTACCAGGGTGGCCAGGCAGAATGGAGAGGGTTTAAGGATATACGATATTTCCGAGCTTATCGTGGCAGCACTTTAGACAAGGCTTATGGAGATGAGTTATGGCTATATCTAAAGAAGCGTACAAGGTCCTGGAAGCTATCGTGGGTGAGGACTATATCTCATCCGACCCGGTGGTCTGTGAGGGTTACCGCTCTGGGCCTGCCGGCTATGAAGCCGGCCTGGGTTACGAAAGGGTAATGACCAAGGTCCCAGGCTGCGTTATCATGCCCCTGACCACCGAGGAAGTCCAGAAGATAGTCAAAGTCTGTAACCGCTATAAAATCCCCTATGTCCCCTTCAGTACTGGCTGGTACGGCCCCCGCTCTCACTGCCACGTGGAAGATGAACTGCTGATTGACTTGAAGCGGATGGACGACTTTGAGATTGACGAAAAGCACCTCTACGCCTTGGTGGGGTCGGGGGTGATTTACTCCCAGCTGCAGGAAGAGGCGATGAGGCGGGGCTGTTATATCATTATCGGCGGGGGTGGCTCGCAGGCCTCTGCCATCGCCAACATGCTGGGCGATGGCTGGTCGCCCTTAAGCTACCGCGTCGGCCTGCCTCAACGCCGTATACTGGGCACTGAGCTGGTTCTGCCCGACGGCGAGCTGGTGAAGTTAGGGTCGCTGGCGGTGGGAGACGACCCATTTTGGGGGGACGGCTTTGGACCTGACCTGCGTGGTCTGCTGCGAGGCTTTACCGGCCTGAGGGGGTGCCTAGGTATCGTCACTAGGATGGCTATAAAGCTTTTGCCCTTCCAGCCGGAAAAACTGAACCCCGCCGGGATTTCACCCAATACCACCCTACAACTTCCACCCAAGCGGGTCAAGTGGATAAACTTTACCATGCCCAATAAAGAAGCCATGAAGAAGGCCATGTTTGAGATGGCCCGGGCCGAGATAGGCGCCGGCGTCACCAAGGTGCCTATATTCTGGCGGGCTATTGCCAAAGCCAGCTGCAAGGAAGAATTTTGGGATATCTGGTCCAAGGAGAACGAGGAGACTATAAGCAGCTTTCACCTGCTGAGGGTGCTGCTCATAGGTTTCGGCTCCGAAGAGCAGTTGGAATACGAAGAAAGGGTGCTAAACGATATCATCACCGAGCTGAGCGGCGAGGCCCGTCGCACCCGGCCTACCGACGAGTCCTGGTTCAAGAACGCTGACTCCGCTGGTATGTGGCTGATGTGCGGCGGCTATGTCTCGGTGGACTATGTCATTGAAACGCTGGAACACGCTATCCCTCATGGGGAAAACTATGCCGAACTTAAGCGCAAATTCACCCCGCCGCTTATGCCGGATTACGGTGACCCCGGCTGGTTCCAAAGTTTTGAGCTGGGACACCAAGGTTATTCCGAGTTCCTGATTTACTGGGACCCCGACGTAAATACCGATGGCGTTGACCACTTCTACTTGGAGACGTCCAAAGAGAATATCAGGAAGCGTTTCTACACTTCGCT
>Ga0209635_10003379_pt1 | contig 12416 bp, 11 predicted proteins | sample DeeMarSWOR230_32_FD_187463 | JGI IMG/M metagenome (GOLD analysis project Ga0209635, IMG submission 187463) | Marine sediment microbial communities from White Oak River estuary, North Carolina - WOR-2-30_32 (SPAdes) (version 2) | ecosystem: Environmental > Aquatic > Marine > Intertidal zone >...
AAGGTTTGGCTTCAGGCATCACAGATTTGGGTGGAGGAGGGCTCTCTAGTGCTGTCTGCGAAACAGCAGAAAAACATGATTGTGGTGTTCATGTTGAACTTGATAAAGTGCCTTTACGGACGAGCAAAATGAAGCCGTGGGAGATCTGGATTTCAGAGTCACAGGAGAGGATGTTATTAACGGTTAGACCGAAGAATCTTGAGAGTGTAATTGAAGTCTTTGATGATGAAAATGTTGAAGTAACATGCATCGGGTGGTTTACAGAAGATAAAATTGTTGAAGTGGAGCATCAAGGCATTAGGGTAGCAATGCTTGATGTTGATTTCTTGTTTAAACCTCCTACTCGCCAATTAGTATCTGAATGGAAAGGAACTAATTATCGTGAAAAAGAATTTTCTTTGCCCGAAGATCTCACTATTATTCTTAAGAGACTCCTATCAACACCCAATATTGCTAGCAAGGAGTCCATAATAAGGACATATGAACACGAGGTACAGGGAAGAACGGTTCTTAAACCTCTTCAAGGGAAATACAGTGGACCTAATGACGCTGCTGTTATAAAACCCCTCTCAGATTCTTGGAGAGGAATAGTGATCTCGTGTGGAATGAATCCTCGATATGGAAAAATTGATCCATATTGGATGGCAGCCTCTGTTATAGATGAGGCTATCCGTAACAACATCTCGGTTGGAGGAAGAAGGATAGCCCTTCTCGACAATTTTTCTTGGGGAAATCCAGAAAAACCTGATCGTTTAGGTGGATTACTTAGAGCTGTTGAGGCTTGTCGAGACTTTGCATTGACGTATGGTACGCCATTCATTTCTGGTAAGGATAGTTTGTACAATGAGTCCCCTCTTGGCCCAGTTACCCCAAGTTTACTAGTAACAGGTATTGGCTTAGTTCCAGATGTTAGAAAAGTTATTTCAATGGATCTAAAAGAGGTTGGAAACCCAGTTTATATCGTTGGTAAAACGCTACGTGAATTGGGGGGCTCAGAGTATTATAGAGTAATGGGGCTGGTTGGTAATAGTCTTCCCCGTGTATATCCTCAATCATCTGCTCGATCAATGAATTTGATTACAAAAGCTATTGATCTTGGGCTTGTCAGATCGTGTCACGACCTTTCAGAGGGAGGTTTAGGAGTTGCAGCTGCCGAGATGTCATTTTCTGGGGGAATTGGACTTGAACTTCATCTTGATATGATCCCTCAATTAAATGTGGAGAGGGATGATCTGTTACTCTTCTCAGAATCTAACAGTCGATTCCTTCTGGAGGTTTCAAAGGATAAACAGACTGATTTTGAAAATATGATGATGGACTGTGATTTTGGCTTGATTGGTGAGGTGAGGAGTAATAGTGAGTTAATAATTTGGGGTTTGGAAGAGGATGTTGTGGTAGAATCCGACATAGTTGATTTGATAACGAGTTGGAAAAACACTTTTGGTGACTGATTTGGATAGAGCGAGAATACGTGTTTGCGTGTTGAGAACTGGTGGAACGAATTGTGATACTGAGACTGCGAGAGCGTTCAAGGAATTTGGCGTCAGAGTCGATGTAGTTCAAAGTAAAAAGATGTTAAATAAAAACAGCCTTGACCAATATGAAATTCTTGTTTTTCCTGGGGGGTTTGCAAATGGAGATTATGTCAGAGCTGGAGCTATATGGAGCATCGAGTTAACAACTAAATTTGGCTCTCAACTGAAGGACTTTGTAGAATCGGGTAGATTAATAATGGGAATATGTAATGGCTTCCAGGTACTAGTCGAAGTTGGTTTGTTACCCGCATTTGATGGAATAAGCGAACAGCCGCAGATGGTTCTTGCTACCAATAATTCTGCCCGTTATGAGTGTCGTTGGACTACACGAGATGAATTCCTATATTTGAGACATGAAAGTCAGGGAAACTGTGCTTTCACAAGAAAGCTTTCAGAAGGAAAGCGTGTGAGGATACCAATTGGACACGGTGAGGGAAGAGTGGAATTCTCAAAAGATGTAAGAAAGGAGTATCTGAAAAGGTTGATTAAAAACGATCAAATTATTTTCAGATATGTTCGAGAGGATGGGAGTTATCCGAATGGTGAATATCCTTACAGTCCAAATGGGTCCTTTTATGATATAGCTGGTATTTGTAATCCTCAAGGAAACGTATTTGGGTTGATGCCTCATCCAGAAAGGGCGTTCTATGGTTGGCAGCTACCAGATTTTACTAGAATGAGTAAAATACCAAGGTATGGAGATGGCTATTTGATCTTCGATTCGGCGATTGAGTATGTTGAGCAGAATATCTAACCTTTGTTACTCTCTTTGTACTCTTCTAACTTTCTTTGAAGGTCGCCATCATTTAATGCGAGAATTCTTATTGCTAAGAGTGCTGCGTTTCTACTATTATCAACACCAACACACGCTACGGGGACCCCGGGAGGCATTTGTACAATCGATAATAATGAGTCTAATCCTCCTAGCTTTGCCTCTTTGGGAACACCTATGACAGGTTTAAGTGTCTTGGAAGCTATGTATCCAGGGAGAGCTGCTGAAAGACCAGCAATGGCTATGAAGATGTCTGCATCACAATTTTTAAGGTAATTACTTAGTTTCTCTGGATTTCGGTGAGCAGAAATTATTTCATACTCTGTTTCTATTTCGAAATCTTGAAGTATTTTGTAAGCTTTGTCGCCAATTTCTTTGTCCGATTTACTTCCGATAATAAGTGAGACTTTGCACGTCATTATTCTTTTCACCTTTATAATCATAATAATTAGAAAGTAAGAACGGGAAGCCCATCTCTGGCTCCAAATCTACCTATAGCACAAGACGCGATAAAGTTCCCCATCTTACCACAGTCATAAAGCTTCCGATTGTTGAGCATTCCATAAATGAAGCCCGATGCAAAAGCATCGCCTGCACCTGTTGCGTCTGTAACCGTTACTTTTTGAGCCTCTATTACGTGACTTTCTTTACCATCCGTTACGTAGCATCCTTCTGAACCAAGTGTTACTGCTGCAACCTTAACTCCTTCTTTGATTAGTGCTTCTGCAGCTTTTTGATATTCAACTTCTCCCGTTATTATTGTGGCTTCTCTTCTGTTTGGAAAAATGACATAGCTCCTTTTTATTATCGGTCGCAACTCGTCTAACCCCTTTCTCGAATAAATCTCTCCAGGATCAAAGCTTATCATGACGTCGGGTATAGCTTCAACGAGTTGTTTCTGCGCTTCGAAGGATGTTTGACCAACAAATGAAGTTATATGAATTATCTTGGTCTTTGATGCGTATTTTAGGTCTATTTCATCAAATTTTATAGTGTCATTTACGCCAGGATCAACGTATAGAGCACTGTTTCCTTTATCATCAATAAAGCCTATTACTACTCCACTCTTACCTTTTGTTGCAACGATGATTCCATCGATATTGACCCTTTCTTTTCGAAAGTCTTTGAGTAGTATCGCACCCTCTCTGTCATCCGCAATTTTTCCGATATATCCTGTTTTCATCCCGAGTCTTGATAGTCCTACAATGGAGTTTGCTGCGGATCCGCCAGGTGTCTCATGATATCCTGTAATAAAAGTCTCCTCACCTTCACTCGCAATTCGCGAAACACTAAATAGCTTATCTAGATTTAAAGCTCCAAATCCTATTACATCTAGACTCATGGGTAAATCTCCTTAAGATATACCTTATACTTCCCTAATTTGCCACCATAGTTTCCAGCTGAGATCTTCATAACTCCTTCAACCTTAACAGCGTTATCAATAGCTACTCTCATAGCGGACTTCACAACATCAAGAGAGACCGCATTAATTACGATCTCTGGGATATAGTTCACTCCTTCAGGAACCTTAAAATCTGGAATTGTCCCTCGAAGTGTAGGGCAATACGGGTGATTTGTTGTAGGGCCAATTTCGGGGAAATTTGTCTCTGGTTTGGAACCTGCTGAGCAAATGTCAAAAGGGGTTATCACACCCTCCATTGTACTTAAAGCGTCAATCACTCTGTCACCAGCTTCAAGGGCAGAATTTTCATCTTCACACAATAACCAAATATTCCCTCCCATTACACCTTCATCATATCCAAGAAAACGTTCAATTAAGAAATCCCCCATCATAAGAGGAATAACTATCATTTCTCTACCCTTGTAAGTCGTCATGTGTTCGTATCCGTCACCGCAGTGACCCACTCGCTCCATCATATCAATTACTTTTCCAGAATCCCAAGCATTAAAAATGGATGTTGTAGGCGTTACCAAGATCCCCTGTCTTATCCTATAAGAGAGTTCCTTATAGAATCGTTCAACAGATCTAGTAATATCATTACGATTCAAAATACCCCAAAATTGAAGAAGAGCACCAATTCTACCATCCGGGGTTTCATTTTCCACAAGCCATTTTTCAATTCCTCCTTCAGTTCTATTGATGACTACTGAAGGTAAACCAGTAGCACTATTCACAGCTTTAGACAGTCGTTTTAAGTCCTTTGCAGTGACTAATATCCTTGTGAAAAGTCCCTCAAAAGCTTCAGAATAGGTGTCATCAATCTCTATTTGATGTCTCAACCCAATTTCCCCACCCTTTCACCTCTAACTGTTTTTCTGAACTCTGAGCTGTCTTTAGATAGCCTATCAACATTATTATCCATCACAAGCTCTACAATTGGAAGCCCAGCTTCATATTTCTTCTCAGTAGTGATCCGTAAGTCGTCATTGACTATAAATTGACTTAGTTCATAGAGGTTCCAATTTGATAATAATTCAAATAACACTCCTTTCCCATGATTGGTTAAAATCTCAACTAAGATTGCAGTTATCAACGTGTCCTCCGACATAATGGCGATTTCAGCTTCCTGTACAGCGTATTTATTTCCATTGAATGAGATAGATAGTCCGCCATTACTCCTGACTAATCTCATTGCATCAGCATCAGTAATGCTGTCTCCCACATAGATGGCATTGTTGAGTTTTAAGCTAAGATCTCTAACAATTCTCATGACAGCCTCAGCTTTTCCCTCTCCTCCAAGTGGTTCAGTATTGATCATCACGGTCCTAACAGACATACTCAATGTTAGCTCCCAAAAGATCCTATCGAGAACTCTTACCGTATTTAGGTCTCTTTCTGAGAGATCTTTTATCGACATAACTCCTTCTGGAACATTAAACATTGGAAGAGAAACGATTTCGTCTCTGTTCTTAGTTAAAATGTTACAGTCATAATCACTTAAGGGGTATTTATCTAAGTTTAAGTTAGTACATCGAGTGTTTTGAAACGGAAAGTCTAGAGCTTCACAGACAGCTGAGATGTACTGTCCATAACTTGTACTAATGATGTATGTAGAGAGAATCGATTGAACATGCTTGAGGGTTTCTTTAGCGTCAGGTATAAGAACAAGAGTCTCTTTCGAAAACGTTTCAGCACTTTTATTGGTTACGCCATAAGCTTTTAGAAAAGGTACAATCATCTTTAGTGTGTACCCTGCTCTATATTTAGGTCTCTTCACAACATAAGCTAAAATATCATCATATTTGCTAAGGAGCGTGAAGAAATAATCTCCTTCTGGAATAAAAGTAGAAGAAAGCTCAAACGCGTTGTCATTTTTTGATATTGGTCCTTCACAGTCAGAGAAAAAGACGTAACCTTGTTTTTCAATCAAGTTACGCGCCTCCACGAAGAGCGTTCATATTGATGATGCTTTTCTGAATGTGTTCTCGAGAGGCAATATCTCTTCGATACCAAAGTGAACCTCCTTCAACTGCTTTTATTCCTTCTAATGATCTTTGACGTGCAACCTGAATGTTTTTACCTATTCCTACTAGGGCAACGGTTCTAGAAGAAAGTGCTTGATTCTCACCGTTTTTTAATTCGAGGGCTCCAGGGTATAATCTTAATCTTTCATCAGAAGATTCGCAGAGGCTGTATGCATTTCGAAGGTCCACAATTCTGCTTCCCGTGTATATTTTCTCCTTTCCAGCATATGTTGGAGGAACCTTGTAAGTAACCACAGTAGCAAGATCTTCAAGATTGATCCTTGTTAGCTCGCCTTCAATCATTCGGAGACAGACTTCAACAAAGTCATCTTTTATGATAGGTAATATGTTCATTATTTCAGGATCTCCTGGACGACTGTTAATCTCCAAGACTTTCGGTCCAGAGGCGGTATGCATAAAAGCCACGTATAATGGTACACCGAGGAGACCAGGGTTCCTCTTTGTTCCTTTCATATAATGAAATATTTTAGTAACAAAATCGAGTTCTCTATCCCAATCTGAACTCGTCATAAAAGGTAGCACATTTCCCACATCTTTGTAGGAGCCCATTCCACCTGTGTTTGGACCTTTGTCTCCATCAAAAGCCCGCTTATAATCTCTTGTTTCAGGGAGAGGCACAAGGTGTTCTCCATCACAAAAGGCTTGGAAACTAGACTCTTCACCTACCAGTTTCTCTTCAACAATAACTTTGCCATACTTTAAATTTAGGAGAAAGTCATTAAATAATTCAGTGCGATTATTGAAGTGGTCACCCCATACTCCAACTCCCTTTCCAGCTGCTGGTTTGTCTGGCTTAACCACTACTTGATTGTTAAGCTCGTCAAGCCAATGATCTAAATCTTCTTTGACACTCGATGAATTATTGTAATTATTAGGATCAAAGACCTTGAATCTTGGATTAATCTCTGGTGCGACTTCTTCCAATAAAAAACGTTGAGAGACTTTGCTAGCCTCTATTGCGTATTTCTTTGTAGGACACAAGATAGGTATTTTTGTTTCTTTTTCAACTACGTCTCTAACCCCATTGATGATTGGTTTCTCAGGTCCAACAATTCCAAAGTCTATCTCATCATGATGGGCCCCAGCAAACATTGCAATTTTCTTTACATCAAAATCAGGTATTACTACATGGTTATGAGACCGTTTAATATTGTATGGGTTCCTTTGCTTATCGACTATAAAGAGCTTAGTTTTGTATTCAACACTTCTTGTTAAGGCATCTACAATTGAAACACCTCTAGAGCCATAGCAAATGACGAGTATACCCACTTTTTCCAACATACTCACCTATTACTTTGCTTGTAGTTCAAGATGATAAAATAATGAATGAGCACTTAATATTGGATTATGTAATGATAGAAGGTGACTGTTGATTAAGACGAACTTCTGAGGATTTTCCAGTTAAACATCTCAAACATAGTTTATTTGCTGGAAGGTCAACCGCGTCCAAAAGATTCTTTATAGTATTATAATAGACAGAATCTGCACCAAGCTCATCTCCAACTTGTTTACAGATTTCTAAATGTTTTTCTCCTTCAAATTTTGACGCGATAAGTTCTCCTCTATGAAAGTCAACGCCGTAAGGACAGCGATCCATGAGAGGTGGACAGCTTATTCTGACGTGTATCTGCTTGGCTCCAGCCTTCCTTAATTTGTTGATTACCATGTTCTTCATGTTTGTCCCACGTACAATACTATCATCAATGACGACTACTCGTTTTCCTTTGACAGCAGATTCTATGACATTCAATTTTTTCATGGCTTTTTTCTCTCGCTCTGATTGTTCTGGCATTATGAAGATCCGTCTATACTTGTATCTGTCAAGTTGGAATCCTTCCCTTAAAGGAGTCTTAGATACAAAAGAGTAACCCACTGCAGCGCCCCTTCCAGAGTCAGGAACGGGAATCACTAGGTCTGCATCAACGAAGGCATTAGAAGCGAGGTGTTTGCCAAGCTTCTCCCTCACATCATAAACCGGAATGCCATCAACTACTGAATCTGGTCTAGAGAAATATACCCATTCAAACATACAGTGTGAATGTCTATTAGACTTAAACACCCTTTTTGATTCAATATCATTACCATTAAGGATGATTATCTCCCCGGGTTCAACATCTCTAACGAATTGGACATTCATGTAAGGCTCTGTGAATGCAGCTGATTCTGATGCAATAAAATATCCGTCTCCATTCTTTCCGATGCATAGAGGTCTAAAACCAAGAGGATCCCTTATAGCCACTAGTCTAGGATCAGAACCTCCTATTAACATAACTACTGAATAGGCTCCATCGATCTTAGGAGTTATCCTTCTAAGCGTCTCTTCAATAGGCTCGCCACCTAGTTCATTTCCGAGAAGATAAGCCATAAGTATTGAGTCAGAGTCGCTTGGAGGAATAGATTCATCACTGTATTCTTTTTGAAGATCCTCAAAGTTTCTAATGTTACCATTAAAGGCGAATGCATAATCCACGCCATACTTTGATTTCATTTGAACAGGTTGAGCGTTTTCTAGTGTACTCGAGCCCATTGTAGAATAACGATTATGTCCTATTGCTAATGTACCACTGATGAGATTGGAGAAGATGGTTGACTCAGAGACCAGACCCATACTGTAATAACTCGCTATTCCATGTGAGTATATACTGACGCCTACAGATTCTTGACCTCTGTGTTGTAGCGCTGAAAGCCCCTCATACAAGTAGTTTAAGATGTTTAGATCTTTGAACGTACGAACCCCAACTACAGCGCAGCTCTCTTTCAAATGATCCTCCTCCAATATTTGAACTTGAACCACCTCATTTACTTTATATGAAAACTATAATTCTTTTACAGCCTTTTCAATTGTTTTAACATTTTTTTGTTAATTAGGTGATTTGGTCTATAGTCTTGAGATCAAAATCTTCAATGACTGCTTGACCGCTAAGCACATTGTATGATCCCACACACCTTCTCGAAATCTGATTTATTATGTTGAAGGGCAATATTGGTGGACTACCTTCTCCCATGAAACCCACTCTGATAAGATAACTCCTTAAGAATTCTTTGTCAAGACAGTGCCCTTCTTGTCTTTTTCCGACTTCATAATATTTTTCTGACCAGAACCTTGCAGAATCATGAGTGGGGGGCTCATCTATCTGTATTATGCCCTCTCTTACTCTCCCGAATTCTAGCTTAAAATCTGGTATAAGGATGTCTTTTCTCTTAGCTTCAGTTTGATAACACTCGTAAAGTTTGAAGGTTGCCTCCTTGAGTATCTCCCACTCTTCAGAGGTTACAATTCTTTTGTCCAGAGCTTGGTTCTTCGTTATCTCTAGATCGTGTCCAGACTCGCTCTTGGTTGTTGGTGTTAAAACCGTCTCTGGTAGTTTCTCCGCTAGTCTCAATCCGTTAGGAAACTTGACTCCACTGAAAATCCTTTCACCCTTTAGATAACTTCGCCATGCAGATCCGTATAGGTATCCTCGTGCAACCCATTCTACATCAATTCTTTCAGCTTTTAAAACTCTCATAGTCCTATCATCGATTGATTCGAGAAGGTGATTTGGATAAATACGTGCGGTTTTATTGAACCAGAAAAGCGATAGAGCGTGTAAGCTAAGTCCTTTATGAGGGATCAAAGAGGGAATTATGTGGTCGAAGGCTGAGATTCTATCCGATGCGAAAATGAGAAGTTCCTCACCAATATCGTAGATGTCTCTTACCTTGCCTCGCCTTGGAAGGTTATTTTCTCCAAAGAGAAGAGAATGTTTCACAACCTCAACTTCTCCATCGCTAAATGGATCTTGAACCATCGAAGACACTTTCAACTCTTACACCTTAAATTAGATATTTGAAATTATCAGTATGAGGGATTAATACCTATGATTATGAACTTTAAAACTTAAATTTTGCTTACATTTTTTTTGTTATTTTTAAATGAAATTGTTAAGCTAGCTCGCTCTGATAGTATAGGGTGCTTTAATTGAGATTGGAGCGTGGACAAGGAAAGAACTTGAAGATGATAAACGCTTGTTTAGAAGATTGACATAATCGTTTCAAACGAGTTCAAAAGGTTAGGTCTTCATCTGATGGACTGAAAAGTCGAGTTGGAGCAGGTGGGAGAGAAGATCATATTGATTGATGATACACCACTAGATATTATGCGGGTTTGTAAAGGATGTGAGTTAGATAAGAGAGGAAACTGTTCTGTCGACTGTGATGGTAAAAATGTAATCAACCCAACGGAACGTTACAAAGAGGTTCTTGGTTAGATCAGCATTTTTTGATAACCTAAGTGGTCTTGTAGACAATCTTACCGTTCACAAAAGTCATCATTACATTGATGTCTTTGATTGTTTTCGGTGGTACCTTAGTTGGATCACCGGAGAGAACTACTATATCAGCTAACTTGCCAGGTTCTATAGAGCCTTTAATTTTCTCCTCAAAGCAAGTATAAGCCGCGTTGATAGTGTACATCATCACTGCTTGTTCAGGGGTTACACGTTCGTGACTAGTCAAAACAATACCTGTCTCAGTCTCCCTGTTTACAGCTGCCCACATTCCAAGAAGTGGTGCTCCGAGTACGACGGGTCTATCGGAACTGCCTGAGGGTTTAAAGCCTTTTTCAAACCATGTTTTGAATGGGTAGGTCCACATAATTCGCTTTGGTCCTAGGTTACTGTTGAAGCTATCACCAATGTTATAGAGGAAGGGGGGCTGACCAATAGGTAGAACGTTCAATTCCTGAAGTCTCTCATTGATTGATGGTGTGCTAAGACCGCAGTGTTCTATCCTGTGTCTATGATCTTCTCGAGGATTATCTTTTATAGCTCTCTCGAAACTGTTTAGAATTATATGAATAGCTCTATCACCTATACCGTGAATAGCTATTTGAAATCCCGCGTTATGCGCCTTCTTCACCATGATGTCAAGCTGTTGTTGGCTCATGTAGATTATTCCGATATTATCTCTGGTTCCTTCATATGGCTCATAAAGAGCTGCTGTCTTACCTCCCATTCCACCGTCCATCATTATCTTTATTGGTCCAATCTTTAACCAATTATCTCCTAATCCAGTTGTTAGTCCTGTTTCTATCATGTGTTCTAAAAGGTCAGATGAGATCATCATGTACACTCTTAAGGGAAGCTCTCCACGTGCGTGAAGGTTCTGATATGCTTTTATGGGAACAGTTTTCAGACCTGCTTCTTGATAACTGGTTATGCCTTCTTTGAGTGCTTGTTGACATGCAAGTTTTATGGTTTCTTCCATTTCTTCCACGGTGTAACTCCGAATAAAGTCATTAACTGGGTTCATTGCGGTTTCTCGGAGTATCCCTGTTGGCTCTTCAGACGTGGGATCCATCTCTATCTCTCCACCCTCTGGTTGAAGGGATTTCTCGTAGTAACCTACAAGTTCTAGAGCCTTAGAATTAACAACCATAGTGTGACCACAGGTTCGCCTTAAAACTACTGGGTTTTCTGATGAGGCCGCGTCTAGCTCCCATCGAGTAGGGTGTCGTTTCTCTTTTAGCTTCGTGTCATCGTATCCCCATCCTACAATCCACCTATCTATTAGCGTGTTTTCTGCTTTTTCTCTTAACATGGCAATTATTTCCCCAATTGATTTAACGGGGGGAGATCGACAATTAACCTGAGAAAGCTGTGCTCCAAACATGTGCATGTGGCAGTGAGCATCGTGGAATCCTGGTAAAACTGTTTTACCTTTGAGGTCTATAACGTAAGTGTTGTGACCTATGAATGGTTTTATCGTCGTGTTTTCACCGACTTCCAGAATCTTACCATCCCTGATAGCTACAGCTTCTGCGCGAGAAAAATCCTTGTCGACGGTTAAAATAACACCATTTAATAAAACTAAGTCAGCAAAGCTACTTGAAGAACTATTATGTTCATTTATCATACCAATAATTCTTCCTGATATTCTTTTAGAAAAAATTGATAGGTTTCCTTTAAGGTTTAATTAAAAACGCTTGATTATGGCGTATTCCCGTATCGATTGTAATAAGTAACCTCATCTATGCTTTTTCTGTACCTCAATCTAGGAATCCTTGAAGGGTAACCCATGGTTATTACGGCTATAATTTCTATGTTCATAGGAATCTCAAGTAACTTGTAGAGAGCATTCTTGGTTTTTGGAATTAGAATAGAAAGAGTTGTCCAACATCCGCCTAATCCTAGAGCGTGAGCTGTTAAAAGCATATTTTCAATGGCAGCTGAGACTCCTTGTTTGTAATCTGATGCTTCTTTCTCTGCACAAGCAACAATGAGAAGCGGGGCTGTTTCTATAAATTTCATGCGTGAACCTGATGTCAGAGATCTAATGATTTTTTCTCTTCTTTCTTTATCCTGGATTCCTGCAAAGCGTTTCTCTAACTCTGAGATTTGAGCCGTAAAGTGTTCCTGTGCAGCTTGAACTGAAAGTTTACCAATTTTCTCTTTAATCTCAGGAGCTTGAACGATAATAAACCTCCAAGGCTGGAGATTCTCACCGGATGGGGCTCTGATGGCTGCTTGAAGAAGTTGGTTAAGTATCTCCTCTGGAACAGGATCTTCTTTATAGTCTCGTATACTTACTCTTGTTTGAATTGCCTTCAATAGATCCATAAGGTCAATTTGAAATGTAAAAGGATTTAATCCTTTTCTTAAAAAAATTATAAGTTAATTGGG
>Ga0209635_10003380_pt1 | contig 12414 bp, 11 predicted proteins | sample DeeMarSWOR230_32_FD_187463 | JGI IMG/M metagenome (GOLD analysis project Ga0209635, IMG submission 187463) | Marine sediment microbial communities from White Oak River estuary, North Carolina - WOR-2-30_32 (SPAdes) (version 2) | ecosystem: Environmental > Aquatic > Marine > Intertidal zone >...
CAGGAAGCGGAAAAACTCCCCGATCAACATTGATTTTTGGCACTCTTATGAATTCGGCAAATCCGCCGGGATCGAAGTTTGTGGTTCTTAAGGTGTCGCATACCGTATGATGACCATTGAGGCAGTAACGACAGGTATTGCAGGGCACATGGTGGGATACGAATACCCGATCGCCCACTGAATATTGGGTGACGTTTTTCCCCACGGCGGCGATGTCCCCCGTCATTTCATGGCCGAGAACGAGGGGGGCCTTCTTAAGCCTGTACCATTCCAACACATCGCTCCCGCACAGCCCGCAGGCTCGCATTTTGACAAGCAGCTCATCAGGGCCTATTTTAGGTGTGGGGATTTCCTCGAGCCGCACATCCCTGTTGTTATAATACATTGCGCATTTCATAGTCTCGGTTGTCCGTTGTTTTGGCATTCTGTTTTGTTAGCACAACAAAGTGGAGGAAACTGGCGGAGCTCCAGCGATGAAACAAAAGGTTAATCGTGAGCTTTCACTTGTCTCTTAGTTCATGGAATAGTGCCTGTGCTTCTTGCGGTGTTGCATTGTTGTGGATAATAGCGTGTAATCCCCTCATCATAGGGATGGGGTGCGGGTTTTGCCACACGTTTCTCCCCAGATTCACCCCTATAGCTCCCTTTTGAATGCCATCGTACACGAATTCAAAAACCTCAAGCTCTGTTTCACACTTAGGACCACCGGCAATGACGATTGGAACAGGACAACCCTCCACCACCTTTTCGAAATCCTCACTGCTGTAATAGGTCTTAACGATCCTCGCTCCTAACTCAGCAGCAATTCGGCAGCTCAAGGCAAGATACCTGGCCGTCCTTTTTTCCAACTCCTTTCCCACGGCCGTTACCGCCATCACGGGTATACCGTACGGTTCACACTCATCAACGAGCTGAGTCAGGTTAGTTAACGTTTGCTTCTCGTAGTTCGAGCCAACGAATATGGAAATCCCAACGGCAGTAGCATTAAGCCTGATCACCTCATCTATTGATGTAGTGATGGTCTCGTTAGATAGGTCAGCCCCTACGATGCTCGTGCCGCCCGATACCCTAAGGATGATCGGCGTTGGAGAGTTGGGTGGAACCGATGAGCGAAGTACACCTCTGGTAACAAAGAGCCCATCAGCATACGGAAGCAGTCCCTTTATTGTCTCAGATGGCCTTTCCAGGCAACTCGTAGGGCCCTGGAAATACCCGTGATCAATGGGCAGAAACTGGCACCGACCATCTTCGCGAATTAGTCTGGAAAGCCTGTTTTCGATACCCCAGTCCATTTTGCCCCCTTTTTCAAAAAACTAGGGCCAAAAAGAGCCCTTAGTCTGTTCAAACCATGCTCGATGGCCTAAAGGATTCTTAATCCTTCCTTATCCCTGCAATGAACTCCTCAGTCATCCGATACGCCTCATCATCGGTGAATTGCTTGGGTGGATGTTTCATGAAGTAGGCTGATGGGGAGTAAAGGATACCGCCTTTTTCTCGCTCGAGCGCCAGCTTGCAGCACCTGATGGCGTCGATGACGATGCCGCCCGAGTTGGGGGAGTCCTCAACCGACAGCCTTAGCTCCAGGTTCATAGGCACATCGCCAAACAGTTTTCCCTCCATCCTGAGAAAGCAGACCTTGTTGTCCTTCTGCCAGGCCACCCAGTCGCTGGGGCCGATGTGGATGTTCTCGGCTGCCAACCGCTCGGCGGTCTGGGACTGGACCGCCTCGGTCTTGGAGGTGCGCTTGGTGGTGAGTCTACCCCGATCGAGCATGTTGAGAAAATCGGTGTTTCCCCCGGTGTTGAGCTGGTAAGTGCGCTCCAGCTTGACCCCTCGCTTTTTGAAGAGGTTTGTTAACACCCGGTGCACGATGGTGGCGCCCAGCTGGGATTTGACATCGTCTCCGATAAGGGGAAGGTTCGCCTTAGCGAAGCGCCGCGCCCAGGAGGGGTTACTGGCGATAAACACGGGCATGTTATTGATGAACCCTAGCCCTGCCTCAAGGGCACACTCGGCATAAAAGGAGACGGCCTGCTCTGACCCGACCGGCAGGTAGTTGAGCAGAATCTCGGCTCCCGATACCTTGAGCTCTTCGACCACCTCATCCTTAGTTGCCTCCCTGTTCTCGGCTACCAGAAAGGTGTAACGCTCATCGTAGGTTTTCATGTGCTCAGCGACGCCGTCTAAGACCCTTCCCATCCGGACGATGGTTCCGGTGTGAGGGATGTCGGGGCAGAAGGCGGTGGTACAGTTTGGAGGGGCGAAGATGGCCTCGGCCACATCCCGCCCCACCTTGCGCTTGTCGATGTCAAAGGCAGCAACCACCTCGATATCGGAGGGCGTGTAGCCACCCAGATACCAGTGCATCAGGCCGATGGTGTCGCTCTGATCGCGGTTCCGGTAAAATTCAATGCCTTGGAGCAGTGAGCTGGCGCAGTTTCCGATGCCGACGACCGCAATCCTGATCCCGTCCATTGCCGTACCTCCCTTATCGAATTCTCATGCCCGGCAATTACCAAGCGAATAATCCCCCGGCAAAAGGCACAGAGTAAAGCGCCCTCGATTCAGATTCTGCTGTGTCCCGAAAACATTAAGTCCTTGAAGTGCCCCCGAGGAGGACTCAGCTGTGCCGAAGACCTTCAGAAAAAGGCGCACAATAGTGATAATTTAGTTTGATGTGAGTGTCAGAAAAAGAAAATGCGCCTGATTTTTCTACCAAAACCAAGGAGTATTTGCAACAAGTTTATGGCCCGTATCTCTCCCTTATCAGTCCGTGTAACCGTTTGACATTGTGTTCCAAAGAACGTAATTTGAGTTGTTTTTTAAGGCCAAGGGATACCGTATGGATGTCGCCATTGTCTTTGTCTACTTTACTGCGCTTGTCCTTGTGGGCGCTCGATCCTTCAGGATTGTGAGGGGAATAAACGGCTTTTTTGTTGCCGATAGAGCAGTCTCCTCGCTTTTTATTGCTGGGTCACTGTTCGCTACCATAGTTGGCGGATCCTCTACGATCGGGATGGCGGGTTTGGGGTACAAACAGGGGTTGGTGGGATCCTGGTGGCTCCTTGTCGGAGCGATTGGCCTTTTTTCCCTGAGCCTTTTTTTGGCAGACAAGGTGAGAAGGTATTCCCTTTACACCTTGCCGGAAATTTTGGAAGTGCAGTATGGGCCTCAAGCAAAACTGCTCGCTTCAGTTTTGATCGTTGTTGCCTGGATCGGTATCATCGCGGGGCAGATAGTGGCTGCGGGAAGGATTCTTGAGACTATTCTGAAGTTCCCGCCATCCCTTTTGATGCTTATTACCGCGTCGGTATTCATCATATATACGCTACTCGGCGGACAGCATTCGGTTGTGCGCACCGATACGATGCAAAGCGTGATTATCATAACTGCTATTGTTGTCCTAATACCTCTGTGTCTTAATAAAGCGGGAGGCATTGTGGTGATGCGAGAAGCCCTCGGTGGAGAGTACTTTTCGTTCCCGGTGAACAGTTATTTCACGTGGAAGCCCTTAGCGGGGTATCTGATTTTGGTAGGTTCCACCTATTTGGTGGGACCTGATATATATTCACGACTCTTCTGTGCTCGGGACGAAAAAATAGCCAAGCGCGCAACCCTAGCTGTGGCAGTAGGCCTGATACCGTTTTCGTTCCTTATAACACTTGTAGGGATGTCGGCGAGGGTCTTGTTTCCTCAGATAAGCCCAGAGGCCTCCTTTCCCACAATGATTAACCATCTGCTTCCCATAGGATTGAACGGGTTGGTTATCGCTGCGCTGCTTTCTGCCTTGATGTCGTCAGCAGACACCTGTCTTTTGACGACCAGCACGATTCTCTCTGTTGATATAGTGAATCATCTTGCCGGTGGTGATTTGACTGAGAGCAGAATGCTTCTGATCTCCCGGTCATTCATTGTTGTTATCGGCGTGCTGTCGCTACTGGTTGCGCTGAGGCTAAATGGTGTTATTTCCTCCCTCCTGTTGGGATACACTATCTATACATCCGGTTTGGTTCTACCCATTCTTCTTGGCTTTAATCGGGAGCGGCTCGGGCTTAACAAAGCAGGTGCCATCTCGGCCATGGTAGCCGGAGGTGCAATGGCATTGATTGGAAAACTGTGGGGATTAACTCTGTTCGGGCTTTCCTTTGGTCTCTGTGGCTTTTTTCTCTCCGGCCTCGTTCTGATAGGGGTGAGCAGATTATTTAACCTTTTAAGGGTGAAATAGGAGTGAGCCGTTTTACTTATCGATTAGAGATCCATGGGGAAGAGATACCTCTGCTCTTGATCCACAAGTTCGGCCTTTTCGCCTTTTCTTTTTTCCATCTGCTGACCGGTGTCTCCCTTGAAGAGGTATCGCTGAAACAAGTGGCTAAATGCCGTCCATGAACCCTCGTGTCGGTCATCCTTGAGGAGCTTGCTTAATCCGTTCATCTTGGCATCAAGATCATCTATCAGGTGCAGGGCAAAGGCCTCGAGGAATTTGGGCCTTTTGGGGGATCCGAAGTCAAATTCGCCATGATGGCTTAAGATAAGATGCTTGAGCCGGGTGGCCAGTTCAGGTGGGAAGCCCTTGAGGGTTTTCAGTTTTTCCTCCAGTCTCAAAATCCCTAAAACGATATGCCCCAGCAGCCTCCCCTGGTCGGAGTACTCTATGCTGAGCTCATAGTTCAGCTCATCAATCTTGCCGATGTCATGGAGTATGGCCCCTGCGAGAAGAAGATCGCCATCCAAATCCGGATACTGCTCCGCCACCTTTACCGCCATCCGCGAGACCGAAAGAGTGTGCTCCAAGAGTCCTCCGAGATAGCCGTGATGGAAATACTTGGCCGCCGGTGCCCTTTTGAACTGTGAGATGAACTTGTGATCCGCCAGAAGCAAGTTGGCAAGAGTTCTGAGATGTGTGTTTCGTATCCTGTTGGCGAGCTCTTTTAACTCTGCGAGCATCAGGGCTATATCCTTGGGTGTGGATTCCAAGTAGATGGCGGGATCAACATCGGCTCGATTCCGAGTGAGGCCCTGTACCTGGATCTGAATTTGATTCTTGTAGGTACCCGTCTGTCCGGTTATATCGACAATATCGCCTTCCTTAAATTGAGTGGATATCTCCTCCACATTTTCCCAGACTCTGGCCTCTATCGTGCCAGTCTTATCTCCCAGGGTGAGGATGAGAAAAGGGCTACCCTGTCTCGTTTGATTAACTGTCTTACTCTTAACCAGGTAGGCCCCTTGAACGGTTTCATTCTCTTGGATATCCTTAATCCAGATGTGCTGCATTTCTTCAGCCTCTTCCTTGATGTCCACCTATGTCAATAGTCCCTTTCTGTTGTACATAGTGTTCTGGCCTGGATACTTGACCAGCAAGGACCACCTTTGAAAATAACAGACAAGCCGGTGTTTGTCCAGACTGCCTGTCCGTCAGGGTAACGTCAAAAAGAGGCGTGGAAATTAGTACGTGTGAAACTTCAGCTCTTTGAAAAGGTAGCCCTCCCGTTCATTTCCTGAGGCCGAATTGGTATGCCTCACAGAACTCAAGGAGCATGGAGATGTGTTTTTTTGGCATGCCCTTCCATTGCTTAGAGCAGTGGGCGTTTCAAACCGGCGCACAGAACCTTTCACCTTAGTGCCAAGGCTTATCGGGCAGTGCGCCGGTTTGAAACGCCCCTGCCCTCTCCCTGTCTTCTGCATGAGCCAAGGCTCTGCCGGTGGGGTAATCTGGGGAGGAGTCATGGATTACGGTGCGCCCACAGCAATTCGCGGAACACGCCTTGCTATACTGGTCACAATCTCATAGTTGATGGTACCGAGCTTCTCGGCCAGCTCATCAGCCGTTACCTCCTCACTACCCTGCCTACCTATAATTACGACCTCATCTCCCAACTGGACAGTGCCTCGCAAGGCGGTTACGTCGATCAGGCATTGATCCATGCAGATTTGTCCTACCTGGGGACATCTGACGCCATGAACCAAAAGTTCGAACTTGTTCGATAAGAGCCGGGTTAGCCCGTCGCCATACCCCAGTGGAATCGAGGCGATCAGTGACGGCTTGGTGGTGTGAAATATGTGACCGTAGCTCAACCCTGTGCCAGCGGGAACTTCCTTGAGGAAGATAACTCGAGTCTTCCATTCCAGCACCGGTTTGAGGTCATTTACCTGCGGGTTGAGTATTGTTTGAGATGGCTTAAGGCCATAAATTGAGATTCCCGGACGTGCTGCATCGAAATAGGAACCCGGCAGGTCAAAAATCGCGGCGCTATTCGCAAGGTGATGCAGTCTAATTCCATAAGCTTTGGAAGCTCCTACAACTTGCCTGAATATCTCGATCTGTTTCAGAGAAAAGGATTTGTCCCGTTCATCGGCCTGGGGAAAATGGCTTATTATGCCCTTTATTGAGACCTCTGGAATTCGGCCACATTGCTCAAGAAAACCAATTACCTGATCGGGTCGAATGCCGACGCGCCCCATACCGGTGTCAATCTTAAGGTGAAGGGCTACTTGTGAATTCACCTTCCGTGCTGCTTGCGCAAGGCCCCTAACGTGTTCCATGGTGCACACAACCGGTTCAAATCTATACCGAACAACATATTCAATGGTTTCGGGCAGACTAGGCGTTGAAATGATGAATTGAGCGTCCAGACCACTTTCGACCAACTCCACTGCCTCAGAGACATGGGCAACACAGAGCGTTGAGTACCCCATGTCTATTAAGTGCTGGGCGATGATATCCGCGCCATGGCCATAGGCATTTGCCTTGATAGCAGGCCAGAGATGGCGCTCCCCCACAAGTCCCTGTAGGAGGGCCATATTGTGAGAAAGGTTATCGAGATTGATAAATGCCTTGGTCAGATGGCTCCTCGAAACATCCAGGGCGCGGGGAGCCTTTGTCGATGCCTTCTTCACAGTCGCACCATATTTCTCATGATAATTTCATTCACCATAGCGGTGGCACCTCACCGGAACTCGCCCGGAGACAGAACAAAGCCTTGTTCTTGTCCGCCGGCAAGTCAGTTAGCATGTGAGGGTAAAGCCATTTGAGACCACCATGGGTTCCTCAAGACGTGTGACCGGCTCAGCGCCCACCGCGGTTACGCCGCTGGACTCAGCTCCCCAAATGGAGTCTTTTAGATGGGTCATACGTCGGTCAGCACTGCCTCGATCCTCTCCAGTGCCCAGTCGATTTCCTCCTGCTTTATGATAAGGGGCGGCGTAAAGCGAATGGTGTGCACATGGGTTTCCTTACAGAGCAATCCCCTTTCCTTGAGCTTTTCACAGAAGCCCCGGGCACCGCCTGCATCGGGGAGAAGCTCAACGCCAATCATGAGGCCCCTTCCCCGTACCTCCCTGACATACGGGCTTTCGATGTCCCTTAGACGGGATTGGAAGTACTCGCCCATCCGTGCGGCGTTCTCGATCATATGCTCCTCGGTGATGACCTTGAGGGCCGCTCTGGCCACGGCACAGGCAAGTGGGTTGCCGCCGAAGGTGCTTCCGTGTTCTCCCGGGCGCAGGACTCCCAACACCTCCGTGTTGGAGAGCACCGCCGAGATGGGATAAAAGCCGCCAGAGAGCGCCTTTCCGATGAGGCTTAAATCAGCCTCAATGCCATCGTGCTCCTCGGCGAGGAGCTTACCGGTGCGGCCGAGCCCGGTCTGAATCTCATCGGTAATGAGCACGACGTCATGCTGTTCGCAGATTGATTTGGCCTCTCTCAGGTATCCCTCAGGGGGAACAATCACCCCGGCTTCACCCTGGATCGGTTCAACGAGAAACCCAACCGTGGTGGGGGTAATCGCCTCCGCGAGTGCTTCGGCATCGCCAAAGGGGATGATGGTGAAGCCCGGGGTAAAGGGGCCGAAGCCCTCCCGGTATGTTTCCTCAGAGCTGAATCCCACGATGGTGATGGTACGGCCATGGAAGTTATTGGCGCACACGATGATCTCCGCTTGATCCTCGGGAACGCCCTTCACTTGGTAGCCCCACTTCCTGACCGCCTTGATGGCGGTTTCCACTGCCTCTGCGCCGCTGTTCATGGGAAGGACCTTGTGTGAGTTGGTCAGCTCACAGAGCTCCTGGTAGAAAAGGGCGAGCTGATCGTTGCGAAACGCACGAGAGGTCAGGGTGAGCTTCTGGGCCTGCTCAACCATGGTACGCATGATTGTGGGGTGACAGTGGCCCTGGTTGACCGCCGAGTAGGAGGCCAGACAGTCCATATATTTGTTACCCTCCACATCCCATACCCAGATACCTTGACCGCGACTTAGGACCACGTCAAGAGGCTGATAGTTATGAGCGCCGTACTGCTCTTCCAAATCAATGTAATACTGCTGGTCCATCATATGCCTCCCTTTTATCAGTCTCTTCTGGGTTTTCGGCTTCCCTTTCTCATATACCGGTGAAATCGTCGGATATGATCATGCGCCAATAAGCGGGCGTCGTTTGCCTCCCCACGCTCCAAAGGGCAGACGACCGCTATTGCGTGCCAAGCTCTCGGTTGAAGGGTCAACGTATGATCTCCGTTCCTGCTTTTCCTTGGACGGCCGCTTCAATTGCCTCAATGGAAGTGATTATCGCTCGTTTTCCGCCACCTCCTAAGAACTCTATGGTCGCTTGGATTTTGGGTTGCATGGAACCAGGGGGAAAGTGCCCTTCCTCCAGATAGCGCGTGGCCTCTTGGGTGGTGATTGTGCGGAGGAATTCTTGTTCCGGTTTACCGTAGTTAAGCGCCGCTCCTTCAACATCGGTTGCAATCAGGAAGATATCAACCCCTGCCTCCTGAGCCAAGGTGGCACTGGCCAAGTCCTTATCGATGACGGCGTCGACCCCGCAAAAGCTTCTCCCTTCTCTTATCACAGGTATACCCCCGCCGCCGCAGCAGATAACAATAAAGTCCATCTCAATGAGCTTTTTGATTTCACGCTTTTCAACAATGGTGATCGGCCTGGGCGACGCCACAACCCGACGATACCCCTTTGCCGTCCTTTGTGTGGGGTAGGGAAGGGTGCCTGCTCTGTTTTCCTCGAAGAAAGGGCCTATTGGCTTCGATGGGCTCTTGAAGGCAGGATCGCACTCATCCACAACCACGTAACTGATAAGGCTCACAAACGGCTTCTGGGTGCTGATTCCCAGCGCCATAAGTTCGCTGTCAAGGGTGGACTCGATCATATAGCCTATCTGACCCTGGGTTTGGGCCACGAGGATCTCCAAAGGCAGCTGGGGAACCTCATGACAGCACTCCTGCTGAAGCAATAAGTTGCCCACTTGAGGTCCGTTGCCGTGGGTGATTATGATCCGGTACTGCCTGGAAAGTCTGGCAATTTGGCTTATGGGGACTCTCAGGTTTTCAAATTGCTCATCCACCGTGCCCTCCTGCCCTTTGCGAATAAGGGCGTTGCCGCCCAGGGCGATGAGGAGAGTCTCCGCTTTAAAATTGTCGTTCATAATTTCGCCTTATGCAAAGCAGATGAACATGAGTCATGTTGACTATTGTGATCCCAGTAGATCTAATAGAGCTTCTTCTAAGAAAGGATGGTCATGATCTTGGTACTCATAGCGGACACGAAGGGTGGGTTTGTTGATCGTCAGGATCCGGGTAAGCTGAATGGGTGTTGCGAACAGCACAAGGTCGCAGCTCACGCTGTTGATGGTGCGTTCCAGATCCTGTATCTGTTGGCTGCTGTAACCCATGGCCGGAAGGACGGGACCAGTATGTGGATACAAAAGATAGGTTTCATGAATCGTACCCACCGCAGCGTCACGGGGATCAACGACCTCAGCTGCCCCGTAAGCCTTTGCAGCAATGAATCCCGCACCGTAGGGCATCTCCCCGTGAGTAAGGGTTGGTCCATCCTCTACCACCAAAACCCGCTTCCCCTTTATCTGCTCGGGGCTGCGCACTATGACGGGCGATTCTGCGAGAACGATTCCAGCATTTGGGGCATACCGTTGGATGTTCTTTTTGACGAGTTCCACCTGTGCCAGCGATGCGGTGTTTACCTTATTGATGATTGCGATATCCGCCATAAGCATGTTTGTCTCCCCGGGATAGTACAGCAACTCATGTCCTGCTCTGTGTGGGTCGAAGAGCACTATGTGGATATCAGGTCTGTAAAAGGGTGTGTCGTTATTTCCGCCGTCCCACACAATGAGATCAGCCTCCCGTTCAGCCTCTCTGAGGATTTTGCCGTAATCTACGCCTGCGTAAACTACAATACCCTGATCCACTAAAGGTTCGTATTCCTCTCGTTCCTCAATGGTACACCGATTCAGCTCAAAATCCTCATAGGAGGAAAAGCGCTGCACTACTTGAGTTCGGAGATCTCCATACGGCATGGGGTGGCTGACGACAACAACCTTCTTATTCAATTTGCGAAGAATCGTACATACCTTGCGGGTCGTTTGCGATTTCCCGCAGCCGGTTCTTACCGCACAAACTGCTACCACCGGCTTCTGAGACTTAAGCATGGTATAAGGAGCTCCAATGAGCGTAAAATCAGCACCTTCCGCCATGGCAATGGATGCCTTGTGCATGACCTCGACGTGTGGTACGTCGCTATACGAGAAGACTACAAGATCTACCCTATGCTCTCTGATCAGTTCAGCCAGCTGGACCTCAGGATGTATGGGAATGCCATTGGGATAGCGCTTTCCCGCAAGTTCAGGCGGATACAGTCGTTCCTCGATCTTGGGAATCTGGGCTGCTGTGAAGGCGGTTACCTCGTATCGAGGGTTTTTCCTGAAGTAAACATTAAAGTTATGAAAATCCCGCCCGGCAGCCCCCATAATGATGACCTTTTCAACCATAACCCCTCGTCAGCCATATCCTGCCACCGGTGTCATCAGCCCACATTAGGGAAATGTTCAAAGCTGTTCAGGAGCAATAGGGTGTAAAAATGACCTAGGGCAGCAGAGACATCTATAATATCATAACGCGCAGCGCTCTTACAAAGAATCTTGTGGTGCATACTGCGAGCTCTTGGGTGGGTGAGCAGGCGCTTTAGAGGTAGGAAATTCATTCCGTCAGCGCTTCGCTCTCGTCTCTGTTAGCAACGAATAGAATTCCGGCCTCCGGTCGGCCAGCACATCGTTTCTCTCGGTGATCATTTTATCCCGGGCCAAACCTATATCGACATCTATGATGCCAACTTCCTCCTCAGTCTGGGAGGCCTGAACCAAAACCTCACCGTCTGGAGATGCAATGGTTGAAAGGCCGGTAAACGACAGGTTTCCCTCTGCCCCGATTCTATTGGCCGTAACTACATAAATTCGGTTGATAAGTGCGTGGATGGGAATGGCTCTTTGGGCAAGCCCCGGTAGCACAAGGTTTGATGGGTGGCAGATGATATCGGCACCTTTCAGGGTTAGTACTCTCCACACCTCGGGAAATATCCAGTCAAAACAAACGAGCATGCCTATCTTACACAATCCTATATCGTAAACCGGCAAAGCAGTGTCACCCGGTTTGAAATGGTCTTTTTCGTCCATGAACAGGTGGAGCTTACGGTATCTTCCAAGGTAACCGCCCGGGCCGACCAGCACAGCCGAGTTAAACAGAGCTCCCCCGTCCCTTTCATTGAAGCCAGAAACGAGGTATAGGTTGAACTGCCTGCACTTTGCCTCTAAGAATTGGATAAAGGTACTCCTTTCGATCTCCTCGGATGTCTCCCACGCTTGCCGGTGGGAGGTAAAGTTGTAGCCAGAATTGCATAACTCAGGGAGCACCACTAGGTCTGCGGCTTCACAGTGATGAAGTAAAACGTCGAGTTTTCGGACTGTCTCCTGAACATTTCCCAATATAGGTGCAAGCTGAACAAATGCGATTTTCACTGCCTCCCCCTGGAATAGTCAGAGCTCTATGTCGGACTGCTCGTTTTCAGGAACAAGAGAAGGGCAAAGGTGACTCCCCCTCATCTTATCCACTTCTGGAGTTCGATTATGTTCCCTTCCGGATCGGTCACATATACTAAAATGATTATCCCTACGCCTGGAACTTCCGCAGAAACAACTTCCCCCAGCGCGTTTCCACCGCAGGCAATAACTTCATCCTTGGCACCGTAGACATCATCCACCGCAAAGGCGATATGGGTAAAGCCAGGGCGATTGATTGCCGTGTGTGGCCTTTGTTGCTCATCGGCGTACTGGAATATTTCTAGGGTCGATCCTCCCTCGCTATAGCCTGGAAGTTGTAGATGAATACCTTTGATTTCGGCATGTCTCACCCCAGTGGTCTGCTCGAGCCATGGTCCTGACAGGTTTCTCTCAGGAGGAATAGGTGTACAGCCGAAGACCTGTTGATAAAAACTGGCAAGCCTCCTCCAGTCTTTAGCGACAATGTTGGCATGAACAAATCTTGCGTGGACAGCCATATGCGACCTATCCTAAAAAATCAAAAGCGTATTCATTTAGCTCCGAACAGTGCCA
>Ga0209635_10003382_pt1 | contig 12412 bp, 11 predicted proteins | sample DeeMarSWOR230_32_FD_187463 | JGI IMG/M metagenome (GOLD analysis project Ga0209635, IMG submission 187463) | Marine sediment microbial communities from White Oak River estuary, North Carolina - WOR-2-30_32 (SPAdes) (version 2) | ecosystem: Environmental > Aquatic > Marine > Intertidal zone >...
ATAAAGAAAATAAAAAAGAATTTTTCTATTAAAGATTTTGAAATCTATTGAATAAAAAAGATTAAAATATATATTGCAAGATGAAATATATATAGGATTAATTTCTAATTAAACAAATTAAACTAACTATGACAGAAGAAGAAAATTTACTTAAGAAACTTGAAGAACTAAAGAAGGATCTTGACAAAAAAGATAATGAACTCATAGGATATATCGATAAAATTGATAATCTTGAAGAAGAAATAATGAAATTGCATGAACTTATGTCAGAAGAACCCTCTAAAAAGAAAAGTAAAAAAGTAAAAGAATCGAAATTACAAACTGAATTAGATGCTAAAGATAGGGAGATCAGAGAATTAAAAGATAGAATGGGCTTCTTAAGAAAAGACAAACTTGAAGCCCAGAAAAAACTTGATAATATAAAATTGCAAGAAAAATATACTTCTGTTATTCGAGTTGAGGATCTTAGAGAAAAAGCACCCCTCAATATTTTAGTAAAAGAACTACAAGATAAAATAAATAAACAAGAATCTTTAATACGGAAGTTAAAACTTAACAATATTAGGAGTAGTGATTTCAGCGAAATTTTACGAGAAAAAGAAGAAGAAATTAAATCTTTAAAATTACAATTGACAGAATTAAATCAAAAACTCGAAAAAAGTGAATCAGTTTCAGAAATAGGTGTCAACGATACTCCAGCGGTAACTAGTTCTAATATTTCTAAAAATCTTTTGGAAGACCTACAAAATACACTAAATAAGGCTAAAAGAGAAAATAGTGAATTAAAACAAAAATTAGAATCTTATAAAGATAAAAGTAAGTTTAAAAAGAAAATTAAAGATTATGAAAATAAAATTACGGAATTTAAAACTAAATTAGAGAATAAAGAAACAGAAATTCAGGAATTAAGAGACCAAAGAAGCTTAGTGGACGACCCATCTCAATCTCCAACACTTAAACAGGTTGTCGAAGAGTTAAAAACAAAGTTAAATAAATCTAAATCCCAAATCTCAATACTTCAAGAACAATTAAAGGCATTTGGAAATCAAAAAGTGCCTAATGAAGCAGTTCCTCAAAGTAATATTGATAGTAATTTAAAAATTCAGAGAGAAATGGCTAGCTTTTTACAGCAGCAATTAGATGAAGCGAAAAATGCCCTAAAGACCAAAGATGAGGAAATTACAACAATAAAAAATGAAGCAATTAGGATTAAAAGAAGTTATGAAGATCTTGAAAATCAAATAAGGATAAAAGATAAAAAAGTTTCACAATTAATGAATGATATAAATAAGTTAAGTATAGCAGCCGAAACTCATATTCAGACCCAAGAAGTTGAAAACCCTCAGCTTATATTAAGAATTGAAGAATTAAAAACAATTATTGAAGATTTGTCCAAACAGAATATTGAGCAAAGGCTAGAAATTGACCAGCTAAGAAAAAGTATATAATGAAATATGGAAATAATTATTTTAGGTTCTTCTGCAGCAATCCCCATCAAAGAAAGGAACTTGCCCTCAATTGCTCTTAAATATAAAAATGAATTAATCATCTTTGATTGTGGTGAAGATCTTCAACGGCGTTTAAATCAAGCAGGGTTAAAATTTAACAAACCTCTAAATATTTTAATTTCTCATTTTCATGGGGATCATATAATAGGACTTCCTGGTCTTCTATTCCGCTTTGGTCTAATTGAAAGGACTGCTCCGCTCACCCTTTATGGTCCCAGAAATCTCTACTTATATTTGTATTTGCATAGAAAAATTCTTGGATTAAAAGCAGATTATCCAATTAAGATTATTGAAATTGATCATCTGCAAAAAAAATTAATTGAATTCGAAGGTTTAGATTCAGAAAAGCCTTCTAAAGAAATTGAAATTGAAGATAATATTATTTTTGAAGGTAAAAGATACTTAATAAAATATGCTTTAGTCGAACATTCAGTATTAACATTTGCTTATTCGTTTATAGAGAAACCTCGCAGTGGTAAATTTAATCCTGAGAGAGCACAAGAACTAGGAATCCCAGCAAGTTACCTTTGGAAGAAATTACAAGAAGGCGAAATTATAGATTTTAAAGGAAAAAAAATAGACCCGTTTAAGGAGAAAATTGTTGGTCCTAAACGTCCAGGTAGAAAAGTGACTTATTCAGGAGATACAGTTCCTTGTGATTCGTTAGTAGATATTGGTGAGGGCTCAGATATGTTGATACATGAAGCTACCTTTTCAAAGGAATTAGATCACATTGCTAAAGAAAAAAAACATTCAACTTCGGTTGATGCCGCAAATATGGCCCTGAAAATGAACGCAAAACAGCTAATATTAACTCATATCTCTTCAAGATATCAAGAAGATGCTGAAAAATTGTTAAAAGATGCTCAAGAAATTTTTCCTAATACAATTTTAGCACAAGATCTTTTAAAAATTGATCTCAATTAGTTTTATTGAAAATTAAATTGAAGGTTTATTAACCTAAATTCGACTAAAAATAAAGAGATTCTCTAAAAAAATTAATAAATTTTAACTTCCCCCGGCAATGTGGGGTAATACAATAATTTCATCAGTTTCGCGAATAATAGTTTCTTCTGTTGCCTTCTTTCCATTAACTAAAATCCCGAAATACTTTCCTTCAAGGTTCAATTCTTTAAGAAGGTCTCTTACTACCATTCTCTTCTCAGGTTTGAATGTTTCATACAATCCTGTCTCTAATAATTCTGATACCTGCTTTATTTTAACACACCTTAAATTTTTATTTATATCAATACTTTGATTTTAATTAATATTAATAAGACTGTTTTAGTATTTAAAGCTATTTCCATAATTTAAAAAGTGTTTAATCTCAAAATTGTAAAATTGTCTTAAATGAAATATGAGGATTAATAAGCTAATTGACATTTCAAATAGGTCTTTTAAAATTTTTCTAAAAAACCATGTATTTTTTATGTGTATATTAATTTTTATACATAGAATTTGGCATAAACTAAAGGGTTGATTATAGATCCTCCGAGAAGATAGCTATATAGATTATGGAGATTACTTAGAAAAATTGAGTAAGCTTGTAATAAGTATCAAGTCTTTAAAAGTCCAAAAAGAGAGAGATAGAAAAATTCAAGAATTGATTGAAGATTCTATTGAGTATGCTAATGAAATAGTTGGATCTGGAGATTACTTTGAAGCTGGTGAATTTTTGTACACCGCAGCTGAATTATTGGAAGATTTTAATAACAATCATTCAAATAAACTCTATAAATTTTCAATTAAACTATGGGAAAATCAAATAACTACATACAAATTACAGGCAAGGCTACATGAAATTGCGGAGATTTATCTAAGAATAGCAGATATTTATGCAGAAAAATTACGTGATTCTAAATTAGAAAGAAAGAATATAATTAATAGCATAGATTTTCTTAAACAAGAAAGTAAGCTTTTAAAGGAGTTTGATGAAACTAGAAAGTTTGCTCAAAATTATCAGAATATTGCCGAATTATATCTTAAAATTAATGACTTTAAGAGAGCTATAAAATATTATAATTCTGCTATAGATATATCAAAAGAATATCAGTATTATGATTTATCATCATATTCTTACCAACAAATTTCTTTTTGCTATGAAGAATTGGATGAAATAGGTAAATCTCAAAATATTCTTCAAGAAGCGATTGAGTATTTTAATGGTTTGTATGAAAGTATTGAAGGAGAAAATGATAATCTTATAATAGCTCAAATTTGTCAAGTCTTGAAGAAATTGTATGAATCAATCGAAGATGAGGATCAATTTATTCATTATTCAAAAAAAGAAGCTGGAGCTTATATAAACCTTGCAGAAAACTTAGAAAAAAGTAAGGAAAATTTTCAAAAAATTGCACGATTTTATCGTGGAGCTGCTTTATGTTATCAAGAAATTAATAATAATCTCATTGAATCAGCATCATGCTTTGTATTAGCTGGTAATTACTTAGAAAAAATTGAAGAATATGAAGATGCAGCTACAAATTTTTTCAATGCAGCTGTGACATTTAAAGAACTGAATAATTTAGAAATGGCCTATAAGCATTATGTTAAAGCTGGTGACGATTATTGGAAAACAGAAAATGTAAATGATTCAACTGAAAGCTATCTTTATGCTTATGACATTGCTATTGAGGGACGATTAGAATTTAATAGATTTGGTATTTTTAACCAAATTGTTAGGGGACTATATATAATTGCGAAAGAAGGATTAAAGAATAAAGAATTTTATACAGCAGCTACACTCATTTTAGAATCCATTAAATTTTACCAGCAACTTGATACGGCAAAAGATTTTTTACTTAATGAAATGATTAATAATCTTTATAAATATTATTACAAGGCAGCCAATCTAAAACAAATAGGGTATTCTCATATCGTACAATCTTACGTTTTAGCAGCAATATCTTCAATATTAAATGGTAAAATAAAGAAAGCTCAAAAAATTATTTCAGAAATTGAATCCGAAGGGCATACGGTAAAAAAGTATAAGGAAATGGTCCAGTTAATTATAGGATGGGTTTCTCAAGGGAAACAAGTTGAATTCCAAGACTTTCCATATGGAATACAAAGAATCATTCAAGGAAGTGAAGAAATAATGTACTTGTTACGGTTATTTAAAGGTTTTAAAATCGCCACCTAACTACATACTAATTTTATACCATATAAATATATATTTCAAACTCTATGTACTTATAAAGATCAATTTTAGAATTGATTAAGATTTTTTTATCTAAAAATAATTAAGGGTTTAAAATATGAGAAAAAATGTTAAAGCTATCATACTTACTACAATAATCTTATTTGGCACTGCTATATCTTTAGCACTTATCTTACCATATTTTAAAGACCAACCAAGCCAAACTCGATTAAAAGTTAATATTTATGTCAATTCCACAATTTCCTCTAGTTTATCTTCAGAGATCAATCAATATAAACAAGATATTATAGCTCAAGGATATAATGTTGATGTAATTAATTGGTCCATTAATAACGTTACTGCATTAAGAAATGATTTAATAAATGCGAGTAATCAACCACAAGGTTTAGCTGGAGCTGTATTAATTGGAGATTTTCCTTCAGCTATGATGCAGTATTACGATAGCTCTTGGGCTTTATGGAGGAATTATCCAATTGATCTATATCTAACTGATCTAGATGGTGAATGGGTTGACAATGATCCTACTGATGAGCTCTTTGATGCTCACAATAATGGTACAGGCGATATTTTCCCTGAAATCTGGATAGGGCGAATATGTCCTGAATCGTTGAATAATACAGATCATCTTACAGCTTATCGAAATTATTTTGCTCGAAACCATGATTATCGAACTGGTCAACTTTCTCGCCCTCATTCGCAATTAGTGTATATTGATGATGATTGGGCGACATCGCAACAATTAGTGAATGAATGGTTAGGTGATATGACAGCTTATAGTAATTTAACTTGTGTTGCTATACCTACAACCACAACAACAGCTGCAGATTACAAGAACCGTTTAACACATATATATGAATTTGTTCATGTTTTTGTACATTCTTGGCCTTATGAGCATCTATTTGGTCCAGGCGGATATGGTGCAGAAGGAAAAGTGAATTATACTGACATTTTAAATATAAAAACTAAACCTCTATTCTATAATCTGTTTGCATGTTCAGCTACCAATTTTGAATATAGAAATAATCTAGGTACTCAATATCTCTTTTCTAATAATACTTTAACGGTAGTAGGGTCATCAAAAATTGGTGGTATGACGATGAATAGCTATTTTTACACACCACTAAGTCAAGGAAAGACTTTTGGTGAAGCCATGAGATTGTGGTATTGGAATCCATTACACGGTCCTAGCGATCCTGACTCAATGGGAATGACACTCCTAGGAGATCCATTATTGACAATCCTTATGTAATGTTTTAAATCACAATTTTCTTTTTTTTAATATAATTTTATCTAGAAATTAAAATATAGGAATTCCTTCTTATTACAAAAAATTATGAAAAAAACAGAGAAGATCGTTTTAAGCTTTGATCTAGATAATACCTTGATCAATAACAGGAAAGGAATAGTAAATTCATTCAATTATGCTTTAAGAAAATATAATCTTCCAGAGATAAGTAAGTCAGAAATTGAAAAAATGATTGGAATTCCTTTAAATGATATGTTTGCTAAAATTTCTAATTTAAATCCATCATTACTATCTTCTACATTTCGAGAATATTATGGGGTTAAAGGAATTTATCAATCATATCTTCTACCAGGTGTAAAGAAGAAATTAAAAGAGCTTAAGAAAAATAAGTTTATCCTGGGCTTAATTACCTCTAAAAAACAGGAAATGGCGGAAAAAATACTTGAAATATTAAAGATTAAGAAGTATTTCAACTATATTTTAGGAGAAACTGAGGAAAGAAAAGAATTAGGAAAATTAGATCCAAAATTGAAAACTATTTTACAAGATAAATACCCAGGATATGATATTATTGTTATAGGAGATCATCCTAAGGATGTTTTATTGTCTAATAACCTTAATTGTCCCTTTATTGGTGTATTGACTGGGCATCATTCAACTAATCAATTAAGGGAATTAAAGGAGGGAAAGTGGTTAATTATCAATAACGTAGGAAAAATAACTCTGAAAAAGATTTATTCTCTCTTAGAATAATAAAATCTTAAAAATATAAAAAAAGGAAAAAGATTTTTATTCTTTTGACCAAGAGGAGTATTCTTTCATGAATTCTTCGGGTTTCCATTGAATTTCCATAAATTTTGGTATACCACTCGAATCTCTTGGCCCCACAACGACAAAAGCGTCTGCTTCGTCCTCTAAAGCTCCACTTAACCTTGCAGCCATACCAGGAAGAACTAATATTCTATGTTTTACATTATCAAAGGCTTTAAACTCCTTTACAGCTTCTGCTATACCACCAGCGTTAAATTGACCTCCTGCTACAGCACTCTCAATTCCTATACCTTCTGTATCAGCTACTAGTAACCAACAATTGAGATTTGCGCCTTGTAAATCTTGTTCGACAGGAATTTTCGTCATCCGATAGTTACTAGTGACAAAAATAGGCGCCATATCTCCAGGTTCTCCAATTTTATATAATCCTGGATCTACAGCAGGATACACACGAGGATCGCTAAAAATAGATTGTCTTAAAGTCATCAGAGCTAATAAAGCCCAGATTTCCTCCTCTTTCTGGCCTGTATGTAGTACGATTAAAGATGTATCGATTGATTCCATGATTGCACCCATAATTACTTCTTGATATTGATGATACCAAAGGTCTTTATCGCTTTCTAGTTTAACTTGACTCCAATATGCAGCAGGTACTCCCATTACCGGCCATCCCGCATTAAAATCCTCATTATCTATAGCTGCTTTTCTAATTTGCATTATTTTATCATAGGTGTAAGCTAATTTACCTGGGCCGTAAAAAGTACCAGGATCTAAAACTATTTCATTAACGCCTAATTTTTTCAATGTGGCACTGATAGATATTAATTCATCCAAGTTATTTGAGACTGCTACTACAGGCAAACCATTTTGCACTGCAAAAGTTCCTATTTTTTCCCAAGAATCTTTTGTAATAGCATATAACAAAGGTTTTTTTTCTTTAATTTCTCCAGCTGCTGCTAATAATAAATCTGGATCTAAACAACATAACATAATTGGAAGGTTTGAAACTTCTGTTAACTTTTTAGCAGCTAGTTTAAATTGTTCTACATCCCCGGATACACATCTTAATGCAATACCATCAAGAGTTAAAACATCACCAATTCTTTCAATCTTTAAATCTGTTAAATATTTTGTTGTGTCTTCTATATCAGGATCGTCATCTGCTATTTCTAAAAATAGGGCAGTGGGATTATAATATGTGAGTTGATGACGCATTAACACTTCCTCACCTCCAATCTCACATTGTCTCTCTCCTGTACCAATTACTACCGGTTTTTGAGGAGGAGTTACTACTTTTATCAATTTATCAAGATTTTTTGCTTGTTTAGGATCTTGCATTAAATGAGTACAATCTTTTACCCTAATTTTTCTTTCGAGTAAATCTGTAGCAAATGCCATACAAGTATCGTATCCACACTCCTTACAGTTTGATTTATCAAGAAGGGCATAAATCTCTAATGGGCTTGGTCTTGCCATTCTTTAACTTCACTATTTCTAATTATTGTTTTATGAATTATTATGTGTACTCTAATTGTATTTTACATTAAAAATTTGGTTTTTTACATGTATCTGAATTCTATCAAAAAGAATTTAATCATTCGATTTTTTTTCTAGTTAAATGGTATCAACAGAATACAACTTTGAAAAATTTAACACCCTATTTTACCCAAAGCATATAGCCTTTATTGGAGCCTCTGAAAATTCCAAATTTGGTTCGATGTTGTATTTAAATGCTTTTAAAGAATCAAAATGGACAACAACCTTTTACCCAGTTAATCCAAAATATGATAAAATTCTAGATTGGAAATGTTATGCTTCAATATCAGATATAGCTTATCCCATTGATACCGTATATATTTCTGTAAAAACAAAAATCATCCCTAAAGTTTTAAAAGAATGTGTTGAGAAAAAAGTTCCATGGGTAATTATCTTTTCATCAGGTTTTTCAGAAACAGGTGATTTTGAAGGGTTACAATTAGAACAAGAAATAAAAAATATCATTAATGGATCTGAAACTCGAATTATTGGTCCTAATTGTTTAGGACCTTATAATGCAGATACAGGAATGGCCTTCTCATTTAGCACTCCGTCTGTAGTTCCTGGATCTATTTCATTTATGTCTCAATCAGGAGGGCATTTAAATCAATTAATAGAAGTTAGTTCTAAAAGAGATATGAGACTTAGATATGGGGTTTCATTCGGTAATCAAATAGATTTGAATTGTGTGGATTTCATTAGACACTATAGCTCAGATATCAAAACTAGAATCATAGCCGCATATTTAGAATCTTTTGGTTCAGCTAAGGGTCATAGTTTTTTTGAAGAATTGAAAAAAACAACAAAAAAAAAACCTGTAATTATATGGAAAGGAGGATATACTAAAGATGGTTCTCGAGCAACATTTTCTCATACGGGTGCGATGGCAAGCGATCTGAGATTTTGGAATGCAATGGCTAAACAGACAGGAGCTACCTTAGTTAAGGATAATGAACAATTTTGGAATGCAATAAAAACTTTTGAATTATTATATCCCAAAAATATTCCTAATGGGAGAAATATTGGAATTATTACTCCTGGTGGGGGCAATTCAGTGAATTCCACAGACTTATTTTCATCCCATAATTTAAGAGTACCTCAATTAACTCAAATTTCGCAAGAAAAACTTAGTAAAATACTCCCATATGAGAATGTAAATATAAGAAATCCAGTAGATTTAGGAGCTCTTGGATTCGTAGTGGAAGTATTTATAGAATGTATTGAAATAGTTAAAGCAGATCCTAATATCGATATTTTAATAATACCTTTATGGCAACACTTCATCTATAACCATGTGTTTAAAAGATTGGTGAATGTTCAAAAAACAACAAATAAGCCTTTAGCAATATGCTTACCAAGTATAGCAGATTCCCTTGAATTGTCACAAAGATTTTCATCCACTAAAAAAGTATTACATAAGGAACGAATGCTTTATTATTTTTCTTTAAGAGATGCTGCCATCAGTTTATCTCTATATTGTAGCTATATAGACTATTTAAAAGTTCATAATTTTGAAATTGATTAAAATTTTAAACCTTTTTTACAACTTCTTTCAAATATTGAATCATTAAGTTCCTTTCAGCTTTACAATAATCTAATCTTTGATTATTAGATAATTTCGGATTAGCCTTTAATAAAAAATGAATCTCGATTATTCTATAAAGAATATTCTCCAGACTATTAATGTTTGGGTTAAGAACTAGAGAACTACTAATCAAATTTTCTTCCTTATAAATAAAATCTAACCTTAAGTCAAATTCATTACTCACTTTAAATTGGTAAGTATTGATAATTTTCCCTGAGCTCATATCTTTTTATCACTTATCATTATCATATAATAATTGCCTCTAGTAGACTTATATAACGTATAAAGTGATTTCTGAAATTTTGTCGTATGAATTATCAATTAATTTTCTCAAAATCATTGTATATCAAAGTAAATTAGTCGAATTTTACATATACTATTGTTAATCTTATATTAATTTCACAACGTAATGAATGTTAATCAGTTAATATTATTTGAAAATAATACATTCGTGGTTAAAATAGAGAAATTTAAAAGAAAAATATAGACGTACTAATTTCTTGAATATTTTTTAGACTTCTAGAAAAAGAAAAAATAATAAGAATTAAAAAAATTAAAAATATTCTGTTTTTGTTAATAATAACGCAAAAGCGCCATAAAATACTCCACTTACAGCTCCGCTCAGTATAGATATTATAAATGTTGATGTTGGATCTACAGCGGGGATACCATAATAGTTTAATACTGATGGTTCTATAAAGGCAAATATTCCAAGAATTATTGAACAAAGCATACTTGCAGCGAACCAACCTCCAAAACTACCAACTTTATTTTCTCCCATTTTACCAGCAATAATCGATGCTACAAAAGGAGAAACCACAGATCCAATAGCAAGGATTAATATATCTGGTGTTGCTCCCAATGCAATTGATGAATAAATACCCAATACATTTAATCCTGGGAAAAAATATATTGGTCCTAAAAATAATACAAAAAGTATTAGTGGTTGACTTGATATATCTTGAAAAAGTAAATTTAGAGCTCCACTTATAGTTAGTGCTATTATTAAAAATAGAAAATTTAAACCTATATATGCGAGTAAACTAAATCCAAATGCTTTACCAAAACCCATTTTTGTCAGTCTCTTTATAAGCTTTATAAATGAATTTATGTATAAATACAATTTTATAAGTATTTAAATTTATTTAAGACCAAATATTGTTTTTACTTAATTCTAAATATTGTATCTAACTGTTTGATTAGAATAATTATTTAAACCTATTCAATGAATAAATTCTCCTTCCCTTCTTATAAGAGTTGTAAATAAATGGAAAAAACTAATAGATTTTTTAGCATTGGAAAAATAAAGCATAAATTCTTGAATAATATCCTTAAGGATTTTGTTTCAGATTTTGAAAATAAAGATAAAAGGATAATTTTAGGCTCTAAAATTGGTGAAGACGCAGCTGTTATTGATATGGGAGATATATATCTAGTTGCAAAAACTGATCCTATTACTTTTGCTACAGACGAAATAGGTTATTATTCTGTAATTGTTAATGTTAATGATGTAGTATGCACTGGAGCTACTCCCAAATGGTTTCAATCAACTATTTTATTACCAGAAAAAAAAACCAACGAAGAATTAATAGAGGAGATTTTCAAAAGTATTCATGATACGTGTGATTCATTAGATATATCAGTGATAGGAGGCCATACTGAGGTGACCGTTGGAATTGACAGGCCAATTGTAATAGGATCCTTGTTGGGAGAGGTTGAGAAAGGAAAGTTAGTAAAATCTTCTGGCGTATTACCAAATGATGCACTAATTTTAACAAAAGGCATTTTTATTGAAGGAACTTCGATCATTGGAAGAGAAAAAGAAGATCTCTTATTACAGAAGGGATATAATAAAGATTTCATAGATAAATGCAAAAATTACCTATTTAATCCTGGTATTAGTATTTTCAATGAAGCCCTTTTAGCTAATAAAAACTTTAAAATAAATGCAATGCATGATCCTACAGAAGGAGGTCTTTCTACAGGTATTGTCGAAATGACTATTGCATCAAATAAAGGAGTTTTAGTTGAAAAAGAAAAAATATTAATTTTACCAGAGCCATTAGAGTTAAGTAAAGTATTTCATTTAAACCCAATGGGTACTATATCTTCTGGATCACTACTAATTTCAATTAATCATGAATATGCATTGGACTTAGTTGAATTTTTAAAAAAAGAAAAAGTAACGGCTGAAATTATTGGCAAATTTACCGCTGACAATCAAAAAAACGTAATTATAGATAAAGAAGGGATCAAAAAACCCTTTTTTTATTCTGAAATTGATGAAATAACAAAAATTTTTAATTAAAAGAGAGTATCCGTTTATTGCTTTAATGATCTATCTATTTCTATGAACTAATAATTAAAATTAATTAAATATTCACTCCTTCTGTAATTGAACAATGAACCACTTATTTTATTAGTATAAATCGCCTAAAAATCACCTCTAAATAGAAATTTCGTGAAACTTTAATTACGAAGTCAACATTTTTATTTCCTAATTTTCATTGTATTTATATACCTTTGGTATATTATTAAGGGTTATTAGATAATAGCGTTATTATTTTAAGTTTGAATTGGGGTAAATTTGGAAAATATAGAATTAA